>Ga0102595_101088_pt1 | contig 14029 bp, 3 predicted proteins | sample Araplaol_mTSA_r2_2_FD_76864 | JGI IMG/M metagenome (GOLD analysis project Ga0102595, IMG submission 76864) | Arabidopsis root microbial communities from North Carolina, USA - plate scrape MF_Col_mTSA_r2 (SPADES assembly) (version 2) | ecosystem: Host-associated > Plants > Roots > Endosphere...
CGGCATTGACGTACTTCAGTTGCAGGCGCTGGGTGAGCGCCCAGGCGCTATCGCTTTGCGAAAGCTCGACGCCGCGCGCATCGATGGTGCGGGTCAACCGACCGATGCCGTCGTAGACGAACTGGGTGGTGGCCGCCTCGGGCTGCCCCAGGGCCTGGGTCTGGCTGGTGCGGTTGCCGGCCGCGTCGTAACCGTAGGCGGTGATCTGCAGCGGCTGGCCGGAGGTGGATGCAAGCTGGACCGCTGCATCCAGTTGGGCCTTATGGGCGTTGGTCGTCGTCGCCGGTACGGCCACCGGGTAGCGCACGACGTACGTCAGGTGACCGCTTGCGTCGTACTGGCGCTGCACGGCGTAGCCCAGAGCATCGACGGTGAGAGCCTCACGGCCCATGCCGTCGTAGAAGATGCGCGTGCGCTGGTCGCGCGCCGTATCGGCCCGTGGTGCTGGCGTGGTGCCGGCCGTCCATGTAGCCAGGTCGATGGGGTTGGCCCAGGCCGTGCGTTCGGTGATGTTGCCCTTGCCGTCGCGTACAAAGGTGACGACGGCGCCCATCGCATCGACCGTGGCGCTCAGGCGCCCGCTCTTGTCGTAGACGCTGTATTGCTGCTGGTCTTTCCCGGGTGTCTCGGTGACCAGAGCTTGCAGTTGGTCTATGGTGGGCGTTGCGCCGAGTCCTGCCATGCTGATTGGCTTTGCATAGCGCGTGATCAGTGTGATTCGGCCCGCTTCGTCGTAGCTGTTCTTCTCCAACTGCCCCAGAGGACTTAAGGTATAGACCAGACGCCCGGCGGAGTCGTATGCATAGCGCGTGACCTGACTTTGTGTCTTGGCTGCAATGAGCACTGGTGTCGCGGTGGTCGGCGTCACGCTGCCTGCGACCTCCGATTGCTCGAGTTGATAGGCTGTGACACGAAAAGGACGAGCGTCGTTCGAGGTGAACTTGACGATTCCGAAGTACGCCGTCGAGCGCGACGCTACGCCGGTAGTTGCCACGCGATATTGCTTGCCACCGAGATGCTGCACGACATACGCGAGGGGATCGGCCATGCGCCCAAGTGATGCAAAGGCAAACGAGTTCGCGGCGTCCCGCGCGTTTTCGTTTCCAAAAGTTGGTGCCAAGCCATCTTCCATCTCCACAATCACGGACATTGTGTATGTCGCACCGCGCGTCAATGACTGATGCAACTTATAGGCACCTGCATACCCAAGGCGCGACGGATCGGTCCCGATCCTGAGCGCGCCTGCGAATCCTTCCATCTTCGATGCTTCAACGTCGCCGATCCAGTTCGACGTATCGCCCAACCCATCGGCGAACTCGCTGCCCGTAAAAAGGTTCGTCCCTGCCTCCTGGTCCTTGATATGGGCGCGGCTGATGAGGTTGCCGTTCTTGTCGTAGTTTTGCGAAGTGACATTGCCCACGCCGTTGGTGTGGGAGAGCTGTCGACCGGCACGGTCGTAGACATAGGTGTCGTGCTGGTCTCGGGTAGGTTCTGCCACCAACGCTACGGCGGCGGCCAGGGCAGTCGCCGTTGCTGCCGTTGTCACCGGGACTCTCATGCTGTACGCAAAGCGTTCAGTGACGTTGCCGCTGGCATCGAAGACTTGCCGCACCACCGCGCCGGTGCCATCGATGCTGAAGGTCTTGCGCCCCAGGGCGTCGTAAGTATTGCGCCAGCGCTGGTCGTGCATGTCGTCGGCCGCGACAGGCGGGTCAATGCTGCCGTTCCATTTGCTCAGATCGATCCGCTGGGCATAGGCTCGGGTCTCCACGACGTTGCCAGTGGCGTCGTACCGGTACTCGACCACCGCGCCGGTGGCATCCACCGCGAAGCGCAGCCGGCCATCGCGGTCGTAGCGTCGACTCTGCGTGGTAGCCAGACCCAGCGTGGGCAGCGCGGCCTGCATGGTCAACAGGCTCGGTGCAATGCCATTCCAGGCGGCCGCGGGCACGAACGCGGCGTACGTGGTCTGGCTGCTCAGGCGGCCTTCGCCGTCGTAGCTGTTCTGCTGGACGCCGCCCATCGCGTCGATGGTGAAGGCCAGCCGATTGGCCTTGTCGTAGATGAAGAGGGTGGCGTTGCCTTCGCCGTCGATGGACTTGGCGACGTTGCCCTCGGCATCGTAGGTGTAGCTGCGCGTGAGGTTCAGGCCGAGCGGGTCGACCTGCTCCTTGATGCGCCGTCCGGCGCCGTCGTAGGTGTAGCGCGTGAGCTTGCCGTCGGGCCCCTGGACGCTGAGCGTGGTGCCATCTGCGTCATGGGTGTAGACGGTCTGCAGGTTCAGTCCGATATACGCGCCGTTGGATGGGTCGACGGTCTGGCGGGTGACGCGGCCGTTGAGGTCATATTCGGTGATGGTGACGATGCCAGCGGGATCGGTCACGCGGATCGTCTGGCCCTTGGCGTCGTACTGGTAGCTCGTGGTGAGTTGGAGTCCGGAAGGGTCGAGCGTGCGCGTGAGGAGGCGGTTGGCGGCGTCGTAGCTGTAGATGGTGACGGTGCCCCTGGCATCCGTCGTGCTGAGCTTGAGGCCGGTCTTGTCGTAGGTGGTGCTGGTGCTGACGCCTTCGGGTGCTTGGGTCTGCAGCAGGTTGCCGCTCTTGTCGTAGCTGTAGGTGGTGGTGTTGCCGCGCCCGTCGATGACGCTGGACGTCTGGCCCTGGCGGTTGTGCACGGTGGTCACCGAGACGCCTTCGGGCGTGGTCACCGTGACGCTGCGATCGGCCAGGTTGTAGGCGTAGCTGGTGGTGTTGCCCAGCGCGTCGCGCTGGGTCAGCACGCGGTCGAAGGCGTCGTAGGTGGTGATGTGCTCGGCGCCGTTGGCGTCGGTGGTGGTGACGACGCGGCCGAGGCGGTCGTAGCGCAGGCGGCTGATGTTGCCGTTGGCATCGGTGCGCGTGTCCACGCGGCCGAAGGCGTCATAGCTGGTGCGGCGGGTGATGGCAGCCCCGGTCGAGTCCAGGGTGCTCGAGATCTGCTGGCCGCGTCGGTCGAAGGCGACCGCGTTGGTGACGATCTGGCCGCTCAGGCGCGTCTGCGTGCTGGCGGTGACTTCGCGGAAGGCGTTGTAGGAGTAGCTGGTGGTGTTGCCAAGTCCATCGACCGTGGTGGCTCTGACACCAGTCGCGTTGTAGGTGCTCAGGACGTGGGTGTCCTTGGCAGGGTCCGCCACTGCGGCCAGTTGTGCCTTGAGCGTATCGGTGTTCAGTCCGCCGGGGGTGGCCGCTCCCAGGGTGAAGACGTTCATGCGAGTCCCGTAGACGATCTGCTCGAACACCAGGCCGTGGGCGTTGTAGCGGCTCTCGGTGACTTCTCCGAGGCCGTTGACGGTGTAGGTCAGGCGACCGAGGGCGTCGTAGAAGAACAGCGTTCGATGGCCGTTGGCGTCGGTGGTGCTGGTGCGACGGCCGGTGGCATCGTAGGTGTGGGTGGATCCGTTGGCTGCCCATGCTGCCAGCGGATCGTTCTGCGCCACGGCGGCGCTGCCGCGGCCGTCGAGCTCGGCGATCAGGTTGCCCTGGATGTCGTAGCGCAGGCGCTGGGTGCGTTCATCGGCCGTGCCCACCGCGGTGGTGGTCTGCACGAGGCGGCCGGCCGCGTCGTAGGTGAAGCTGGTGATCGTGCCTTCCGCGTTGGTGCGGCTGAGCAACTGGTTGGCCGCGCTCCAGGTCTGGGTGACGGTCTGGTCCAGGGCGCTCGGGTCCGGGCGAACGGTGGCGAGCGTTGCGCTTGCGCTGCCGGGATTCTTCGCGGGGCTGGCGTAGCGCTTGGTCTGCACCACGTTGCCACGCACGTCGTAAACGGTTTCGGTGAGGTAGCCCTCGCCGTCGACCTGGCCGACGAACTGGCCACGGGCGTTGTAGAGGCTGTAGGTGCGGATGTCGTTGGGGCTGTCCTTGGGGCGCAGGCCCGTGAGGTCGCCGCTGGCTCGCGCAATGGCCGTGGCTGCCATGCGGGCCGAGACGCTGCCGAAGTTGGCTGCGCGGTCGGCGTAGCGGATGGTCTGGATCTGCTCGCCTGCGGCGTTGTATTTGTACTCGGTGAGGTAGCCCTCTCCATCCAGTACGCCTTGCAGTTGGCCGTTTCGGTTGTACAGCTTCGTGATGGTGCGGTCCTGCGCCCCGTCCACGCCGACCAGGACACGAGGCGTGTCAGGTGTGCCTTCGACGATCTGGGTGAAGGTGATCGCGCCATCGGCGTTGAGTTCATCCCCCGAATACACGGCGCTGAAGGTATGCGTGCCCACGGGGATCGGGACGCCGCGCAAGGTGGCCGTGCCGTCCTCCATGACCGTAACTGTTCCCAGCAGCGTGGCGCCGCTGTAGAAGCTCACCATGCCGTTGGGGGGCGTCTTGCCGCTGACCCGCGCGGACAACTCACCATCCTTGGCGATCAGCGGGTTTGTGAGGTTGATCAGGGAGACGGGCGAGCCCGTGACCTCAACCCAGGACTCCACGGAGTTGGTTGATTTTTGATAGTTGTCGTCTCCCGCATAGCTGGCGGTGAAGCTGGCCGTCCCGGCAGGCAAATCGCTCACAGACAGAGTGGCCACGCCGTTAACCATCTGCGCCGAGCCCAACACCACACCATTACGAAAGAACGTCACTAGACCGGTCGCCGCACCGCCCACGAAGGTGCTGGTCTTGAGTGCTGCGGACGGCGAAACCCTGGCGGTCAAGACCAGCGGTGAGCCATGGGCGAGCACAGGCGTGGATGGAGTGAGGTCAATCTGGCTGGGCGCTGGTCCCACATTCAAATCGATCGAACGCGTGACGGCGAAGGCGCCGCCCGCATATACCAGCTTGAGCTTATGCACCCCCAATGACATAGGCGGCAGGGTAAAACCGTCCGTGTCGGCATTCGAGAAGATGGCAATCAGGTTCTTCCCTTCGAAAACGCTCAAAGTCCCTGAGGCTGCCTGAGAGTCAAGAGGGGCGTGCAGGGAGATGCGCGCGGAAGTCGGGAATCCGACCACGGCCTCGTGCGCAGGGACGAAGTCCATCGCATTGGCCTTCTCCTCCGGCGATTGGGCGCTAGGCTTCACCGAGACAGTATTCGCGGCCGTGGACCATACAACCCTCCTGTCGGCGGTGTACAGCACCAGAGCGCCGTCGGTCTGCAACTCCAGGGACTCGCCGCCCTTGCCACCAGTGCCGCTGCGCCATACAGCCTGGCCCGCAGCCGTGTAGATCACAAGATCACCGTCGTTCTGGAACACAAAGGTTTCGCCTTGATCTCCGGACGCCTGGATGATCCAGAGATACTCGGCGGCACCTCGCTTGTAATCGGACAGTCGGAGGCGACCACCCGACAGCAATGCCAGCGAATAGCGCCCGTCGGGCGAATAGATGCTCTGCCACATCCGCAGGCTGTCGCCCTTGCGCAAAGATGTATTTTCGGAGGGCCGTTGCAGTCGTATGCCTTCGGCGATCAGACTGCTTGCGTTGTTCGTATCCCCCGAGTACACGGCGCTCAGCATGGCGTCGGCTCCCAACGGCATGTAAATCGACAGTACGGTCACCCCACCAGAAGTTTCGGTTGTTCCCAAGAGTTGGGTCCCGGCGAAAAAACTGACCGTTCCTCTGGGTGCAGCCCCCGCGACGCGAGCGATTAATGAGACCTGCGGGCCAGTTTTCTCGGCCTCAACGGTGATGCTAGTGGGCGAAGCCACCGCCTCTCCATACTGGCCCAAAGGGGTGCTGCTCCGGGCGCTGCTGCCGTCCCCCGAGTACACGGCCTTGAAGGGCGCTGCCGTAACAGTCCCTCTGTAATCGAGCGTCGCGATACCGCCAACCAAGGTCGCACTACCAATGATCGTGGATCCGTTGTAGAAAGTAACCGTCCCGCCGGGGATAGTCGACGCCCCCTGCGCAGCGTTGGCAACCACGGCGCTCAATTTCCAGGTGTTGACGCCAAGCCCGGCCCCCGTTAAACCGGAGAATCGGTGCGGGCCCTCTACGATCTTCAGCGTGGTTGTAGTCGGAGTTACCCCATCAGGGATCAATTCCAAGTAAGACGTGACACTGGCGTGGCTCGCATCGCCCGAGTACTCTGCGCGAATCCTGAATCCGCTCACTGCAGGACTGGCTGTCGTCAGAACAGCCAACCCGTCGATGACGCGAGCTGAGCCGATCGGTGTGCCGTTGTCATCGCGATAGAAGGTGATATCGCCGCCGGCGATTGGACCGTCAAAGGCGGTGTTGGAACCGGGGGGGCTCGGCGAAAAGACTCGGGCCGTCAAACTCAGCCGCGAACCGGCAACACTCGGCGTGTCGAATGTCGAAGTCACGACAAGCGCACTGGCTGCAGGACCTACGTTGACTTCGATCGTGCGTATATCGGCAACAGTTCTGCTCCCGTCCACATGGATCAGATTGAGCTTATGAGTGCCCAATGACATGGGCGGCAATTCGAAACCGACACCGATTATTGACTCCACCTCGTATTTGGGCCCGCAAGCGATCAGCGCCGTTCCTTCGAAAACATACACTGTCCCCCGAGAGAGAAGACCACTGGGCGGAGGCTCTAGGGACAAGAAAGCGCTCGTAGGGAATCCAACTGTGGCCGGCTGCACCGTCACGGAACCCGGAGCGCTTGAGGAGATTGCCGGCCACGCCGATGACGCTGCTACCGATGTCGTGTCCCCACCGGTATTCCAAACAGCGCTCCCGTCTGCTGTATACAAGACCAGATTGCCGTCCGTCTGTAATTGGAGCGATAGCCCCGCTTTGCCATAGGTGGCGGAATTCCATGTCGCTTGGCCCGCGGCCGTGTAGACGACCAGATTGCCGTCACTCTGGAATACAAAACGACTGGCCCCCGTTCCTCCGGTCTGGCTATGCCAGACGGCCCGGCCATTTCCCTTGCGGTCATACACGACAAGATTTCCGCCCCCCTGCATGACCAGTTGATAGCGTCCGTCAGGCGAATAGATGGACTGTCCTGCGCTGAGGCTTTCGCCGGAGCGCAATGACGAGATCAAGGGCGCCACCTGAAGGCTGGGTCCCTGAGCCATCACGGCACGGCCATTGTTTGCATCCCCCTGATACGCAGCACTCAGAACGATATTGGCCCCCACTGGTAAGTAGTGGGTCACGAAGCGCGCCACGCCATCGACAATCGGTGCGCTGCCCAGAAGTTGGGTATCCGCGAAGAAGGTCACCACGCCTGAGGGCATAGCGCCCACGATGCTCGCCACCAACGTGACCGGCACATCCTGCGTAACATTGGATGCCGAGGCGGTCAACAAGATGTTGGCGGCAACTGGAACGGTGTTCCCAAAACGATCAATGGCTGTGGCGCTCCTGGTATTGTTGGCGTCGCCCGAATACGTGGCGCTGAAAGCCGCTGCGGTGACAGCGCCGTCGTACTGGAGCGTTGCTACTCCATCGATCAACGAAGCAGAGCCAATGACTGCGGTCCCGTTGTAGAAGGTCACCTTGCCGCCCGGTGAGGCCGATGTCCGTCCAGCATTTGCGACGACCGCACTCAATATCACGGATGCGCCGCCACCCGAAATCTTCAACGTAGTTGTAGTCGGATTCGCACTGATACTGAGCCAATCGGAATAGACGGTCGCCGTTGCGTGGCTCGCATCGCCTGCGTATTCCGCGCGAATTCTGGTGTTGCCCACAGGAAGACTGCTGGCCCTTAGGGTCGCCACCCCATCCACGATAGAGGCTGTGCCAAGGAGCGCCCCGCCATCCTCGTTGTAGAACCTGACTTGGCCCGACACACCGGTAGCGACAGGCGATTGCGGGCTGGTCAACGTCACCGACAACTCGACCGGCCTGCCATAGTTCAGACCATCACGAGGAGACAAGCTCAATACAGCTTTGGTGAAGGCGCCAATGGTCTTCTTGATTGCCTTCGACACGCTAGCTGGTTTCCAGGCATCGCCCGAATACGCCGCTCGTAGATTGTGGACGCCGAGCGAAAAGCGATCCGTTACAAGCGCTGCCTTGCCGTCGATCACGGTCGCGCTACCAATGACCGTCTCGCCGTCGAAGAAAGTCACCATGCCTCCGGGGGTCACACCTTCGATGGCGGCAACGATGGTGATTGGCTGCCCCAGTACCGTCGGCGCGCTGTTGTTCAAGCTCAGCGTGATACCCCCGACGGTTTCAGGGTCTACACCCAGTTCAACGTCGGCCCCCTTGATCAGCGGGGTCACGTCGATCGGGTTAGCCAATTGGGTCGCGCTCAGAACGCGCGATGCCCCGTCGTAAGTCGTCTGCGTCACATACCCCGACGCATCCACCTGCCAAGCTAGGCGGCCCGCGTTGTCATAGAACCGCCAGACTTTCTGGTCTTGAGTCACGCCTGCTGGCCGCAGTGCCTCCAGACTCGCTGTCGTACTCGTAGCACTCCATGCCGTGGTCGGTAGGTTTGCCCCATCTACCAATTGCGTCAGCTTTGCGGCACTGAGCTTCGTCGCATAAGCGATGGTCTGACGCAACTGCCCGCTGGCGTTATAGACATACTCGACCAGCGCCCCCGTCGCATCGATGTCGGCGATCTTTCGATCCGCCGCGTCATAGAGCATCCACTTGCGCACCCCCGTCGGATCCTGCGTCATCAGCAGGTTGCCATCCTTGTCGTAGACATACGAAGTCGTGCCGAGGACGCCGCTGCCGGCACTCTGCTGAGTCACGCTCACAAGGCGCCCCGCCTTGTCATAGGCCGATACGGTGACCAGCCCGCTGGCAATGGTCACGCAGGTCTTGCCGTTGGCGTCGTCATAGCTGGTGATCGTGGTGTTGGGCGTGGTGCCGCCATCCAGCGAGGGCGCGCTGATCGACAGCACCCGGCCCAGGCCGTCGTAGACGTAGGTGGTGGTGCCCGCGCCCGGATCGATGCTCTTGAGCAGCTGCCCGTGCTGGTCGTAGACATACTGGGTCTTGGCCGCCGTGGCGGCGACACCCGCGCCCGATGCGTCGACCTCGCCGTAGGTCGTGGAACTGCTCAACGCGCCGCGCGCATCGTAGACACGATCGGTACGCTCGGTGCGCTGCAGGTCCTGACCACCCGCCCACGCGCTCATTTGCGCTTCCGTAGGCACGGCGCTCGCGCCCAGCGACGCGACGTTGTAGCTGCCGCCCGTATAGCGGACGGTTGCCAGAGTTTGGCCATAGCTGTTGTAGCGGTGCTCGGTGACGCCTCCCTTGGGGCTCAGGACGAAGCGGAGCAGACGGGGGGTGTCCTGCGCGTAGACGTAGCGCGTGATCTCCGGCAGCGATGCCTGCTGGCTGAATGCACCACGACTGACGGCCGCATCTGCATAGACGGTCTCGGTCAGCAGCTGGTTGGCCGCGTTGTAGGTTCGAGTGTGGAGGTTGCCCGCGGAGTCAGTCTCCTTCAGCAGATTGCCATTGGCGTCGTACTCGTAGGCGACTTCACGGCCTTCCCCATCGGTCACGCCGGTGACGTTGCCGGTGGCGTCGTAGCGATAGCTGATCTGCGACAGCCCCGAAGGATTGCCAGCGGTAACGCCTTGGCGCATCTGCAGGAGCTGGCCTTTGGGGTCATACAAGTAGGTGCTTTGTGCACCCAAGGGATCCGTGATGGTTGTGGTGTTCTGGGTGGTGTCGTAGCTGAAGCGCGTGATTGCGCCCAGTGCATCGGTAACGGTGGCAATCTTGTAGACGCCGCCAGCCTCCACGTAGCTGAAGCTAAGCTTGGTGCCATCGGTTTGTGTGACCGATGCAACGCGTTTGCTGGCGCCGTCGTATGTGTATGAGGTGACATAGACCTTGCCGTCGGCAATGCTGTTGTCCTCTGGGTTGAGGTCAACGGTCACGCTCGACAAACGGTTGGCGGTGTCGTATGCATAGCGCACTCGCGTGAGCACGGTGCCGTCGGTGGCCGCGGTGCGCACCTGGGTGAGATTGGAGCCGCTGTAGTCGAGCCAGGTGGTTTCGCCGTTGGCATCGACCATGCGTTGCAGCGTGCCATTGGCGTTGTACGTATAGCTGACGGTATTGCCGGCAGGGTCAGTCACCGAAATCAGTCGACCTGAACCAGTGCTTTCGTAGCGCTCGACAAGGCCGGTTGCACCGTCAGTCCAGGTGTATCGAGCGTTGGCGGAGTCGTAGCCGATGGTGTCGAATGCCCCAGCACCTGCACTGCTGACGTACAGGTTTCTCGCCGCATTCCAGGTGTAGGTGGCGCTGGCGCCATCGCGATCAGTGCGCGCCAAGGTACTGCCGGCAGTGGCGACGGTGCCGGTGAGCACCACACGCTGTCCGAATGCGTCGACTGTCCAGTTATCGCCGTTGTCGTCGTTCAGCAGGCCCTGGCTGTTGTAGGTACGAACGACGTTGATGTCGAGGCCGCGCCCGATAAGCTTGTCGTCGAAGTCTTGCAGGACGAGGTTGCCGTTGGAGACGTTGACGAAGGATTGCTCACCATTGCGCCCTTGTGCCGAAGAGCCAAGGACACCTCTTTGTCCCAAGGTCGCCAAGGAGCTCAAGCTCAGACCCAGACTGTTTCCACTGACGATTGCGACCATGACGGTTTCACCTGATGTATGGTGAACCGCCAACTGGCGACCACGGACCCGTGAGGGCCCCTTGATGGTCGAGCCGGCAAACCTTGCCGGTCACGGTTCTGATCAATACATCCAGCTGGCGGCGAATCTGTTCAGCAAATCCATCAGGCAATTGAGGTTGCTAATAGTTGTTAACAAGATTCTAAATGTCGTGATTTACGCCAAATGGGCAGTAAATTTCATGGAGGCAATGACGGTAAACTTGCTTTGGTCCTCCCCGTTTCGGGCGCGCGTACATCGCGACGGTAGGTGTGTACGCCCGACAATGTGTCCGAGCGACTTTGTCGGCGCGGTTGCCACTGCCCTCAAGACTCGTTGCTGATCCCGCTGCTCACATGCCCCGCCGGCACGTGCCGCGAGGCCGCATCCACATGCCCCGTCTGGTCGTCGAAGAAGAAGTCGGGCTCGAACTCGCGCAGGAACTCGCCCTTGGGCAGGCCGCCGAGGAACATGGCCTCGTCGACGCGGATGTTCCACTTCATCAGCGTGCGGATGGCGCGTTCGTGTGCCGGTGCGCTGCGCGCGGTGACCAGCGCGGTGCGGATGCGCATCTTCGCGTTGCCGGCCATCTGCAGGCGGTGCAGTGCGCTCAGCAGCGGCTTGAAGGGCCCTTCGGGCAGGGGCAGGTCGGCCTTGCTGAGTTCGTGGGCCTGGAAGGCGTCGAGGCCTTCCTTCTGGTACACGCGCTCGGCCTCGTCGGAGAACAGCACGGCGTCGCCGTCGAAGGCGATGCGCACTTCGTTCGGCCAGGCGTCGCTCGCCTTTACCGATTCGACCAGCACGCGCGCGGCCGGAAAGCCGGCATTGAGCGCCTCGCGCACGTCCTGCGCATTGACCGACAGGAACAGGTGCGCGCGCAGCGGGCGCAGGTACCCGAAGGGCGGGCGGCCCTGGGTGAACACGCCGCGCTGCAGCTTGATGTCGGCCGCCGCGCTCGACCTGAAGATGCGCATGCCCGAGACCGGGTCGTTGCGCGAGAGGATCACTACCTCCACGCGCTGCACGCCGTCGTCGTTGAAGCGCAGCAGCTTGCGGATGAGCGAATAGGCAATGCCGGGCGCGGCCGGCACGTCGATGCGGTCGAGCTGCAGCTTCATGTAGCCCTCGTTGTCGCCGGCCTCGAAGACCTTGTTTTCTTCTTCGAGGTTGAACAGGGCGCGCGAGGAGATCGCGACCACGAGCTTGTCTTCGAGGGTTACGGGCATGTCGAGTACGTCCTGCGCTGCTGGCTGGCCGTCGTCACTTGACGAATTGATTCAGCTGGATGATCGGCAGCATCACCGCCAGCACGATCAGCATCACCACCCCGCCCATCGCCACGATCAGCAGCGGCTCCAGGATGGTGGCGAGGTGCATCGCGCGGCGCTGCACTTCGGCGCCGAGCTGGTTGGCGGCGCGCTGCAGCATCAGCGGCAGGGTGCCGGTCTGCTCGCCCAGTCGCGCGAACATCGACACCAGGCCCGGAAAGCGTTTCTTCTGCGCCAGCGCGGAGGCCAGCGGCGCGCCTTCGCGCACCAGCACCAGTGCGTCGAGCGCGTCGGCGCGCATCGCCCGGTTGCTCAAAGTCTCGGAAGCTGCCTGCAGCGCGCGCAGGATCGGCACGCCGGCCGTGGCCAGCATGGCGAGCGTGCTCGCGAAGCGCGCCGCGTTGTAGCCGCGCGCGAGCTTGCCCACCAGCGGCAGCTTGAGCCAGGCCGAATCGAACTTCAGGCGCAGCGCTTCCTGCGCCAGCGCGAGCCGCGTGCCGATGGCGGCGAGCACCACGCCCGCCAGCATCCACCAGCCGTAGTTGCGCACGCCGGAGCTCAGCGAGAGCATCACCGTGGTGAGGAAAGGCAGCGAGCGCTTGGTGCCCGCGAACACCTGCGCCACCTGCGGCACCACGTAGCTCACGAGGAAGATCACGATCACGATCGCCACCAGCGTGACGATGGCCGGGTACAGCGCCGCGCCGATCAGCTTCTGCTGCAGCGCCTGGCGCTCCTCGAGGTCGTCGGCGAGGCGGTCGAGCACGAGGTCGAGGTTGCCGCTCTGCTCGCCGGCGCCGATCACGGCCGTGTAGATGGGCGAGAACTCGCGCGGATGCGCCGACAGCGCCCGCGCGAACGGCGAGCCTGCGTTGACCTCGGCGCGCAGCGACGCGACAAGATTGCGCTGCTGGTCGGACTCGGCCTCATCGGTCAGCGCCGTGAGCGCGCGTTCCAGCGGCAGGCCCGACGAGACGAGGCCCGCGAGCTGCCGCGTCCACACGGCGAGCCCGGTGGAGTTGAACACGCGCTTGCCGCCGCCCAGCCAGCGGCCGAGTCCGCTGCGCTGGCCACCACCGCCGGCATGCTCGCTGCCAACCGGCTTGACCGACAGCGGAATGAGCGCCTGAGCCCGCAGCAGGCTGCGCGCGCTGCGGGCGGTGTCGGCCTCGAGAACGCCTTCGCGCGACTGGCCGCTGGCGTCGATGGCTTCGAATGCGTAGGCGGGCATTTCTTCTCTTCTTGCTCGTCACTCGCGCGTGACGCGCAGCAACTCGGCGCGCGAGGTGATGCCGGCCTGCACCAGCCGTTCGCCGTCCTCGCGCATCGAGCGCAGGCCGCCGCGTTCGCCGGCCTCGAAGAGCTGGCTCTCGGCCGCCTTGCCGTGGATGAGCGCCTGCACTTCGTCGTCCGCCACCAGCAGCTCGAAGATGCCGGTGCGGCCCTGGTAGCCGGTCTGGCCGCAGGCTTCGCAGCCCGCGCCGCCGCACGAGGTGCAGACCTTGCGCACGAGGCGCTGGGCGAGCACGCCCAGCAGCGACGAGCTCAGCAGGAAGGGCTCCACGCCCATGTCGGTGAGGCGCGTGACGGCGCTGACCGAGTCGTTGGTGTGCAGCGTGGCCAGCACGAGGTGGCCGGTCAGCGAGGCCTGGATGGCGATCTGCGCGGTTTCGAAGTCGCGGATTTCGCCGATCATGATCACGTCCGGGTCCTGCCGAAGGATGGCGCGCAGGGCCTTGGCGAAGGTGAGTTCGATCTTCGCGTTGATCTGCGTCTGGCCCACGCCCGGCAGCTCGTACTCGATGGGGTCTTCCACCGTCATGATGTTGCTGCGGGTGGCGTCGAGCCGGGCCAGCGCTGCGTAAAGCGTGGTGGTCTTGCCCGAGCCCGTGGGGCCGGTCACGAGGATGATGCCGTGCGGCTGCGCGATGAGCTTCTCGAAGCGCTCCAGCGTGTCGCCCTGCATGCCCACCGATTCGAGCGTGAGCTTCGATTCGCTCTTGTCCAGCAGGCGCAGCACCGCGCGCTCGCCGTGCGCGCTGGGCAGCGTCGACACCCGCACGTCGACCGCGCGCGTGCCGATGCGCAGCGAGATGCGCCCGTCCTGCGGCAGCCGCTTCTCGGAGATGTCGAGGTCGGCCATGATCTTCAGGCGCGAGATCAGCGCCGCGTGCAGCGCGCGGTTGGGCTGCACCACCTCGCGCAGCGTGCCGTCGATGCGAAAGCGCACGGA
>Ga0102595_101104_pt1 | contig 13787 bp, 11 predicted proteins | sample Araplaol_mTSA_r2_2_FD_76864 | JGI IMG/M metagenome (GOLD analysis project Ga0102595, IMG submission 76864) | Arabidopsis root microbial communities from North Carolina, USA - plate scrape MF_Col_mTSA_r2 (SPADES assembly) (version 2) | ecosystem: Host-associated > Plants > Roots > Endosphere...
GCGCGAAGAGCGTGTCGTACACCATGTAGCCGAAGTTGCGCGAGATGTAGGCGGTGGTGAAGGTCGGGTCGAGGATCTTCAGGTCGGCATGCGCCACCACCTTCAGCGTCTTGGGCTGCGGCGTCTGGGCATGCGCGGGAAGGCTCGCCGCGAAGGCGGTGGAAAGGGCCAGGGCGGCGAGAGCGCCAAGCGTCCGTCGTTTCATCGTCGGTTCTCCGGTGAGGGCAGGCAGCAGGAAAAAAGGAAGGAAAGGCTCAGGCCGCGACGCCGATCGGCCACTTCGGCAGACGGGCCTTGCGATACGGCAGCGTGTTCAGGTCGAGCGTGACGGCGCCCGGCGCGCCCGCGTAGATGACGTGCTTCGCCACCTTGGAATACGACGCGTAGAAATGCTGGGAGGACTTCACGACGATGATCTTCTTCGCAGCGAGGTCGCAACCGAGCTGCGTGAACAGGTCGGTGCCCATCGCCTGGTTGCGCAGCGTGATCAGCACGATCTCGATGCCGTTGGCCTCGACCAGCGCGCTGTCGCCCATCAGCGTGGGCGTGCCGGCCAGGCCGGTCATCACCAGGTCGTGCTTCAGCGCCTTCACGGTGCATTCGACATCGAGCGGGTCGCCGGAAAGCGGGCTGATCTTGCCGCCGATGCGCATCGGCAGCTTCGCGCCCACGCCGGCGTCGAAGGCGATGCGCACCGCGATCGGGTCCCACAGCGGGCCCAGTGCCGCGTTGGCAATGCCGCGCTCCACCATGCGGCGCAGGATGAAAGTGGAGTCGCTGGCCGCGCCGCCGCCGGGGTTGTCGGCGCCGTCGGAGATCACCACCGGGCCGCCGTCGAAGGCCAGCGCCTCGTCGAGCGATGCGTCGATGCCGGGGTAGTTCACGGTGAGGCCGTCGCGCATGGCGATGACCTCGTCGGCGAGCTGGCGCGCCAGCATGTCGGCCTTCGCCTTGTCGCCGTCGGTGTAGACCAGCACCTTGGTGCCCATCTCGGGCACGTCGCCCCACGAGAAGCCGTGCGTGAGCGAGATCGAGAGCACGCCGTTCTTCCCTTCGAGCGACTGCATGCGCTCGACGAAGCCGCGCGCCGGCTGGCGCGAGGTGTGCACCGTGACGATCATGTCGCAGTCGACCACCGCCGCCACCGGCCGCACCTTGCCTTCGACCGTGGCGGCGCAGATGTCGACCAGCTCCAGGCCGCGTTCGAGCACGTCGGTGTGCGGGTACTCCTTGAAGGAGATCATCACGTTCGCGTTGGAGATCATCTCCGGCGTGAGGTGGTTGTGCGGATCGAGCTCCGCGCCGATCACCACGTCGGGACCGACGATCTGCCGCACGCGCGCCAGCAGGTCGCCCTCGCAGTCGTCGTAGCCGTCGGCCACCATCGCGCCGTGCAGGCCGAGCAGCACCATGTCGACCGGCAGCACCGCGCGCAGGTCGTTCAGCAGTTCGTCGCGCAGCGTCTCGTAGGCGTGGCGCGTGGTGGTGCCGCTGGGCTGCGCGCCGGCCACCATGCCCTCGAACAGGGTCCAGCCCTTGTCGGCGCCGCGCATGCGCGCGGCCCACAGCGGGCCCGAGAACAGCGTCATCGCCTCGGGGTGCTTACCGGCGGGGAAGTAGCCACGGTCCTTGAAGGAGGCGAGGCCCGTAGGCATCGGGCCGAAGGTGTTGGTTTCGGTGGCAAGGGAAGCACTGAAGACGCGCATGGTCGGACCTCGTGGGGTGGTTCTGTTGTGTTGTTGGAGCAGGCCGGGCTCAGCCCGCGGCCGTGCGCAGCCGCTGCGGGCCCAGCATTTCCGCCGTGAGCCCGAAGGAGGCGATGCGCTCGGGCAGCGGCAGTCCGCGCGCCAGCGCGGCGCAGGCTTCGCCCATGGCGGCCGATGTCTGGATGCCGTAGCCGCCTTGCGCCGCCACCCAGAAGAAGCCGGGCACGCCGGGCTCGAAGCCGCCGACCAAGTCGCCGTCGGCCACGAAGGAACGCAGGCCGGCCCAGGTGCGCGTGGGGCGGCGGATGGAGAGCGTGGTCGCTTCCTCGATGCGGTGCATGGCGATGGCGATGTCCATCTCCTCGGGCTGCACGTCCTGCGGCTCGACCGGGTCTGCGTTGGCCGGCGAGCCCAGCAGCATGCCGGCGTCGGGCTTGATGTACCAGCCTTCGTCGGCGCCGAACACCATGGGCCAGTGCGCCACGCTCTGGCCCTCGGGCGGCGCGAAGATGAATGCCGAGCGGCGACGCGGCTCGATGCCAAGCGGCGGCACACCGGCCATTTGGGCGATGGTGTCGACCCATGCGCCGGCCGCGTTGAGCACCACGGACGCTTCGTAGATTGCGCCGCCGGCTTCCACGCGCCAGCGATCGCCCTTGCGCTCGATGGCCGTCACGCCTGCATCGCACACCAGCTTGCCGCCCGCGCGACGCATGCCGCGCAGGTAGCCCTGGTGGATGGCGTGCACGTCCATGTCGGATGCATCGGGCTCGTAGACGGCGCCCTGCACCTGCTCGGGGCGCAAGGCCGGCACCATCTCGCACGCCTCTTCGCCGCTCAGGCGCGAGGCGCCAGTGTTCATGTCGCGCAGCACCTGCCAGTGGGCTTCGAGCTCGGCCATGTGCTCGGCGCCGGCGACCATCATCGCGCCGCGCGGCGTGAGCAGCGGGTGCTCGCTGAAGCCTTCGGGCGGATGCTCGAGGAAGGCCCGGCTCGCCATGGTGAGGGCGCGCACCTGCGCGGTGCCGTAGCTCTCCATGAAGAGGGCGGCGGAGCGGCCGGTGGAGTGGTAGCCCGGCTGCGATTCGCGCTCGAGAAGGATCACGCGTGCGTGCGGCGCAAGCCAGTGGGCCACCGAGGCCCCGGCGATGCCGCCGCCGATCACGAGGAAGTCAGCCACGACGGGCTCTGCAGTGCTGGAAGTCATCGGCGAAAAGTGTAGGAAGAAATTTGCGGATACGCAAATTGATTCAGGGGTGCCAAGGGGAAACCATGATGCACCGTGCTGGTGAAATTTGCGTTCGCGCAATTTGCGTATACGCAAATTCCGGGCCCGGGTCACGCGGGTTGGCATGGATGGCGCCCCTCTCGGCTGGCAGAATCTGCGGCACCACAAGAGAAAGCCAAGCGTGAATCCACACACAGGGACCAAGACGGGAACGAAGCCCAGGGACGAGCCGCCCACGCTGGACCGCGCCACCTTCGGCAACCGCCTGCGCGCCGCGCGCAAGCGCTTCGGCTGGACGCTGGCGCAGCTGGCCGAGCGCTCGGGCGTGTCGATCACCACCATCTCACGCGCCGAACGCGGCCAGCTCGCGCTGGGCTACGAGAACTTCACCGCGCTGGGCCGTGCGCTCGACATGGACATGAACGCCATGTTCGCGGGCGCCGGCGTCAAGCCCGCGCAGCTCGACGGGCCGGTGGTCACGCGTGCGGGCAAGGGCGTGGTCTACAAGGGGCTTTCCATCGCCTACGAGTTCCTCGGTACCACCGCGGCGGGCAAGCAGATGAGCCCCATCGTCGGCACGGTGCACGCGCGCAAGATCCACGGTCCGGAAGACTTCGTGCGGCATGGCGGCGAGGAGTTCGCCTATGTGCTCTCCGGCGAGATCGAGGTGCACTTCGACAACGGCGAGGTGGTGCGCATGGCGAAGGGCGATTCGCTCTACTTCGACAGCCGTCTGGGCCACGCGTACATCAGCGTGAGCCGGCAGCTCGCGCGCATCGTCGGCATGACGATCGGTGAGAGCGGGCACATGCAGTCGGCCCGGGAGGGAGAGGGGCGCGCCATGCCGGCACCGGTCGCCCACAAGAGCGAGAGGCCCGTTGCGTCGGCGTTGCCGGTGAAGGCGTCGAGGGGGCAGTCGAAGTCCGCTCGGAAAGCCGCAGCAACAAGGGGCGCATAGCCGCCCTGGGCCGTGTCTCCGATTTGCTCGCCGCGCGAGGCCGCATGGCTATGCTGTGCGCCGTCATCCACTCCAGAGAAAAGACCATGACCTCGCGTCCGCCTTCATTCCCGCTTCGCTCCATGGCCCTGGCCTGCGGCCTCGTGCTCGGCGCCGCTGCCGCCCACGCCGCGCCCGACGCGAAGCTGCTCGCCGCCGCCGAGAAGGCGCAGCCCGCGGTGATCGACAACCTCAAGGAGATGGTGTTGATCGAATCGGGCAGCCTCAACGTCGACGGCCTGCTCAAGATGGCCGACGTGGTGGAAGGGCGCCTGAAGGCGGCCGGCTTCAAGACCGAGCGCCGCAAGGCCACGGCCGGCGCGGGCGCCGACATCGTGATCGGCACGCTCAAGGGCACGGGCAAGCGCAAGATCATGCTGCAGGGCCACATGGACACGGTGTACGCGCCGGGCATCCTCGGCAGCCAGCCCTACAAGGTCGACGGCAACCGCATCTACGGTCCCGGCATCGCCGACGACAAGGGCGGCCTCGCGGTCATGCTGGCCTCGCTGAAAATCCTGGCCGATGCCGGCTGGCGCGACTACGACACGCTCACCGTGCTCATGAACCCCGACGAGGAAGTAGGCTCGCTCGGCTCCGGCGAGCTGATCGCGACCATGGCCGACCAGCACGACACGGTGCTGTCCTTCGAGCCGACGGTGGCGAAGTCGGTGGTCAAGGGCGAGTCGCTGCTGCTCGGCGCGGCCGGCATCGCCACCGCCACGCTCGAGGTGAAGGGCCGCGCGTCGCATGCAGGCGCGGCGCCCGAACTGGGCCGCAATGCGCTGTACGAGCTCTCGTACCAGATGCTGCAGACCAAGGACCTCGCCAAGGACATTCCCGGCGCCACGCTCAACTGGACCGTGGCACGCGCCACCGGCCCGCTCAACCAGATCACCGAAAAAGCGCAGGCGCAGGGCGACATCCGCATCACGCAGCCCGGCGCCGAGAAGAAGCTCGCCGAGGCGCTGCAGGCGAAGATCGCGTCGGGCAAGCTGATTCCCGACACCGAGACCACGGTGAAGGTGGAAGTGGGCCGCCCGGCCTTCATCGCGGGCGACAAGGGCCGCGCGCTGGCCGAGAAGGCACAGGCCATCTACAAGGAAATCGACCGCGACCTCGCGCTGACGCCCATGACCGGCGGCGGCACCGACGCGGGCTACGCGGGCCGCTCGGGCAAGGCCACGGTGGTGGAGAGCTTCGGCCTCGCTGGCTTCGGCTACCACGCACGCGACGAGTACATCGAAGCCGACTCGATCGTGCCGCGCCTGTACCTCGTCACGCGCCTGCTGACCGAGATCGGCAAGAACTGAGGCTGCGGATAGGCGCCACCGCGACGGTGCAGTCGAGGCGGCGCGGGCGCGCTACTGCTGCTGTTGCCTCGGGTCGCCGGGGCGGTGCTGCTGGTGTTGCTGTTGCTGCTGGCGTGCCGCGGCAGCGGCCGCCATGCGTTGCTGCTGCTGTTGTTGCTGGGCCTGCTGCTGTTGCTGCATGGCCTGCATCTGCTGTTGTTGCTGTCGCATGCGCGCGGCCTGCTGCTGGGCCTGCTGCTGCGCCTGTTGCTGCGCCTGTTGTTGCCGGCGCATCTGCTCCTGCTGCGCTGCCTGCTGTTGCTGCTGGCGAGCCTGGTTCTGTGCCTGCTGTTGCTGCATGGCCTGCTGGCGCTGGATCTGCTCCTGTTGCCGCTGCGCCTGTTGTTGCGCGCGCGCCTGTTGATCGGCCTGCTGCTGGCGGCGCATCTGCTCCTGCTGACTCTGCTGGTTGCGTGATTGTTCGAGCTGGGCCTGCTGTTGGCGCCGTTGCTCCTGCGCGGCCTGTTGCTGCTGGCGTTGCTGCGCGAGCTGTGCCTGTTGTTGGGCTTGCTGTTGCTGCTGTTGAGGCTGCATCAGGCCTCGCGCCTGGCGAGCCTGCTGGTCGCGCGCCTGCTGCTGGGCCTGTTGCTGCGCCTGTTGTTGCCGGCGCGTCTGCTCCTGCTGCTGCGCCTGCTGTTGCTGCTGGCGGGCCTGGTTCTGTGTCTGCTGTTGCTGCATGGCCTGCTGGCGCCGGACTTGCTCCTGTTGCCGCTGCTGGGCTTGCTGTTGCGCACGAGCCTGTTGTTGCTGCTGTTGGGTGAGCGCGGCCTGCTGCTGGAGGCGTTGTTGCTGCTGTTGCTGTGCCTGCTGTTGCTGCTGCTGGGCGAAGAGGGCCCGCTGCTGTTGCTGCTGCAGTTGCTGCGCGGCCCCCGGGCCCGCTGCGAAATTGGGCGGCGCTCCCGGAGGCATCGCGCCTCGCGGTCCGGCATTGTTGTTGTAGACATTGACGTTGCGCACGTTGTTGACCACCGTGGTCGAACGCGAGACGTAGGTGCTGTTGTTGTAGACCACGGCGGGCCGCGCGAAGGCCGGCTGAGGGGCGGGGCCCCGGTCGCGCCAGCGCGGTGCGCCCCAGTTCATGTTCCACGAGTGCCAGCCCCAGTTGTGGCGCTCGAGCGCGGCACCCACGATCACGCCCGTGCCGAAGGCGAGCGCGCCGGCGGCCAGCACCTGGCCGCTGCTGTAGCCCGGCGACACCACCTGGACCGGCGGTGCGTAGGCATAGCCCGGATACACCGGCTGCGGCGCACCGTAGATCACCTCCGGATCGTAGGCGGGAACGTACACCACATCAGGCTGCACGGGCTCGATGGTGATGAACTCCTGCGGCGGCTCGATCACCGCGGGGCCCGCATACACGGGCTGCACGTCGGGCGCGGGCGCATAGTTCGGCGGCGGCGCGGCTGTGACCACGCGCATCTTGTCGTTGTTCTTGAGGCGGCCGGCCTTCGCCGCGCGCTGGCGCATGACCTGGATCGCGTTCATCACGTCGGCCGGGTCGTTGTAGTAGGCCTGCCCGAGCGCCTGGGTCCAAGGGATGTTGCCGGCCATCTGGTCGATGACGGGGCGGAACGCGGTAAGCGACTTCACGCTCGGGTCCCAGGGCTGCTGGTTGGCCGCATCGGCCAGCGGGCCTGCCTTGAGATTGCGGTTCTGCGCGAGCCAATCGTGCGCCGCTGTGATCTGATCGGGGTAGGTGGCCCCGGCCAGGATCTGCGCGACCAGCTTGTCCGGATACAGCGCAATGGGGGCGACCATCTGGTAGAGCTGCTCGGCGCTGGGCGGCGTGTAGGCGGCCTGAACAGGAGCGGCCGTAGGCGGCTGCGTCTGCGGCACGGACGGGGCAGGGATGCCGGTCGCCGGGTCCTGTGCCGAAACAGCGGCAGTGGGCGTGCTCGGGGACTTGTCGCAGCCTGCGAGGACGAGGGCGCCGATGCACAGCGAGATCGTCAACAGCCGCGGGGCGGTGGAGAGATTTTTTGTCATCTGGAGTTCCATGAGGACGCCGGCGTCGTGCCCGGAACTTCTTCAACGGTGCCCGGCTGCAGGCGATGACAGAGCCTGCGCCGTGGATGCAACGGTCTGTGTCGGCTCCCTGCCGTCAAGCCTGTCGGCGCAGAACCACACGGCCCGGAGGCCATCGCCTCCGGTGCCCGATGGCGGCAGCAGCCGCCGGCCTTACTTGGAGCCGCCGGTGTACTTGGTGACGGTGGCCGCGCTCACGTGATAGCCGCTCACGCCCATCATCGAATCGTTGCGCAGGGTCTGCAGCTTGCCGGTGACCCACACGGTGTCCATCGCGCGGAACTTGGCACCCTTCTGCGGCACCACGTGCAGGATCTGGTTGGCCGGCGGCGGCGGCGTGTGGATGCAGGCGCCGAAGTAGGGCACCAGCAGGAACTCGGTGACTTCGCCCTTGGCTTCCTCGAGCGGCACGATGAAGCCGGGGATCTTGATCTCGGTGCCGTTCATCGCGGGGTTGGTCGGTGCGTTGTTCGACACCTCCTGCATCTTCATGAGCAGCTCGTTGGCGCGCGGGTCGCCGTCGTCGAGCGCGCTCAGGTCCATGCCCTTGAACTCCTTGGCCGGGTCCCAGTCCTTGGGCACCAGCTCTTCCCAGGTGATCTGGCGCGGCTGGCCCGGCGTGGCCTTGGCCGGCGTCGCGGACGCGGCCTTGCCGCCCAGCGGATTGGTGGCGGTGGTGTCCTTGGGCGCGGGCTCCGCGGCCCATGCGGCGGCCGCGAGGCCGGCACCGGCGATCAGCATTGAAAGCCGCATGAAAGCTTTGCCGGTGGAGGTCGCGTGTGTGAAGGGCATGGTTCAAATCCTCGGCGAGAGGCCGTCTGCAAGGGAGAGTCGATAGGCGCGGATGCCGGGCAGCAGGCTCGCCAGCCATCCGGCGACGAGCAGGCTCGCCATCAGCAGCCATTCGTTCAGTGTAGGTTCGGAAAGGCTCAGTGTCAGCCCGAACTGCGACTGCAGCCATGGCGAGAGCAGGGCGATGCCCAGCACCGCCATCACGAGGCCCAGCGCGACGCCCAGCACGGTGACCATCGCGCCTTCGAGCGCGAGCAGGGCCAGCACATGCCGCAGGCCCGCGCCCACGGCACGCAGCACCGCGAGCTCGCGGCGCCGCTCGTTGAGGCCCGCCATCACCACCGACACCAGCCCCGCGAGGCTCACCAGCGCCACCAGCGCAGACATCAGCAGCAGCGCGTTCTCGCCGATGCCGATCACGCTCCACAGCTCGTCGAGCGCCACGCCGGGCAGGATGGCCATCAGCGGCTCGCCGGTGTAGGTCGAGATCCAGCGCTGCACGCCGAACACGGCCGCGCGGTTCTTCAGGCCCACCAGCACGGCTGTCACGTTCTTGGGTGTGAGGTCGAACTTGCGCACCTGCTCCGGCGAGATGTGCACGCCCGGCATCGGCGCGCCGCCCACCCATTCGAGGTGGATGGCCTCCATGGCCGCGAGGCCGATGTGCACCGTGCGGTCGACCGGCGTGCCGGTGCGCGCGAGCACGCCGACCACGGTGAAGGGCTTGTCCGCATGCTCGGCCACGTTGAGCTCGCCGCTGCCGTGCGCGAGCGTGATCTTCTGGCCCACGTGGTAGCCGAGCTTGTCGGCCACCTCGGCGCCCACCACCGCGTCGAACAGCTCGCTGAAGGGCTTGCCCTCGCGCAGCTTCAGCGTCTGCCTGTCGCCGTAGCGGAAGTGCGTGAAGTAGTCGGTGGACGTGGCCAGCACCGCGAAGCCGCGATGCGAATCGCCCAGCGACAGCGGCACCACCCAGTCGACGCCCGGATGCGCCGACAGCGCCTGCACGCTTTTCCACGAGATGTTGTTGGTGGCCGCGCCGATGCGGAACACCGAGTACAGCAGCAGCTGCGTGGAGCCGGTGCGTGCGCCGACGATCAGGTCGGTGCCCGAGACGGACGATGCGAAGTTCTCGCGCAGCTCGGTGCGGATGCGTTCCACGCCCAGCAGCAGGAATGTGGAGAGCGCGATGGAGAACACCGTCAGCGCGAGCGTGAAGCGCCGGTTCCAGGCGCTGTGCCATGCAATGGAGAAGAGCGCTTTCATGCATCCACCGCCATCGCGCTGGTGGCGGCGCGGTTGATCTCGGGCAGCAGCACATGCCGCGCGAAGCGCTGCGCGATGCGTTGGTCGTGGCTCACGAACACGAGCGCGCTGTGGTGCTCGGCGCAGGCCGTGAGCAGCACGTCGAGAAAGGCTTCGCGCCGGTCCTCGTCGAGCGCGGAGGTGGGCTCGTCGGCGATCACCACCTCGGGCTGGCCGATGAGTGCGCGCGCCGCGGCCACGCGCTGCTGCTGGCCCACGGAGAGCTGCAGCGCCTGGCGGTTCCACAGGTTGCGGTCCAGGCCCATCTGGTCGAGCAGGTGTTCGGCTTCGCCACGCGAGCTGCCGTTGCGCGATGCATTGGCCTCGCGCCGCTGCGAGAAGCGGCAGGGCAGCAGCACGTTGTCGATCACGCTCAGGTAAGGCAGAAGATTGAACTGCTGGAAGATGTAGCCCACGTGCGCCACGCGGCTGCGGTCGCGCTGCGTGCCCGAGAGCTTCGACCAGTCGTGGCCCAGCAGCGTGACGCGGCCTTCGTCGGCCACCAGCACGCCGGCCAGCAGCGAAAGCAGCGTGCTCTTGCCGCAGCCGCTGGGCCCATGCAGGAACACCGACTCGCCTGCCGAGATGCGAAAGGCCTCGATATCGATGCAGGGCGCCTTGCCGGCTGGCCATGTGAAGCGCAGCGCCTCGGCCGCGAGCACGATGCGCAGGGCCGAGGAGGCCTGCGCCGAAGGGAGGTCGCTCACGGCGTCACTTGCCCCAGCTCAGGCGTGCGGGCTGGGCCGCCTGCGCGCTGGCGGGGCGCTTGAGCTGGCGCTTGAACTGGCCCTGCGCGGTGGCGATCTGCGAGTCGATCTGGCGCAGGCCCTTGAAGGCGCCGAACAGGTTCAGGTCGATGAACTTCGCGGCGGCCGCGTTGGTGCAGTTGAAGGAGAAGGTGGCGTCGAGGTCGGCGTGGCCGACGGGCTCGTTGGGGTCGGGGTTGCCGAGACCCAGTGCGCCGGAACGCAGGTCGACCGGGCCCAGCTTGCAGTTGGCGGCGGGGTCGACGATGAAGAGCTTGTCGGCCGCGCGCAGCTGGGCGACGGCGTCTTCGACGATCTTCTTCTCGGCATCGGTCTTGGGTGCGCGCTCGAAGCCCACGATGTTGTCGAGCGGGGATTCCATGTCGATCACCACCGTGGGGCCGTCGACGGCCACGTCGAGCTTGAGCTGGCCGTGCACGTGGGCGTGCTGCTGCTGGGCCTGGGCGGTGAGGAACGGTGCTGCCGCGAGGAGCGCGGCTGCGATTGCGAGACCGGTGGTGCGTCGGAGTCGGATGTGCTTCATGGTTCAGCGCCTTGCCGGGTCGGCAGCCCCGGCGTGTTGCTCCATTCGCTCCAGCTGCCGGCATAGAGCGCGGTCGTCCCGAATCCCGCGATCTGCATGGCGAGCAGGTTTGGCACGGCGCTCACGCCGCTGCCGCACTGGTGGACGACTGTCGCCGCATCACGTCCCGCGAGCAGCGCTTCGAACTCGGCACGCAATTGCGATGCCGGCTTGAACTTGCCGTCGGGACCGATGTTGTCGGCGAAAGGCCGGTTCAGGGCCCCGGGGATGTGACCGGCGATAGGGTCCAGAGGTTCCACCTCGCCGCGGTAACGCGCACCGGCGCGTGCGTCGATCAGGTTCTGGTCAGGCTGGCCGAGCCGGCGCAACACTGTTTCGGTGGTCACGAGCTTCGCGATGGGCTCGCCCGCGACGAAGTTCGACTGGAAGCGCGCGGGTTCCTCGCGGCCGGTGACCTCGCCGCCAGCGGCCTGCCAGGCCTGCAGTCCGCCGTCGAGCACGGCTGCGGCGTCGTGGCCCATCCACTTGAGCATCCACCACAGGCGGCCGCAGTAGTTGGCGCCGTTGCGGTCGTACACCACGGCCTGCATGTCGTTAGCGAAGCCGATGCTGGAGAGCCACGCCGCGAACTTCTCGCGGCTGGGCAGCGGGTGGCGTCCGCCCGATGCGGGCACGCCGTCCTCCTGCGCCACGACGACTTCGCCATGCGCGCCGGGGGCGCCGTGCTTGGCGCTGAGGTCGGTGTCGAGGTTGGCGTAGAGAGCGCCCGGAATGTGTGCAGTCGCGTACTGCTGCGCGCCGGCTTCGGGCTTCATCAGGTCGAAGCTGCAGTCGAACACCATGAAAGGCTTGCCGCTGGCCTGCAGCTGCTGCAGCTGTTCGGCGGAGATGAGGGTGTCGTACATGGCGCTTGCTCCTTGGGGAATCTGGAAATGCACGCTGCCTGCTTCAGTGTTCCTCGGCCGGGGCCTTGGGCACGGCCCGTTGTCGCAACACGGTTGCAGCAATGCCGCTCGCGATGATAAGGGCCATGCCCGCCCAGCCGGCCGCGTCGATCCGGTCATCGAACAGCACGACGCCGTAGAACGCGGCGAACACGATGCCCGAATACTGCAGGTTCGCAACCACCAGCGTGCCGGCCTGTGTCTTGGCGGTGGCGTAGGCGCGCGTCATGCACAGCTGGCCGAGCGCGGCGAGCAGGCCGATGGGCAGCAGCCACAGCGCATGCTCCCACGTCCAGGAAGTGCCGCCCGAAAAACCGGTGAACGTGGTGGCGATGGCGCCGGCCACGGCCGAGCCGACCGCGAAGTAGAAGACGGTACGCAGTTCGGGCTCGCCGATGCGCGACAGCGCCACCACCTGCATGTAGGCGAAGGCGGCCGTCAGCCCCGACAGCAGTCCCAGCAGGCCCGCGAAACCCTCGTTGCCGTTCACGCTGGGCTTGAGCATGAGCACCACGCCGACGAAGCCTGCGAGCACCGTCATCGCCAGCGCGCCCTGCAGCGGCGGGCGCTCCACGCGGCCGTCGCGACCGGGCACGGGCACCCAGGCCAGCAGCGCGCCGCCGACCAGGAAGGCCGCGACCCACACGCTGCTCATGTAGTTGAGCGTGACGGCGGTGGCCAGCGGCATGTGGGCGATGGCATAGAACCACGCACCCAGCGACACCACGCCGATGGTGCTGCGCCAGGCGTGCATGCCGGGGTAGCGCGTGGCCAGCGACACGCCGCGGTTGCGGGCCAGCAGCCAGAGGAAGACGATGCCGATCAGGCCGCGCCCGAGCACCATCTCGCCGCTGTTGAACCACGCCGAGGCGACTTTCACGACCACGCTCATCGTGGCGAACAAAAAGGCCCCCAGCACCATCCACAGCGCTTGCACTATTGGTTCTCCCCCAGGCTTCGCGCACTTCGTGTCGCTTCTCCTACCCCCTCACCGGGGGCAACACCAACGGCCCGGCAAAGCCGGTTCCGTGGTGTTCCTGGAACACCCGTCGATGCGGCAGCCATCGGCTCAGGCGTTCTGCATCGCGCTGCGGTACCACTCGTGGAACTGCTGCATGCCGTCTTCCATCGGGCTCTGGTAGGGGCCGGTCTCGTTGTCGCCGCGCAGCATCAGCGCGCGGCGCCCGGCATCCATGCGCTCGGCGATCTCGTCGTCTTCCACGCAGGTCTCCATGTAGGCGGCCTGCTGGGCCTCGACGAACTCGCGCTCGAAGGCGACGATTTCCTCGGGGTAGAAGAACTCGACCATGTTGAGCGTCTTCGTCGGGCTCACGGGGTGCAGGGTCGACACCGTGAGCACGTGCGGATACCACTCGACCATCACGTGCGGGTAGTAGGTCAGCCAGATGGCGCCGTACTTCGGCGGCTTGCCCTCGCGGTACTTGAGCAGCTGCTCCTGCCACTTCTGGTAGACCGGGCTGCCCGCGCGGCCCAGGCGGTTGGCCACGCCCACCGTCTGCACCGAATAGCGCGGCTTGAACTCCCAGCGCAGGTCGTCGCAGGTGACGAAGCTGCCCAGGCCGGGGTGGAAGGGGCCGACGTGGTAGTCCTCGAGGTAGACCTCGATGAAGGTCTTCCAGTTGTAGTTGCACTCGTGCAGCTCGACGCGGTCGAGCGCGTAGCCCGAGAAGTCGAGGTCGGCCTGCGGACCGAGGCCGGCCATGTCGGCCGCCACGTCGGGGCCGGAGCCGTCGGGGTTCTTCTCGAACAGCAGGCCGTTCCACTCGGTGAGCGGGTAGTTATGCAGATTCAGGCAGGGGTCCTGCTCGAAGTGGGGGGCGCCGATCAGCGTGCCGGTGGTGCGCGGGTCGCTCGCGGCGTAGGTCCAGCGGTGCAGCGGGCACACGATGTTGCCGCCGGACTGGCTCTCGAGCTGGCCCCGGCCCTTCAGGATCAGGGCCTGGCGGTGGCGGCAGACGTTGGAGATCAGTTCCACGCCCTTGGGCGTGTGGACGAGTGCACGGCCCTGGTGCTCCTGGGGCAGGGTGTGGAAGTCGCCCATCTCGGGCACGGCCAGGCGATGGCCGACATAGCGGGGCCCTCGCGAGAAAAGGTTCTGCATCTCACGGGCGAAGAGCGCCTCGTCGA
>Ga0102595_101107_pt1 | contig 13766 bp, 12 predicted proteins | sample Araplaol_mTSA_r2_2_FD_76864 | JGI IMG/M metagenome (GOLD analysis project Ga0102595, IMG submission 76864) | Arabidopsis root microbial communities from North Carolina, USA - plate scrape MF_Col_mTSA_r2 (SPADES assembly) (version 2) | ecosystem: Host-associated > Plants > Roots > Endosphere...
AGAAACTCTCAGAATTTCACTTATCAAATAATTTTGTTTGCTGGCGCACGGTTGAAGCGCACATTTGCAAACGGAAGCGCCGACCTCAACGGGTCGGCACTTCGTGGTCACATGCTGATCAATGGCAAGTGAAAGTCGCGATGCCGCGGTACACGTTGCTGTTGCCCAGGGCGACGCTATAGCTTGCAACGACGAAGATTGCTCCATTGCCTGCATCGCCGATGGTCACCATGGCACCAGTACCCAGACCACCCACCGCGCCAGAGATATAGGTGCTGTCAACTGTTTTGACGGCACCTTGCAAATTGGCCGTAGCGGTCAGGCCGTTGCCAGTAGTTGTGATAGCCAGGGAAATGTGGGCGCCGTTGCCGTCAACGGTCACTTCCGCCGTGCCGGTCGATTTGTCGATAGCGCTTGTAGCACCCGAAATAAAGACTCCGCCGCCAGCATAGGTCGGCTTGGTGAACTTTCCGGCATCGCACGTCATCGATCCATTCGCCGGCATGGAAGCCAGTTTGTTAAACACTACGTAGTGATACGAGCTGCCGGAAGGACCACCCAGTGGAAAATCGCCACTCGATGAAGTGACGCTGCCATCGCTCCAACGGCCTTGGGCATAATTAGCGTTTCCGGAAATTTCTTGCGTTGCAGCTGACGCGCCGGTCAGAGCATAGCCGCCCAACACCGTCACTGCACCGTTACTGGCCTGGGTGAACGGGGATGGATTCCCGGCAGACTGGAGCGACGTCGATGTCAGCATGTATCGCGCATTAGCCTTTGCCACGAAAGATGCGTCAACGGAGCCGGAATTGGTGGGCTTGCTGTCGGCTGGTGGTGGATTGGTCGCCGGCGGCGGGTTAGTAACAGAAGCCGAGCTGCCACCGGCGCCTGCAGCAGGAGCGGAATTACCATCACCGCCACCACCGCCACAACCAACCAGGGTAAATGCTGCTACTGCCAACGAAAGAAATTTCATGTTCATATGCTTATTCAAAAAAACTACGCAACTTCAAATATCGGATTTCTTGAGATGCGTAGATACCTCACGAAACCAGTTTCCTCGAAAGGGATTTAAGGGGGTGCTGCATGCAACTAAAATGGACGTGACAAAGCCTCGCTTGACTCACGCGGTCCAATTTTTCTTACAAAATGGGTTGATGTCGCTACCGATCTGAAGGTAGCGATTCAGCGCTTGGCACGCTGGAGAAAGCCAGGTTAAGCGCTGATTTCAGACGAACTTATTGAAGTATCTAACTGCAACTTTTATTTCTGCTTTGCATCTTATACAGTTGTGAAGTATAGCGGTCTCAAGGCTCAAAATCAATCGCCAGACTTACGATTCCTTAAGCTTTTAGAGTAAATAGCCAAATTTTTGGCTAAGTTAGCCGCAATTAGTGACATTTGGAGAGAATCGCCCGTGTCAGAGCTTTCCTAGCCATCCTCGCTGCCCCTGCGTGCGGCGCTGATTTGCGTTTGGCGGCCCAGCGCTTCACTTCTTCTTCCATAACCATGCTCACGTGATGTCCTTTCTGTATTATCACCTGAGCAGAAATTCACTGGGTCATACATGCATTGTTTGGCATAGGCATAGCGCCCGGTTTGCGCGGCAAGCTTCGGCACCTAGAGCGACACCAAAGCACACGCAAGACAACAACAGATCAAATGTTCAGTAACTCACCTTGGCATAGGCCTCGTCCATGAGGGTATCTCGCTAAGACATCCACAAGATATTCTCCAAACCTCATCCCCGTTGCCTTCACCGATTCGTTATTTTCATCATAGTGCTAGACAAGGTCTGGTTCTACCGCACTCGTTTGTAAGAAATAATATTGCGTCTCTCTTTCCACCGAAAATACGAAGACTTTGTTTAAATAATCCCACGCTCCAATCGCTTGCAAGCTAGAAAAAAAGTTCACTTGGAATAACATATGAGTTCGCACAGACCAGTGCGGCCGATAAATTATGAATGGGTCATCCCCTATGATGCCTCCATCACATCTCCCCGCGCGCTCCATAAACCACCTAAAATCTCCCGACAATTCAATTCCATAAAGCCGCTTCAGCTTTTCATTTCACTTTCGCTGTAACCGATCATTCGATCCGCAGCATCCGGACACAACTCTTGTGCTTTCGCAAAAAACATTTGGCAAGCTCAGTCATCCAACCAATCGCGCATAGACGATTTTTGGATTCCAAATTGATAATCCCCTTGCGCTGCAACAAACGCGTCTTCAACTTTCTGGTTAAGTTCGACCCTAAAGAGCTCCTTTATGTTGCGGTTATCTTGCGTGTATAACTCATCAACCACGATTCCGACGCAATCTTCGCCAACAAAATGTCCTCTTGCTATCGCCTTGTAAAATAGCTTCGACTTTCCCCCCACTAACGAGGAAACGCGCTTGAGTATTTGGTACATTATATTACCGTTTAGGACTCTAATTTTTTCCGGAAAATCATAATCTTCTGGAAAATGATCGCCTAAAATATATAACCCATCAGCCATGTCAACCAACCAGCCATTCACTTCTATTTTGTCGCCAGTTTTCAATATTTTTGAACTTAATACGTCACTCACTTCCATATCATTCCTCGACCTTAGTTGCATTGACACCGTTAGCCATAGCTCTATCTAGCATCGCTGATATTACTCCTCTCAGCCCAATATATAGATCACGTGTCATGTAATAAGTACCCCCACCTCTGCTCTTCCATCAACCATGATGAAGTGCCCCTTAATATTGACGATAACTGTCCGCCCCCGCGCCGGTCGGCTTGACCGCGTTGCTGCTGACGTGGGCAAGGTAGACCTTTGGCACCAGTACGGTTTCGATGGAACCATCCGGCAGTTGTACGGCCTCGCTTTCCAGCCAGACGATGTCGCTGGTCAGCCGGCTAATCTGGTCGGCGCTGAGGGAGATGCCGGGACGCAGCCCGAACTCCGTCGCAACGCTGGCGGCGTTGTTCAGCATCTGTTTGTAGAGGTTGTCGTCGCCTGGAGTGGCGCTTGGTGCGCGGCCGGTCAACTTGGATAACTGTTCGCGTACCAAACGCTGTTCGTAGAAGCCGTCGCCGAGGCGCTTCTGCGTGGTAGCGTGGTCGATTGCCAGCTTATCCAGCAGGTAGTCGCTGCTGGTCCACTGGTCCTGCTAGACGAATTGCGGACGCGTCTCGAACAGAAGGTCGTGTCCCACCGCCTACGGTGAGGCTAACTTCGCCAAGCCAATTGCCTGCTTGATTTAACACTCACCCGTGCAGAGCCTCGGCATAATACGGAGGCCGCATTTACCACCTTATCGCCTTGTCCAAGCTGGGAGCGAGCGCGGGGAATTTTCCCACTTACGCCACCTTTTGCGCGCCCGCCCAAGTCCGAATTGTCGGTTATAAGCCACTAGGGGGCCTTGAACGCAGCTCATCCCCCATTACCAAAAGCCCGTGGCGGTCGAATGGTTTGAAGCGAGGATGGGCTGCTGACGGGATTTCGAATACGCCGCTAGTGGGGTATTCGATCCTTAGTTGACGAGATCAGGTGCACTACACAGCGACGGCAGGAAAGCACTCGCGTATGCACCATCAGGCGAAGCTACATCTGCTCGAACACCAACCAAACGGCGAAAAAGCCAAATGAAACAGATCGTGCACGGCACTTTGCGGCCACCATAGAGTACCTCCGCCAGCGACAAAGGCGGTCGGCACCGACAGAATTTCCTATTTGGCCATTTGAACAGTACATTAAATTAGTCCCCAGGATTCCGCCAACTCTTCAACAAATGCTCGCTTTTCTACATCATCAATTTGCGTGCTCAAGTTCTTGAATAGTGTTGCGAGATTCTGCCTTTCAGATTCAGAAAGACCCTGCAGTTCGGCGGACAACTGCTCCATCATTTCAATTGCCAAATCTTCATTCAATTGCCCATCTGGAGTAAACTCTAAAAAAATCGCCGTATCAACGATAACCTTAGCCAAGCAAATAATTGCACTCATTTCTTTTCAACCTTCACTGTAATGTTCGTAATCTTCAATTCACTTAACATCTTTTCAGCCCGTGCTTTTTGCGCTTCAGTAGGAACTTCCCACCGACCGGTAAGCCCATTTTCACTTAACGCTTGGGATTGTCGCACGGCTTGATCCTTCGCTTTTGGACTTGCAACAATTGAAACTTTTCTATCAACCATTACGTCGCCGTCAACGCCGTCAAACTTAACTAGTCGAGTCGAGCCATCGTCCATTGTTCGCACAAGGGCAGGTGCTTGTCCCTGCTTCGTTTGTGGATTCGAGCGTGCCCCTGATGCAGAATCATTATATTCCCGGGCAGATTGACTCATCCCAGCATTTTCATCAACCCATTGAACTTTTGTGCTGGCGCCAGTCGCTCCCTTCGATTCATCTCCATTAGGAAAATTGTTATTAAGTGGGACCGCCTTCCCTCTCACATCAGTATAGGTCGTATCTCCATAACCCTTGCTGCCTTGCTGAGCATATTTTCCATCACTTCCAGCCTTGACAGAATTTTCTATCTCAACCGTCGTAGTCGCACCACCAACCGCTGCATTTCGTCCGTAAATCGTATCATTTGCAGCAGGCGATCCGTCTCCAACGACCGTGACTGTCCTTCCAGAAGCCGCAGCACCATTTTTACCTGATGGCGAAACTACTTTTCCACCGGCCCCTGGCAAATTGGCCCTGATTCCCCGCCCAACCAGCGGTGCGCCTTTACCTACAATTAGCGAGGTCAGCATCATTCGCATTTGACGAAGCAAAAGCGCGTCTCTAACGAGGCTGTCGCAACCGTTAGAACTTACCCCTACGCAATTCTGCTGCCGGAATTTTGCGATTTCTTCCGCCTTTTGAACGTCACTACCAAACAAGGAGGCGTCACCATAGACTGTCCCTAACCTGTTTACATTGTCTTGTCGGCCAAAGAAGATCTTGTAATCGCTGTAGTCCAATTCATTACTAATTTCGCGTGTCGATGCGGCTTGGCTTTCAAGGTCCCGCACGCACTGCACATCACCAGTAAAAGTACAGGACTCGATTTTCGCAATATTCGCGTTTGATTTTGCGATGTACTTGCTGCGAATATCTCTATAATCAGCATCCGGACAGCCTCCTTTTTGCTTAGAGCATTCTTCAAGTTCCTTTTTCATCGCGGCCATTTCCGGGCGCTTCAAGAAGTTGTTCTCGACAGCATTCGTCGCCACTTGTCCGCCGATCGCTGCATCATGCATGCTTCCACCGGCGGCACCGGACAGCAACGCACCGATGGCGCTGGACAACGCAGTGACGTTGTTAGCTTGTTCCGGCGTGAGCTTGTCACGCTGCAGATTTCCATTGGCATCGAACGCCTGTGGGTACAGTTCTTTCGTCAAGATCTGCGCAGCCAGTTCACCACCACCGCCTGCCAGTGCGCCGCCCGCGGCGCTGGAGTTGTTGGCAACGGCCAAAGCCGCACCCAGAACTGCGTGGCTCAAGTCCTGCAGCGTCTGGTTTTCGTTGCCCTTCGTCTTGAAGTAATCGCCAATCTCGGAGGCGATATACGGCGCGGCAGCATTGGCGGCAATCTGTGTGCCGCCCTGCCCTGCAACGCCGCCCACCAGAATGCCGGTGACGACGTTCAGCGCGCGACTCTTCTCGCCGCCTACGCCCCATTCGGCCTGGACCTTCCGGGCTTCATCGATTGTCCTGTTGGCGTCGGCTATTTGTTCAGGCGTGCTGTTTTCATTCTTCAGCGTTTTCTGCGCCGCTTCTTCCGCCTTCCGCGCATCGTTGGTAAACGCGGCCGATACCTGCTTGGCGGTAGCGACGACCGTACCGGCCGCAGCCGACATGGCCTGCTGGTCTTTCAGCAGTTTCTGCATGTCGGGCAGCTTGTCCAGCCCGACGTTCGCCTTGCTCGCGTCGGTGTTGATGCCCAGGTCTTTCACCGAACTGGTGGTCACGCCACCGATGGTGATCTTGCCGTCGGTGACGGTGGCGTAGGTGGTGGAGCTGTCGCTACCCTTTTCCATCATCGGCAGGCCTGGCGCGACGTTACCGCCCTTGCGGTCGCCGAACAGCTGGCTGTCCTTGGTAAACGGGACGGCCTGGCCTTGCGCGTCCTTCTTGCCGAAATCGCTGTCGCCGCTGATGCTGCCTGCCATGCTGACGCTGCTGGCCGAATATTCCATCTTGTTTTCAAGATTGGAGGTGGTCAGCTTGTTGGTGGTCAGCTCGGATACGGCGGCATTGGTGCTGGCGATGGCGCCGCCTTTCAGGTCGATCGTGTCTGCTTTGACGTGGTAGCCACCGTTCCCGGCGAACAGGCCCGATTGCTGGCCGACCGAGGTCGAACTGCCGTTGGTCTTCGCCTGCGATACGCTACCGCTGCCGTTCATCACACCGAATCCGAATTCCACGCGGACACCGACGCCGGTCTGGCTGCTCTCCTGGTGGCTGGTGTCCTGCAGGCTTTCCACGGCCAGCTTGCCGCCGACGTCCGCGTTGATGGTGTTGGCGGTGGCCGTGGCACCTTTCAACGTGGTGTCGCCTTTGCTGTGCAGGTTGATCGTGTCAGCCTTGAGCTGGGTGTTGTTGTTGACCGTGGCATCGCTCTTGTTGTGGCCATTGCCCACGTTGGCGGCGGCATAGACGTACACGCCGGTCTGCGCGCCAACCTGGAAGCCGACGCCCACTTCCGCTCCGGCGCTATGGTTCTTGCCGTCACTGTGGACCTTGCTCTGGCTGGCGTCCAGCACGATGTTCTGTGCTGCATCCAGGCTCAGGGTCTTGCCGGCATTGAGCGCAGCGCCGGTGGCGTGGATGTCGCCGCCGGTGGCGGTCAATGTGACGTTGCGGCCACCGTTGATGGTGCTGCCCTCGGCGGTGCTGCCGTTGCCATTGCTGGAGTTGCTGCTGCTGGCGAAGCCCAGGCCCGCTTCCCCCTTGACCAGCACGCCGCTCTTCATCGACATGGCGGCCTGGACCCCGTTGGCTGCCGCTGCCATCCGCTGCATCTCCTTCAGGCGGCCGTCGGATTTGCGGGACGCTTCCACGTTGTTGGCCAGGTCGATCAGCGGTGAGCTGATGCGCGCGAAGGCGCCGATCTTCAGGTCGCTGTTGGCGCTCTGGTTGCTGCCGGTGTTGTCCAGTGTATTGATGTCGATCGTCTTGGCGGTGATGCTGACATCGTTCCCCGCCGTGACGTTGCTGGAGGTCTGCGTGTACTTCTCGCCAGCGCTTAGGACCACGTCGCCCTTCAAGCTGCCGACGTTCGAGGCGACTTGCTTGACTTCGCTGCCGTTGTCCAGGTGCTTTTCGTTGTGGTAGCCGGCGAAGCGTTCGGTGTCGGAAATGACCACCTTCCCGACTGCCTTGTTGTCGCTCTGGTTGGCGTTGAGTACCGTATCCTGCGCGCTGGTGATGGTCAGGTTGCGCGCGGCGTTGATCGCCAGCTGCCCTTCCGACGCCACGTTCGCGCCGGTCAACGTGATGTCGCCCGTCTGCGTCACCATGGTGGCGCTGCCGCCGGCCGACAGCGTGGTACCGGTCACGGTGTCGGTGGCGCCGTTGCCGTTGCTCTTGTTGTGCAGGGTGCCAGCCATCATGGCGGTGCGGTTGTCGAAGCTGAAGCCCGAGGTCTTCGAATCCTGCGACTTGGTTTCCGTGCTGTGGGCGACGTCGAGCTTGATGCTGTCTTTCGCCAGCAGCAAGGCATTGCCTTCGGCGCTCATCTGCGTGCCCTGGCTGGTGATCGAGCCGTCGGTGGCGAGGATGGTCAGGTCCTTGCCTGCAGTGAGGGTGCTGGTGCGCGCTTCGCTGGTAGCGTGGTTTTCCGTGCTGTTCTTGCTGTGGGAGCCGAACTGCAAGGTGGCAACCGTCAGCGCGGCCCGGGCGCCGTCGGCCGCACCTTCAGCTTTACCAATTTCCCGGCCAATAAAGCTGCCGTTCTTTGTGTTCTTGGTGTCTTCCTTGTAGGCGTCCTTGAAGGCTTTCACCGGGTTGACCGTGAAGCCCGCGGAGAAGCCAGACGCCTTGCTCTGGCTGGTCTGCTGACCCACCGAAGTGTTTTGCGCCGCAGCCAGGTCGACATTCTTGCCGATCAGGGTCAGGTTATCCTTGGCGGCGATGTCGGAGGCGACCACTTGCAGCGTCTCGCCCGACTTCAGCTTGGCGCTGCCATCCAGCGCACCGACGCTGGAGCCATGCTGTGTCACCGTTTCCAGGTTGCTTTGCGTGGAACTACTCGACTTGCCATAGCCAGCACTGAGATTGCCCGACGAGTAGCCGATGCTGAAACCGGACTTCTTCATCTGGTAGCTGCTGGCCGACTTGCTGGCTTCCTCGACGCTGAGGATGTTCAAGTTGCGGCCGGCGGACATGTTGGCGTCGCGCTCCGCTATAGCAAACCGATGGTGATCCGCACTGATAATGAACGCACGGCAGCCCTACGGATTCGGTGTCAAGGAGTCGATCGCCACCACCCACAACGAAGGCCTGGTGGTCGGCATGCGTAGCATGCCTGGCAACCCATACAATGAGCATACGCTGTTTGAAGCGCTGGAGCAGGTGGCGATCCTGACCGATTGCCAGCCCAAGGAAGTCTTTGTGGATCTGGGCAATCGCGGCGTTGAGGTACAGCCTACCAGAGACTACCACCCCAAGCTTAAGCGCAACATCACCCAGCGCCTGCGGCGCGACATCCGGCGCCGCAGCGCCATCGAGCCTGCGATTGGGCACATGAAAAATGATGGCCGATTGCGACGAAACTGGCTGAAAGGAACGAATGGCGACGCGTTCCACGCGCTGCTATGCGGTTGCGGTCACAACCTGCGCATGATTCTGCGGAAGCTGCGGCTTCTTTTGGGCTTGATCGCCGCCCGCCTACCATCGCCATTTGATTTCGGCGCCAAACCGCAGCCTCGGATGCTGCTCGCTTGCGGCTAATTTCGATTTATTCAGACCGGACTAGCTGAATTACCGATAATTCGAGGCTCCCTATGCACAAGAACGTTCCACTGGATCAACGGGAACAATTTAAAAGAACACCATTTCTAATTGACCAAAGCCTAAGATTTTCGCCGCCTTCATCATCGATATGGAATAAACCACCCACCTCAATATCGGAGTCGGCAATTTTGGATATGCAATCAAATATGAAATCCACGGCCTTCTCGTCTACGTTGGCCCCAAAAAATACAAGACTTATCCAGTTAATTGGTGAGGACGGGAATGCCCAGCCTGCGCGATATAAGTCAGCTGTTTCAGGCGCAAGACCGTACTGACTCGATAGCCGCCAATGACCAGAGACAATATCCCGAATATGTCCTACTTCTTCATAGGAGCATTCCAACCACCCCCTTACCAACGCAAATCTAGCCATAATCAGTCTCCCAACCCCGTCTTCACCACGCCGCCCTTCGATTCAATGTAATTCTCACTTTATCCGAAACTCCGTACTTAAACCAGAACTCTGCTGTTTTTCCTTGCTGATTGGCCATTTCTATAGTCGCTTTAATTTGGTTCCGGGTGGCCTTATTAAGAAAGTTTTCCGGCTTATCCACCGCAGTATATACGCGCTTGACTTGAATCAATGATGTGTCTGTAACAGAGTCAATTTCACGACCGTTTATCACTTGCGAAGTACCGCCGGTCTTTGCCCGAACAAGGTCTTCATAATGGACATCTAATGCCTCTCGCGTCTTACCTTGAGAGTTTAGACGCGAAGCTTGCTCTGACAATGAAACTGATGGATTTGCATCAGTCGCCTTGTCAACTGATGGGATATTGTTCGCCTGCTCCCATTTCGGAGCGCGCCCGCCGGTTTCGACCGATTGCTTGGGCTCACGCAACAATACTTCTTCCGGCGAATTCGCGGCTTCTTCAACACGCGAGGAGCCAACGGAGTTCGTCGATGTCGGGACTATATCGGTTGCTGTGCCGCTGCCCTCCGCTGCATCTCCTTCAGGCGGCCGTCGGATTTGCGCGCTGCTTCCACGTTGTTGGCCAGGTCGATTACCGGTGAGCTGATGCGTGCGAAGGCGCCGATCTTCAGGTCGCTGTTGGCGGTCTGGTTGCTGCCGGTGTTGTCCAGTGCCGTGATGTCGATCGTTTTGGCGGTGATGCTGACATCGTTCCCGACCGTGACGTTACTGGAGGTCTGCGTGTACTTCTCGCCTGCGCTTAGCACCACGTCGCCTTTCAAGCAGCCAACGTTCGACGCTACTTGCTTGACTTCGTTGCCGTTGTCCAGGTGCTTTTCATTGTGGTAGCCGGCGAAGCGTTCGGTGTCGGAAATGACCACCTTGCCGATCGCCTTGTCGTCGCTCTGGTTGACGTTGCGCGGTGCCTGCCAAGTCGCTGAAATAAGGCACTTACCACGGAAAATCAGGTTTTATTCTGAATGCCATTTCGGCTGATCGAAGGGTTTCGCGCACACGAGCGACTTCGCGCGCTTCGCCATGAAAAATTACAGGCTCATCCTCTTGAAGCAACTTCCTAGCAGCCAACGAGTTAAGGCCCGTTATGTTAGCGACGGCCTTTATATGCTCATGATTCCGATAGTCGCTACGATATACACTTACTTCGTAACGCGTACGGTCGCGCTCAATCTCTGGAATATGCGTCGTGACCAGCGACCAGCCACACTTTTCGCAAAATAGGCCTTGCATACTTCCTTCCTGGCGAGCAACCATTCTCCCACCACATTTCTCACACGCCATTTCACTTCCGCCAATCATTTATTGCCTCCCGGTTCAAAGGTCCTAAAGGTACCTTGCTTGCTCAAGTCTGGATAGTTAAATAGTAGAGACTTGGGGTCATTTGACAAGCGCGGCGCGACAACCAACTTGCCATCTCCGTAAGCCCATACCAAGTCTGTTGGCGCCGTCACACGGACCCCTAACTTATTCGCCAAATTTTGCGCAAAACCGGCATCACAGGCGCCCGTCTCACAAGACAACAAACGAATCGGTTGTCCGTTATAGCCCGGTGAATTTTCTATAAGCTTAGCGGCAACTCGTTGATCAACCATAACCGTGCCGGATGGCGTCATCACCTCAATCTTATGGGTACTCCCGTGCGCTACGACATCGAAGGTACCATTTACATCTACGTCAGGCCGCATAGATGCGTTCTTAAAGAACTCGTCACCCTCGCGCGTAAAACTTACTGGGCCTGGGGACGCGTCCGCAATCTTCGCTCCATTTAAAGCATTAAAATTTTCGGTCGAAGGGGGCGTGACAGAGATTCCTCCACCCGAGTCAATCCTCGCGGGACCAGTTGTTAGCCCCGTTTCACCTTGCTGGAAGGTCGATCGACCAAACCCTAAGCCACCGTTTTCGGCAGTCGCTACCCGAATACTTTGGGTCGCAAGTCTCGCCTCCAGGAATCCGGCCGCAGCTTCAGGCGCGGCTGCAAACACCACATTTTGCGCAAGCGCCGGATAATACCTGTTAGCGCCCTCCACGATGCCGTCCGCGCCGCCTTTCATATTGTCTGTCGTTGTCCGGACAAGGACTTCATGCCCACCGCAATCCTGGAAACCTTGGAAACAAGGGCCAAAGAGATGTCCCCTCACACCGCTCTCAACTGATTCCTGACTCACCTTCATAAAGTCAAATACGCCCCACATGCGATTCGCCTGGCCTAGGAAGTTTGAGACTTTTTGCCCGAAGCCTTGTTCGTTCCCCTCTTGCACGACTGGCTTTACTGGCTCCGCTCGTTGATCTAGCTTCGTCGACACATAGTCCAGCGCGAAATCTGGAGTATTCTTCAAAATAGTTTGGCGGGCCGGCGACATGTTTTTAAAGGCTTCAAAATCCTGTGGCTCCATGATTAGAACTGGCTGGTTAGTCGCCTTATCAAAGATGGTGTAACTTACAACCTTGCCCGCGGCATCCGTATTCACTGCCACATTCGATGTGCTGGCGACCGCGGATTCCAAAAGGCGACTTTTAGAAGGAACCATCTTGAGAAGAACATCACAGCCGGATGCTTGGGGATCTTTGCTGCATGCTTTAACATCCTTCAGGAAGCTACTCCAATGCTGCTGACGGTTGAAGACATCAACAGTTCCCGCAGCTTCCCCGCCCTGAGCCGCCGCCAGAACCGAGCCTACGTCTACGCTGCCGTCAGATACGCTGCCGGCGACCGCCCCAGCGACCATGCCTCCAACGGCCGCCCCCGTTTGCTGGAAGGCATTGACGAATGCTCTTTTCTCCTCGCCTTTCAAACCGAGCTTATTTGCTTCCGCATTTCCGAGTTGCGCCCCAAGTTGCTGCCCCAAGTTGCCGCCAACAACGCCAGCGGCACTCTCCAGTGCGCCGGATTGGCCATTTGCCAAGCCACCCAGCATGCCTTGGGTAGCTGCATGCAGCCCGACACGGTAGATTCCGTTGTCGCCCCAATTCGCAGCAGTAGTTGCAGCTTCGTTTGCCTTAGCGCTGTACTCAGCAGCTGCAGCCGTGTCACCGCGATCTGCCGCTTGCTGGGCGAGAGCGGCAAACTTGTCCGCCTCATTCCTAGCTTCCTTTTGCAAATCGGTGCCGATATCTCCAACCATTTTGGCGACTGTCGGGGCAATAGCATTAGATGTGATTTGGCCACCGCCTTGCCCGGCCAGCGCACCGGTCAAGATACCAACACCGGCATTCAGCGCACGGCTGTAAATACCACCGGTGCCCCAGTCTTTCAAAGTTTGTTGGGCTTCCTCGTTTGCTTTCGCCGCAGCTAACTTCTGTTCGGCAGTGCTCTTCGGATCGTTCAGCGTCTCTTGCGCAGCCTTTTGCGCCTTCGCTGCATTACCTGCGATGTCACCGGCGAACTGCTTGCCCGTCGCAATCACCGTACCAGCGGCGGCCGACATGGCTTGCTGGTCCTTCAGAAGCTTCTGCAAATCAGGCAGCTTATCCAGCGCAGTGTTGGCTTTGCTCAAATCAGTGTTGATACCCAAGTCCTTGACGGAACTGGTCGTCACGCCGCCGATGGTGATCTTGCCGTCGGTGACCGTGGCATAGGTGGTGGAGCTGTCGCTGCCCTTCTGCACCATCGGCAGGCCAGGCGCGACGTTACCGTCCTTAGCCGTGCCGAAAGTCTGGTTTTGCTGGCTCAGTGGCAGAATTTTGCCAGCGTCATCCCTGAGCAATTCGCTCTTGCCTCCGGTGCCCCCTGCCATGCTGACGTTGCTGGCCGAGTAGGTCATCTTGTTTTCGATGTTAGACGTGGTCAGCTTGTTGGTGGTCAGCTCGGAGGCGGCAGCATTGGTGCTGGCGATGGCGCCGCCTTTCAGGTCGATGGTGTCAGCCTTGATGTGATAGCCGCCCTCGCCTGCGAACAGGCCCGATTGCTGGCCTACGCCTGCGTAGGTGCCACTGCCCTTCTGCTGCGACAGGTTGCCGGAGGCGCTCCACGCGTTGCCGATCGCTACCTGAACGCGTACACCGGCATTGGTCTGCACGCTTTCGAACTGGCTGGTGTCCTGCAGGCTTTCGATCGCCAGCTTGCCGCCCACGTCCGTGTTGATCGTGTTGGCAGTTGCCGTCGCGCCTTTCAGCGTGGTGTCGCCCTTGCTGCGGATATTGATGGTGTCGGCATTGAGCTGGGTGTTGTTGTTGATCGTGCTGTCGTTCTTGTTGTGGCCCTTGCCAACATTGGCCGCAGCATAAATGTACACGCCGGTCTGTGCGCCGACCTGGAACCCGACACCAGCTTCGACACCGGAGCTCTTGTTCTTGCCATCGCTGTGCAGCGTGCTCTGGCTGGCGTCCAGCACGATGTTCTGTGCTGCGTCCAGG
>Ga0102595_101114_pt1 | contig 13725 bp, 8 predicted proteins | sample Araplaol_mTSA_r2_2_FD_76864 | JGI IMG/M metagenome (GOLD analysis project Ga0102595, IMG submission 76864) | Arabidopsis root microbial communities from North Carolina, USA - plate scrape MF_Col_mTSA_r2 (SPADES assembly) (version 2) | ecosystem: Host-associated > Plants > Roots > Endosphere...
GCGGGCGTGTCGACCTTGAAGATTTTGCTGTTGGCCTCGAAGCGGTGGCCCAGGCTGGTGTCGCCGAAGGTGACCAGCGTGTCGGCGGCGATGGCAACCTGCCCCGCCTTTTTGACGACTACAAGCGTTGTCATCTTCGGATTAGAGGAGGACGCGGCGGAAGTCGGCGAGGATCTGTCCGAGGTAGGCGTTAAAGCGCGCGGCGGCGGCGCCGTCGATCACGCGGTGGTCCCAGCTCAGCGACAGCGGCAGCATCAGGCGCGGCTGGAAGGCCTTGCCGTCCCAGACCGGCTCGGTCGAGCTCTTGCAGACGCCCAGGATGGCGACTTCGGGCGCGTTGATGATGGGCGTGAAGTAGCGCCCGCCAATGCCGCCCAGCGAGGAGATCGTGAAGCAGGCGCCGGACATGTCGGCCGGGCTCAGCTTGCCGTCGCGCGCCTTCTTGGCGAGTTCGCCCATCTCCTGCGAGATCTGCACGATGCCCTTCTGGTCGGCGTTCTTGATGACCGGCACGACCAGGCCGTTGGGGGTGTCGGCGGCGAAGGCGATGTTGTAGTACTGCTTGAGCACCAGCTGGTCGCCGTCGAGCGAGGCGTTGAACTCGGGGAATTTCTTGAGCGCGGCAACCGAAGCCTTGATCAGGAAGGCCAGCATGGTGATCTTGATGCCGGCTTTCTCGTTTTCCTTGTTCATGAGCACGCGGAAGGCTTCGAGCTCGGTGATGTCGGCATCGTCGTGGTTGCAGACGTGCGGGATCATCACCCAGTTGCGGTGCAGGTTGGCGCCGCTGATCTTCTTGATGCGCGACATGTCCTTGCGCTCGACCGGGCCGAACTTGGTGAAGTCGACCTTGGGCCAGGGCAGCAGGTCGAGGCCGGCGCCACCGCCCGACGATGCCGGGGCTTTGGCGGCCTGCGCCTGGGTGCGAACGCTGCCGTCCATCACCGACTTGGTGAAGGCCTGCACGTCGTCCTGCGTGATGCGCCCCTTGGGGCCTGAGCCCTTGACTTCGGCCAGCGGCACGCCGAGCTCGCGCGCGAACTTGCGCACCGAGGGCGAGGCGTGCGGCAGGCTGCCTTGCGGCGCCGTGGTGGGGTCATGGGCCGGCTGGCTGGCGGGGGCCGATGCGGTGGCCTGTGCGGGCGCGGCTGCCGCCGCAGCGACGGCGGGAGCAGGTGCTGGCGCGGGGGCCGGCGCCGCAGCGGGCGATGCGCCTGCGGCCGAGGCCGCAGAGCCTTCGAGGATGGCCAGCAGGTCGCCGATGTTGACGGTGTCGCCCAGCTTGACCTTGAGTTCCTTGAGCACCCCGGCGGCCGAGGACGGGATTTCCATTGAGGCCTTGTCGGATTCGACGGTGACCAGCGATTGCTCGGCCTTGATGGTGTCGCCGGGCTTGACCAGCACTTCGATGACGGACACGTCCTTGAAGTCGCCGATGTCGGGCACACGGACTTCGACCGGGCCGGAGGCCGCAGGGGCCGCTACAGGCGCCGGTGCGGGCGAAGCGGCTGCGGGAGCTGCCGGCGCGGCGGCCGGTTTGGCCGCTGCGGCGGGAGCCGGTGCGGCGGCTCCGGCGCCTGCCACTTCCAGCGTCAGCACGACCGAGCCCTGCTTGACCTTGTCACCCAGCTTGACCCGCAGTTCCTTGACCACACCCGCGTGGCTGGAGGGGATTTCCATGGAGGCCTTGTCGGACTCCACGGTGATCAGCGACTGCTCTGCCTTGACGGTGTCGCCGGGCTTGACCAGCAATTCGATCACGGTCACTTCGTCGAAATCCCCGATATCAGGAACTTGAATGTCTACCACTGCCATATTCTTGTCTCCGTTTGCTTCAGGCGTTCAGGGCGTCTACGTCAGGGTGTTAACTCAAGCGTAAAGCGGGTTGATCTTGTCGACATTGATGCCGTATTTTTTGATGGCCTCGGCCACCTTGGCAACCGGCACCGTGCCCTCTTCGCTGAGCGCCTTCAGGGCCGCCACGACGATGTAATGGCGATTGATCTCGAAGTGCTCGCGCAGCTTGCTGCGGAAGTCGCTGCGGCCGAAGCCGTCGGTGCCCAGCACCTTGTAGGTGCGGCCCTTGGGGATGAAAGGACGGATCTGCTCGGCGTAGGCCTTCATGTAGTCGGTCGACGCGATGACGGGGCCGGTGTGCTTTTCAAGCTGCTGGGCCACGAAGGACACCTGCGGCTTGTCGGCCGGGTGCAGCAGGTTCCAGCGCTCGGTGCCCTGGCCGTCGCGGGCCAGTTCATTGAAGCTCGGGCAGCTCCAGACGTTGGCGGCAATACCCCATTCCTTTTCGAGCAGTTCCTGCGCGGCGATGGACTCGCGCAAGATGGTGCCGGAGCCCAGCAGCTGGACGCGCGGCGTGAGTTTTGCGCCCTCTTTGCACAGGTACATGCCCTTGATGATCTGCTCTTCGGTGCCGGGCTTGAGGCCGGGCATCGCGTAGTTCTCATTGAGCAGCGTGAGGTAGAAATAAACGTTGTCCTGTTTCTCGACCATGCGCTTGAGGCCATGGTGCAGGATCACGCCGACTTCGTGCGCGAAGGTGGGGTCGTAGCTGATGCAGTTGGGAATGGTGCCGGCCAGAATGTGGCTGTGGCCGTCTTCGTGCTGCAGGCCTTCGCCGTTGAGCGTGGTACGGCCCGAGGTGCCGCCGAGCAGGAAGCCGCGCGCCTGCATGTCGCCGGCCGCCCAGGCCAGGTCGCCGATGCGCTGGAAACCGAACATCGAGTAGTACACGTAGAACGGCACCATGATGCGGTTGTTGGTGCTGTACGAGGTGGCCGCCGCGATCCAGCTGCTCATGCCGCCGGCCTCGTTGATGCCTTCCTGCAGGATCTGGCCCTGCTTGTCTTCCTTGTAGTACATCACCTGGTCTTTGTCGACCGGTGTGTATTTCTGTCCGTCGGGGTTGTAGATGCCGATCTGGCGGAACAGGCCTTCCATGCCGAAGGTGCGGGCCTCGTCCACCAGGATGGGCACGACGCGCGGGCCCAGGGCCTGGTCGCGCAGCAGCTGCGTGAGAAAGCGCACATACGCCTGGGTGGTGGAGATTTCGCGGCCTTCGGCCGTGGGCTCGATCACCGACTTGAAGGTCTCCAGCGCGGGCACGGTGAACTGCTCGTCGGCCTTGACGCGGCGGTGCGGCAGGTAGCCGCCCAGGGCCTTGCGGCGCTCGTGCAGGTAGCGCATCTCGGGCGTGTCGTCGGCGGGCTTGTAGAAGGGAATGTCGGCCAGCTTGCTGTCGGGAATCGGGATGTTGAAGCGGTCGCGGAAGGCCTTGATGTCCTCGTCGGCCAGTTTTTTAGTCTGGTGGACGTTGTTCTTGCCTTCGCCGATCTTGCCCATGCCGAAGCCTTTGACGGTCTTGATCAGAAGGACGGTGGGCTGGCCCTTGTGGTTGACCGCCTTGTGGAAAGCGGCATAGACCTTTTGCGAATCGTGGCCGCCGCGGCGCAGGTTGAAGATGTCCTCGTCGCTCATCTTGGCGACCATCTCGAGCGTGCGCGGGTCCTGGCCGAAGAAATGCTTGCGCACATAGGCGCCGTCGTTGGCCTTCATGGCCTGGTAGTCGCCGTCCAGCGTGTCCATCATGACCTTGCGCAGCGCGCCGTCCTTGTCGCGGGCCAGCAGCGGGTCCCAGTTGCTGCCCCACAGCAGCTTGATGACGTTCCAGCCGGCGCCGCGGAACTCGCCTTCGAGCTCCTGGATGATCTTGCCGTTGCCGCGCACCGGGCCGTCCAGGCGCTGCAGGTTGCAGTTGATGACGAAGACCAGGTTGTCGAGCTTTTCACGCGCGGCCAGGCCGATGGCGCCCATGGATTCAACTTCGTCCATCTCGCCGTCGCCGAGGAAGGCCCAGACCTTGCGGTTTTCGGTGTTGGCGATGCCGCGGGCATGCAGGTACTTGAGGAAACGCGCCTGGTAGATCGCCATCAGCGGGCCCAAGCCCATGGAGACGGTGGGGAACTGCCAGAACTCGGGCATGAGTTTGGGGTGCGGGTAGCTGGACAGGCCCTTGCCGTCGACTTCCTGGCGGAAGTTGAGCAGCTGTTCTTCAGTCAGGCGGCCTTCAAGGTAGGCGCGGGCATAGACGCCGGGCGACACATGGCCCTGGATGTAGAGGCAGTCGCCGCCGTGGTTCTCGCTCTCGGCGTGCCAGAAGTGGTTGAAGCCGGCGCCGAACAGGCTGGCCAGCGAGGCGAAGGAGCCGATGTGGCCGCCCAGGTCGCCGCCGTCGGCGGGGTGCAGGCGGTTGGCCTTGACCACCATGGCCATGGCATTCCAGCGCATGTAGGCGCGCAGGCGCTCCTCGATCTCGAGGTTGCCGGGCGAGCGCTCTTCCTGGTCGGTCTCGATGGTGTTGACGTAGCCGGTGTTGGCCGAGAAAGGCATGTCTATGCTTTTCTGGCGGGCGTGCTCCAGCAGTTGCTCCAGCAGGAAGTGGGCGCGCTCCGGGCCTTCGCTTTCGATGACGGCGGACAAGGCGTCCATCCACTCTCGGGTTTCCTGGCTGTCTTTGTCCAGCGCGTCGTTGGCGGCGGCGCGCAAGTTGTCGCCGGCTTGGGTGGGATTGGCAGCCATGTTTGTCTCCTGAGTAGCCTGATAAAGCTTGTTTAAGCTGCGATGCGGCCTCTTGTCGAGCCGCTCACAGGGCCTGTGTCCAACTTGGGTCTAAACGTGTTGTAAACGCAAATTAGATTCAAGTCCCTAGTTTCTCATAATATTTGTGAGATTTCAAATAGTGCTTATTGATTTCACATTAAGAAATTTAAAAGTAAGCATACGTCGCATCAACAGACCCGGGACAGTCCTTTTCCGAGGCATTGCGGCCGCATCGCCGCGCCGTGCTTCACCTTCGAAGATCAGGGTCAACCCTGAATGCCGGGAGCATCTCCCTTAAACTGCACCATTCCTCCTATGACCCAGCAAGCCCCTGCCCTCGCCGACTCCGCGGTGACCCCCGCTCCCCTGGCCTTGTGGCGCCGCTGGTGGCGGCGGCAGTCGCCGTCGCGCCAGGACCGCTTCATCACGCTGGGCCCGCTGCTGGCCGTCGCGCTCTTCCTGGCGGCCGTGATCGCCGCCTTCGGCTACCTGCGCATCGAGGAAATCGACCGTGAGCAGCAGGCCGTCAAGCGCGACGTGGAATACGCCCAGCAGCGCCTGCGCCTGCGCCTGCTGGAGCGGCAGGAGCAGCTCATGCGCATAGGCCGCGACGTCTCCAACAAGGAAGTCGACACCGAGGAATTCATCACCCAGGCCGAGTCGCTGGTCAACCAGTACCCCGAGCTCATGGCCGTGACCTGGGTGGACAGCAAGCGGCGCATCAAGGTGGCCTATGTATCGCCCAGCGCCAACGGCAGCCAGCTGCGCGGCGCCGGAGAACAGCTCAAGGTCGGCGAGACCGACGGCACCTACGAGCTGGCCCGTGACCTGCGCCAGCCCGTGTACTCGCGGCCGCTGACGCCCAAGGAAGCCGGCGGCTACAACGCGCCCACCCTGCAATTGCAGGTGCCGCTGGACGACCAGGGCAAGTTCGCCGGCGTCATCATGGGTGAGTACTCCATTGACGGGCTGCTGCGCTTCGGCGTGCCGACCGAGGTCACGGCCAAATACGCGGTGACCCTGATCGATGACAAAAACCGGGTGCTGGCGGGCAACCTGCCGCCGCCGCGTAATCCCGCGGCCCGCCTGCTGCCCTGGTCCGACGGCGCGGCCGAATACGAGATACCGGTCTCGCCGGTCGGCAACGGCCTGCTGATACGCGCCGAAGGTTACCGGGCCTCCCTGGGCGTGGTGGGCAGCGGTTTCTTCTGGCTGGTCAGCGCGCTGAGCGCGCTCACGGTGTGGATGCTGCTGGGCACCTGGCGCCACACGCGCCGCCGCGTGCAGGCCCAGCAGGCGCTGATCGCCGAGACCAACTTCCGCCGCGCCATGGAAAACTCCATGCTGACCGGCATGCGCGCACTCGACCTGCAAGGCCGCATCACCTACGTCAACCCGGCCTTCTGCCAGATGACGGGCCTGACCGAAGGCGACCTGGTGGGCCGCACGCCGCCGTTTCCGCATTGGCCGGAAGGCGAGATCGACACGCTGATGCAGCGGCTGGACGACGAGCTGCACGGCCGCACGCCGCCGGGCGGCTTCGAGGTGCGCGTCAAGCGCAAGAACGGCCAGATCTTCGATGCGCGCATGTATGTCTCGCCGCTGATCGACCCGCGCGGCCAGCAGACCGGCTGGATGACCTCCATGACGGACATCACCGAGCCCAAGCGCATCCGCGAGGAGCTGACCGCCTCCTATGAGCGCTTCACCACGGTGCTCGAAGGGCTGGACGCGGCCGTCTCGGTGGCGCCGCTGGGCAGCGAAGAGCTGCTGTTCGCCAACAAGCTGTACCGCTCCTGGTTTGGCGGCGAGGTGTCGGGCCACCTGAACCTGATCGCGCAGGCCGGCGTGCCCAGCGCCGTGCCCACCGACGACACACTGGACGCGGTCGATGGCCTGGCCGGCTTCCCGACTGACACGCTGACGGCGGCGCAGACGGAAAACGCCGAGATCTACGTGCCCGAACTCAGCAAGTGGCTGGAAGTGCGTTCGCGCTACTTGACCTGGGTGGACGGCCGCCTGGCCCAGATGGTGATCGCCACTGACATCACGCCGCGGCGCCATGCCGAGGAGCAGGCCGCCCAGCAAAACGAGCGGGCCCAGACCGCCAGCCGCCTGATCACCATGGGCGAAATGGCCTCCAGCGTGGCGCACGAGCTGAACCAGCCGCTCACGGCCATCAACAACTACTGCAACGGCATGGTCTCGCGCATCAAGGGCAAGCAGATCAGCAACGAAGACCTGCTGATTGCGCTGGACAAGACCGCCAAGCAGGCGCACCGCGCCGGCCAGATCATCCAGCGCATACGCTCCTTCGTCAAACGCAGCGAGCCCAACCGCATGGCGGCCGACGTGGCCACCATGGTCAGCAACGCCATGGAGCTGGCCGACATCGAGCTGCGCCGCCACCATGTGCGCCTGAGCCACTACATCGCGGCCCGCCTGCCTGAAATCATGGTGGACCCCATCCTGATCGAGCAGGTGCTGATCAACCTGATGAAGAACGCGGCTGAGTCGATCGAGCAGGCCCACCTGCCCACGGCGCGCCGCAGCGTCGAGCTGCGTGTGGTGCCCAAACAGATCGAGGACCAGGCCGTGGTGGAGTTTTCAGTGCTCGACACCGGGCGCGGGCTGTCGCCTGAAGTCATGGGCCGGCTCTATGAGGCCTTCTACTCCACCAAGGCCGAAGGCATGGGCATAGGCCTGAAGCTGTGCCGCAGCATCGTCGAGTCCCACCAGGGAAGAATGGAGGCAGAGAACCTCTACAATGGGGACGAAGTGGTGGGGTGCCGGTTTACCTTCTGGATCCCTGTGACACCCCTGATCCTGCCGACGGCGCCAGCCGGCGACGGCACGGCAGCCAGGAACGCAGGCGTTCACTGAAAACCCTTCAAGAACCGTCTCTTGAGAAGTTCACGAAAGAAAGTTTGGCATGAGCTTGATTCCCAAAAAAGGTACCGTCTACGTCGTTGATGATGACGAGGGCGTGCGCGACTCGCTGCAGTGGCTGCTCGAGGGCAAGGACTACCGCGTCCGCTGCTACGACTCGGCCGAAACTTTCCTCTCCCGCTACGACCCGCGCGAAGTGGCCTGCCTGATCGTCGACATCCGCATGGGCGGCATGACCGGCCTGGAGCTGCAGGACCGCCTGGTCGAGCGCAAGTCGCCGCTGCCCATCGTGTTCATCACCGGCCACGGCGACGTGCCCATGGCGGTCAACACCATGAAAAAAGGCGCGATGGACTTCATCCAGAAGCCGTTCCAGGAAGAAGCCCTGGTCAACCTGGTCGAGCGCATGCTGGAGCAGGCCAAGGAAGCCTTCAGCGAGTTCCAGCAGTCCGCCAGCCGCGACGCCCTGCTGGCCAAGCTGACCTCTCGCGAGGCCCAAGTGCTCGAGCGCATCGTGGCCGGCCGGCTCAACAAGCAGATCGCCGACGACCTGGGCATCAGCATCAAGACGGTGGAGGCGCACCGCGCCAACATCATGGAAAAGCTCAACGCCAACACCGTGGCCGACCTGCTCAAAATCGCCCTGGGGTCCAACGCGCCCAAAGGCTGACCGCTCCTTCGCTGTCTTTGCGATAGCCCTTGACGCCCGTATTGATTGGACCAGCGGGCGTTTTTACTTTGAAAAACCGATTCAAAAATGACCGCCCAGCTGATTGACGGAAATGCCCTCTCCAAACAATTGCGCGCCGACGTCGCGCGGCGGGCCGCCGCCCTGCGCGCGCGCGGCATCACGCCCGGCCTGGCCGTGGTGCTGGTGGGCGAAAACCCGGCCAGCCAGGTCTATGTGCGCAACAAGGTCAAAGCCTGCGAGGACAGCGGCCTGCATTCGGTGCTCGAAAAATACCCCGCCACCCTCAGCGAAGCCGACCTGCTGGCGCGCGTGGACGCGCTCAACAAGGACCCGGCCATCCACGGCATCCTGGTGCAGCTGCCGTTGCCCGCGCACATCGATGCGCACAAGGTGATCGAAGCCATCTCGCCGGCCAAGGACGTGGACGGCTTTCACGTCGCCAGCGCCGGCGCGCTCATGGTCGGCCAGCCCGGCTTCTGGCCCTGCACGCCCTACGGCTGCATGAAGATGCTGGAGAGCATCCACTACGACCTCAAGGGCAAGCACGCCGTGGTGATAGGCCGCAGCAACATCGTCGGCAAGCCCATGGCGCTGATGCTGCTGCAGAAAAACGCTACCGTCACCATTTGCCACAGCGCCACCAAGGACCTCAAGGCCATGACACTGCAGGCCGACGTGGTCGTGGCCGCCGTCGGCAAGCGTAATGTGCTAACGGCGGACATGGTCAAGCCCGGCGCCGTCGTGCTCGACGTGGGCATGAACCGCAATGACGAGGGCAAGCTTTGCGGTGACGTGGACTTTGACGGAGTCAAGGAAGTTGCCGGCTACATCACGCCGGTGCCCGGCGGTGTGGGGCCCATGACCATCACCATGCTGCTGGTCAATACGCTAGAAGCGGCGGAGCGCAGCTAAAAGCGCTTTTCAGCTCGCAGTAGGCGGCTGATCCGTGTGCGGCACAGGCATCAGGCGCCAGAGTGCCAAGCCTGCGCACAACCACTGCACGACGTACAAGGCCGTACCCAGGCCATGCCAGAGCTTGAGGTCGCCGCCCTCGGTGCGCGCGCTGACGATGCGCGGCGCGATGCCGAACTCCACCAGCAAGGCCAGCAGCAGGCCGGCGACCACAAACTTCATGGCGGCCTGCGCCTGCAAAGCGAGGGCCGCATCGTCTTTTTTATTGAGCACCAGCAAGAGCAGCATGGCGCAGCCCGTGCTGAGCCAGGTCTGTGCGGTGAAGAGCTTGGCGGCCATGGCGCCGGCCGCGGCGGGCGTGCCCAGGTTAGCGAACAACATGGGAACCACGACAAAGCCCAGGCCGGTCAGGCTGCCCCACCAGAGGGCCGCCACCATCACATTGAGGCGCTGTTTGAACATTTAGGAGAGGCCATGCCAGCAGGGGCCGCGGAACCGGCTTTGCCGGGCCGCAGGCGCAGCGGCCCCCTCGGGGGGAAGGAAGCTACACGCAGTGAGCGACCGTGGGGGCTCATATGTACATCACCGCGATGATTTCGTAGCGCTTGATGCCGCCCGGCGCCTGGACTTCGGCCGTGTCGCCCTCGTCCTTGCCGATCAATGCGCGCGCGATCGGCGAACTGATGTTGACACGGCCTAGCTTGATGTCGGCCTCGTCTTCGCCGACGATCTGGTAGGTCACCTTGTCACCGGTGTCTTCGTCTTCCAGTTCTATGGTGGAGCCGAACACGACCTTGCCGCCCGCGTCCAGTTCGGACGGGTCAATGATCTGGGCGGCCGACAGCTTGCCTTCGATTTCCTGGATGCGGCCTTCGATAAAGCCCTGGCGGTCCTTGGCGGCGTCGTATTCGGCGTTTTCGCTGAGGTCACCCTGGGCGCGCGCTTCGGAAATCGAATTGATGACCCAGGGGCGGTCCACGGTTTTCAGCTGGTGCAATTCCGCCTTGAGGCTTTCCGCGCCGCGTTTGGTGATGGGGATGGTGGCCATGTTTTTTGCTCCTGCAAAAGCGAAACCGCCACCAGTCACCTGGCGGCGGCGCTTGAATTCAAAACTTCAATGAAACAAGTTTAATGCAAATCGGGCCCGGCGAAATCCGGGAAAAACCGGTGGCCGGGCTCGGGTTTTCAGGCCCTTTCAGGCCAGTTGGGCATGCAGTTCCTGCACGGAATAGACCGGCAGGTTGTCCAGGTACTTCATGCCCTCCACGGCCGCTTCGGCGCCGGCAATCGTGGTGTAGGTCGTCACACGGGCCAGCAGCGCCGAGGTGCGGATCTGGCGCGAATCGGTGATCGCGTTGCGCCGCTCTTCGACGGTGTTGATGACCAGGGCAATCTCGTTGTTCTTGATCATGTCCACCACGTGCGGCCGCCCTTCGGTGACCTTGTTGACCACGGTGCAGGCAATGCCCGCCGCCTGGATGGCGGCCGCCGTGCCTTTGGTCGCCACCAGCTCGAACTTCTGCGCGGCCAGCGCGCGCGCGACTTCCACGGCGCGCGGCTTGTCGTTATTCTTGACGGTCAGGAAAACCTTGCCCGAGGTCGGCAGCTTGGTGCCCGCGCCCAGCTGGGACTTCACGAAGGCTTCGCCGAAGGTCTTGCCCACGCCCATGACCTCGCCGGTGGATTTCATCTCGGGGCCGAGAATCGTGTCCACGCCAGGGAATTTGACGAAGGGGAAGACCGCTTCCTTGACGCTGAAGTAAGGCGGCGTGACTTCGTCCTTGATGCCTTGCGAGGCCAGCGACTGGCCGACCATGCAGCGCGCCGCCACCTTGGCCAGCTGGATGCCGGTGGCCTTGCTGACGAAGGGCACGGTGCGCGACGCGCGCGGGTTGACTTCCAGCACGTAGATCACGTCCTTGCCGTCGATGTTCTGGATCGCGAACTGCACGTTCATGAGGCCCACCACCGTCAGCGCCTCGGCCATGGCCGCGGTCTGGCGCTTGATTTCGGTCACGGTCTCCGCGCTCAGCGAATACGGCGGCAGCGAGCAGGCCGAGTCGCCGCTGTGTACGCCGGCCTGTTCAATGTGCTCCATCACGCCGCCGATAAAGGTCCGGCCTTCGGGGTCGCGCAGGCAGTCGACGTCGCATTCGATCGCGTCGTTCAGGAAACGGTCCAGCAGCACGGGTGAGTCATGGCTGACCTTGACGGCCTCGCGCATATAGCGCTCGAGGTCGCGCTGCTCGTGCACGATTTCCATGGCACGGCCGCCCAGCACATAGCTGGGGCGCACGACCAGGGGGTAACCCAGCGCGGCGGCTTTTTCGAGCGCCTCGGGCTCGGTGCGCGCCGTGGCGTTGGGCGGCTGGCGCAGCTTGAGCTCATGCAGCAGCTTCTGGAAGCGCTCGCGGTCTTCGGCCGCGTCGATCATGTCGGGCGAGGTGCCGATGATGGGCACGCCGTTGGCCTCCAGGTCCAGCGCCAGCTTCAGGGGCGTCTGGCCGCCGTACTGGACGATCACACCCAGCGGTTTTTCCTTGTCGACGATCTCGAGCACGTCTTCCAGCGTCAGCGGCTCGAAATACAGGCGGTCGCTGGTGTCGTAGTCGGTGGAGACCGTCTCGGGGTTGCAGTTGACCATGATGGTCTCGTAGCCGTCTTCGCGCATGGCCAGCGCCGCGTGCACGCAGCAGTAGTCAAATTCGATGCCCTGCCCGATGCGGTTGGGCCCGCCGCCCAGCACCATGATTTTTTTCTTGTCGGTGGGCGCGGCTTCGCACTCGCTGCCTTCGGCCTCGTAGGTCGAGTACATATAGGCGGTATTGGTCGCGAACTCGGCGGCGCAGGTGTCCACGCGCTTGTAGACCGGACGCACCCCCAGCGCACGACGCTTTTCGCGGATGGCCGTGTCGGTGGTCTTGAGCTGCTTGGCCAGGCGGCGGTCGGAAAAGCCTTTTTGCTTGAGCGTGCGCAGCGTGACGGCGTCAATCTTGTCGAGCGAGGTGGTTTCGAGCTCCAGCTCGATCTTGACGATCTGCTCGATCTGGATCAGGAACCAGGGATCAATCTTGGTCAGCGCAAAAACCTCATCGACGCTCATGCCCTGGGCGAAGGCGTCGCCCACATACCAGATGCGGTCCGGGCCGGGCGCGCCGAGCTCTTTCTCGAGCACTTCGCGGTCCTGGGTTTTCTCGTTCATGCCGTCCACGCCGACTTCCAGGCCGCGCAGCGCTTTCTGGAAGGACTCCTGGAAGGTACGACCCATGGCCATGACTTCGCCCACGGATTTCATCTGCGTGGTCAGGCGCGAATCGGCGGCCGGGAATTTTTCGAACGCGAAACGCGGAATCTTGGTGACCACGTAATCGATGCTGGGCTCGAAGCTCGCGGGGGTGGCGCCGCCCGTGATCTCGTTGCGCAGCTCGTCCAGCGTGTAGCCCACGGCCAGCTTGGCCGCGACCTTGGCGATCGGAAAGCCCGTGGCCTTGGAAGCCAGCGCCGAGGAGCGCGAGACGCGCGGGTTCATTTCGATCACCACCATGCGGCCGTCGACCGGGTTGATGGAGAACTGCACGTTGGAGCCGCCGGTGTCCACGCCGATCTCGCGCAGCACGGCCAGCGAAGCGTTGCGCAGGATCTGGTATTCCTTGTCGGTCAGCGTCTGGGCCGGTGCGACCGTGATGGAGTCGCCGGTATGCACGCCCATGGGGTCCAGGTTTTCGATGGAGCAGACGATGATGCAGTTGTCGGCGGTGTCGCGCACGACTTCCATCTCGTACTCTTTCCAGCCGAGCAGCGACTCTTCAATCAGCAGCTCGTTGGTCGGCGAGGCTTCCAGGCCGCGCTTGCAGATGACTTCGAATTCTTCGGAGTTGTAGGCGATGCCGCCGCCGGTGCCGCCCAGCGTGAAGCTGGGGCGGATCACGGTGGGGAAGCCGACGCTCTTTTGCACGGCCCAGGCTTCGTCCATGCTATGCGCAATGCCGGAGCGGGCCGAGCCCAGCCCGATCTTGGTCATCGCGTCCTTGAACTTCAGGCGGTCTTCGGCCTTGTCGATGGCCTCAGGCTTGGCGCCTATCAGCTCCACCTTGTACTTGTCGAGCACGCCGTTGTGCCAGAGGTCCAGCGCGCAGTTGAGCGCGGTCTGCCCGCCCATGGTCGGCAGGATGGCGTCGGGACGCTCCTTGGCGATGATTTTTTCGACCGTCTGCCAGGTGATGGGCTCGATGTAGGTGACGTCGGCGGTGGCCGGGTCGGTCATGATCGTCGCGGGGTTGCTGTTGATCAGGATGACCTTGTAGCCCTCTTCGCGCAGCGCCTTGCAGGCCTGCACGCCGGAGTAGTCGAACTCGCAGGCCTGGCCGATGATGATGGGGCCGGCGCCTATGATGAGGACGCTTTTGATGTCTGTGCGCTTAGGCATTCTTCTTCTCCCCGGCCTGTTCCATCAGCGCGGTGAAACGGTCAAACAAGTATGAAATATCGTGTGGGCCGGGCGAGGCTTCAGGGTGGCCCTGGAAGCAGAACGCCGGCTTGTCGGTGCGGGCCAGGCCTTGCAGTGTGCCGTCGAACAGGCTGATGTGCGTGGGCCTGAGGTTGGCGGGCAGGCTTTTTTC
>Ga0102595_101125_pt1 | contig 13634 bp, 18 predicted proteins | sample Araplaol_mTSA_r2_2_FD_76864 | JGI IMG/M metagenome (GOLD analysis project Ga0102595, IMG submission 76864) | Arabidopsis root microbial communities from North Carolina, USA - plate scrape MF_Col_mTSA_r2 (SPADES assembly) (version 2) | ecosystem: Host-associated > Plants > Roots > Endosphere...
TGAAGAACCCGGCGGCGAGCTGTAGGCGACCCAAAGCGGGAATTCACGGTCAAGAAAAGCGAACGCTTAGCGAGCGTTCGGCGCCCCTTCGCCATCGCCATCGCCATCGCCCTCGGTATCGGTTGGATAGACTGACAGGCATAGCGATACACCAACCGAGCCCGCAAGCAAAAGCAGTTCGGCCGGAAACGTGAATGAGGCCCAGCCAGGCGGATCGATTTTGGCACCGAAGTCGAGGACAGCGCCTTCAACCCCAGGAAATGATGCGAGCTTCCTCACGGGTTCTTGATTTTGCCGAATGAAAACGATGACATCTTCAATCTGCTGCGAGAGGTCGGAGAAGTCAGCCTCACTTGCTATAACACGAACCCCCGATGTCTTGTTTATCTCTTCACTGGACTTGCTGCGGGGAAATCTTCTTTCTCCCTTGTGCCAGCGGGAGTCAGTCACGAGCGATGACTTCGCGAGGAAGTCATTAACGTCAAAGGTTGCGCCAACCGCGCGGAGGATGCACGTCATAGGTACCTAAGGTTTGAGATGGGCGACGACTTGCGGCCGGCAAAGCCAGTTTTGAGATGCCAGCTCGAAGGCGGGCGATACCAGCACAGTGTTGCACCGTTGTAGCGCAAATGGCTGCTTTGCGGCAAGTAGTCGACTGAACGTTGGTGGCCGTTCTCAGACGGAGGCGGTTGATGCCGCGTTATGTGTGGGCGCTTGTAAAGGAAGGCGTAGGCAATTGATCACATGCCTGTCCTGCGCTATGATTGCGCTACCTACTGCGTCCTAGACGCATCGACCCCGCACCGCAAGGTGCCAGCTTCTGCAGTACGGTGGCCGGCCAGCATAGCCTGGTAGTCCATCTTCATCTACCCCATCCGGAACCACGTTCCCGGTGCGGCAACGGGTTCCCCTATTCTCGCGAGAACCCACAATGCAAAACCCTACCGTTGTTATTGGCAGCATCCGTGCTGGCCGCAACCCGCGCAAGTACTTCGATCCTGTCCAGATGGCTGAACTGACCGAATCCGTCCGCGTAGACGGGGTCATCCAGCCCATTTTGATCCGTCCCATCGAGGATGATGAGCACGGCCACGAGTATGAGGTGGTAGCCGGCGAACGCCGCTATCGCGCTGCAATGGCGGCCCACGGCGACAGGTACGAGACGCCTGTCAACATCCAGGTGATGACCGATGCCGAAGCCGATCGTAAGGCGCTGATCGAGAATATCCAGCGTGCCGACATGGCTCCATCCGAGGAGGCCGTGCAAGCGTCGAAGATTGTCGGTCAACTGAACGGCGATCGCGACGAAGCGGCCCGCCAGCTTGGCTGGTCACGCTCCACGCTCGACAAGCGTCTGGCGCTGATGAACTGCAGCGAATCCGTTCTGGACGCGCTCAACACCCGTACGATCCAGCTCGGCCATGCCGAACTGCTGGCCACGCTCGCCAAAGACAAACAGGACAAGCTCCTGCCGGTCATCGTGGGCGAGAAGAAGCCCATTGCAGAGTTGAAGAAGACGATCGAGGCCGCCGCGTGCAGTCTCGAAGCCGCTATCTTCGACAAGACCGAGTGCACGGCCTGTCCGCACAATTCGTCGTTGCAGACGGAAATGTTCGGCGAGGCCATTGGCACTGGCAACTGCACCAACCGTGCTTGCTACGACGAGAAACTCACCAAGAAGCTCGAAGGCATTGCCTTCGGCCTCAAGGACGAGTACCCCATCGTGCGCATTATCCGAGCAGGTGACAACGAAACCCGGATCCAGCTGAAGGTCGAAGGCCCAACGGGTGTCGGCGATGAACAGGCGAGAGCTTGTCACGCCTGCCAGAACTTCGGCGCCGCGGTCAGTGGCCTACCCGGTTCCATGGGCAAGGTCTACAGCGGGCAATGCTTTGACACGGTTTGCAACCAGCAGAAGGTTGCTGCCCGGATCAAGTCAGAGAAGGACGCTGCCCAGCCCACTGCAGCCAAACCGGCTGCGGGAGGCAAGGCAGCACCGGCCAAGAAGGGCGACTCGTCGGCTTCTGCCGCCGAGAAGCCCGTGACGTCGATCAGCGAATCGGACAAGGTGAAGAACTACCGGACCGCGCTGTGGCGCAAGGCGCTGCGCAAGGAAGTCGCGCAGAACGCTGAGCAGGCCAACTCGTATCTCCTGGCGGTTGCACTGAACGGGCTGGCGCGCAATATCGCCGGCGACGTGATGGGCAAGTTCTTCGAGAAGCTGACCGAGCAGAAGCCGTCGTCATCGCTACCGGGTTGTCTGACGGCCGTCCACGCATTGGACGCCCAGAAGCGCCAGCAACTGACGATCGGCCTGACGGTTGCCGCGATCGACGGTGTGGAGGTGGATAAGCTCCGCGAGCTGTGCCGGTATCACCAACTGGACCTGCGGCCGCACGGGAATCTTCAGCAGGCGCAGGATTTTTTGGAAATGCTCACGAAGTCGGAGATGAAGGTTCTCGCCGACGAAATGGGAATCCGCAAGGCGCTGGGTGACCAGTTCGCCAAGTTGTTCAACAAGCCCAAGCCGGAAGTCATTGCCGGCCTGCTGGCGGTGAAGGACTTCGACTACACCGGCAAGGTGCCGAAGGTCCTGCACTACTAGTCGTTCACCCATCCAGAGGGCGCCACCGGCGCCCTCTGTCTTCTCCTTTTCCCCCAATTTATTTCACCTATGTTCACTGAACTTGCACCCCTCGTGCGTGCGGCCGACAAGGTCGTCCTCACCCTGACCATCACCGGCGAAGCCATGACAGTAGTCGTCATGCCCGTTATCAAGAACGCCGCTGACTCGGCGCTGACCACTCCACTGTCTCTCACCGCGACGCCGGCAGAGCTCGATGCGGAATTCGCTGCGACCCTCACGGGCGTCACGGCTTCGCATCGCTCGCTGGCCGAGCAGGCCGAAGCGACGAAGTCCATTCTGGATGCCGCGAAGACGACTCAATCTTCCAAGGCAACGAAGGCGCTGGCCAAGGCGGCGACGCCCTCGGGCGGCGCTGCTACGGATGACGAGGATGACGACAGCGGCACCAAGCCGGCTGAGGCGAAGGCGGAGGCGAAAGCTGACACCGCCGCTCCGGCTACCACGGGTACCGATCTCTCATCGTTGATCTAAGGAGAACCGCTATGGCACTCGAAGTCACGAAGCTCAAGCGCGAATGTTCCTACAACGGCATGACGCTGCCGGACGTGAGTCCGCAGTTCTCGCCTGACCAGGTAAGGGACGTCTACGCTGCCCAGTACCCGGAACTGACCACCGCTGCGGTGGACGGGCCCGAGGTGAAGGATGGCGTGGCCCGCTTCACGTTCATGCGCGCCGCCGGCGCCAAGGGCGCGGCATGCGCAAATCTGACCTGATGAAGGCACTGGCCGCCGGCCAGTTCCCGACAACCACGGAGCCGCCCGAAAGGGCGGCTTTTTTACATTCTGAGGAGACTCAACAATGCTGTTCGATCCTCGGTCGTTTGTTCCATCGATCGATGCAGGGGAACCCGGATGGACGTCTGCGCGACAGCATCCCGTTGCCCAACGTCGACCTGCCAATGGTTTTCTGACCCTTCCTACGATTCCAGAGGAGGTCCCTGCAAAAGCGCGCTTGAACTTTGGCGACGAAGTCAATGTAAAGGACCTAGTCCTCGCGCAGTTCCGCGCTGGCGTGCTGGATGCGGAGCATGTGACCAATCCAGCAAGCGCTGGGGATGCATTTGCTCAGGCGTTCCATGGTTGGCTTGCACCGCGCATGCCGAAACCAAAGGTGCTCAGCTTTGACTTCACCCTGATCGACCACCAAGCGGTAGAGACAGAGATCGCTGAGTTCGGCTTCGATATGCAGGAGACGTCGGCGCTCTATCTCGGCATCCGTCTTGAAGAGGAAACGGTCTATACGGTGACGGAGGCGCGAGCGGCCGCATTGCGCGAATTGCATCCTTGGTTGGTATTCACGACCTTCCAACTCATCCGGTCCGCGGCCGCAAAATCCCTGCACCTCCGAACGCCCGACGATCTGCTCGACATGTTTGCGCGATGGCATTGGGACTTTGAACCGATGACAGACGACGATGACGCGCGCGAGCAGCTCAAGGAGCGTTTCGGTGCTGACGATTCCGACATCAATCGATATTTGCCGTCCATTGTCCGCCCAGCTCTGGCGCCTGACGAAACACTGCCGAGGTGGCAGTGGGCAGAGAAAGATAGGGACTTTTCATTGCTGAGCCGACGCAGGCTGCGCGAGCTCGCTCGCACTAGTGCGAACGACTGGCGCGGTAGCTTGTGTGGCGCGCTGGCGGATCTCGACCTGGCAATTAGCCGGATGGGAGAGGCCACACTGCTTCACAACGCGCAATGGGCGGAGCCAGCATACTCGGCCGCAACCCTCGCGTTTGAACATTGCGACTACGTTGGCGAAGTGCTCGATGATCATTTCGAGTGCGCCAACAACGGTGGCTACGCAACATATTTCCAATGCTTCATTCCGCTCGCGGGAAAAAAGCATCCATCCAGCGGCAGTACGCCGTTCTTCACGACACTCTCAAGCTGATTGCGGTACTGGATCGGGTACTTGAGCACTTCAATTAATAGGAGGCCGTATGGCCAGCATCCTGACCGCATCGCGGTCTCAAGACGTGGCCCTTCAAGGGGCCATTCTGCTTTATGGAGAGGTGCCGGGGCATTTTTCGTACGCCACCGCGCATCGTATCGAAGCCAATGCCTGCGCGCGTCCGGTAATCGGTGCGGGCGTGCCGCTCAATCGCATGGCGTTGATCCATGCAGTTCGTGAGGTTGCGCAAAGCGCGCTGCCTAAAGGGGAGTTTCTCACTCCGAACGTGCTGTCGATCAGTCCGAGTGCTGTCACATGGTGGTGTCCGCCAGCGATGCGGCGCGTGTTCCTTTCTTGCGAGGAATTTGGAACGCGTACCGCAGTAGTTCCGCACCCGGGGTTGGTCTTCCAAGCGTCCTACACGGGTTTCACGGTCTTCGCGCTGCAAGGTACCGAACGTCCCGTTCCGGAGACCCCGCTGTTCGAGCCACCGTACTTCAACACCTGGGACGACGGGAAGATCTGCATCGGTTCGGCACATGTGCCGAAGCAGATCGACGCGACCTCGATTGACGGATGGGAAGCCGGGTTCTTCAACTCCGCCTTCACTCATCCCAATCACGGCGGCAGGCGCGTTGCTTACGAGCGTGGCGAGTACGCCTTCTGGAAGGACATGCTGGACGGTCAGTTTCCCGACTATCCGAAGCAAGTCCTCGTCCCCATGAAATACACGCTGGCCGATCTGATCGCCGGCAAACTGGAGAAGTAGCATGCATCCTGCAGACAATGCTTTGCAGCAGTCCTTTCCGTCCGTCATGGTGCCGCGCTTCGGCCAGCTCGATGCGATGGTAAAACACGGTGAGCGCTTGCTCATTGCGTCCAACGGGGTCTTTCTGGAAATCGCACGGCCCTGGCTGCGCGTGGTGCGCCAGCTGGGTGTCTTCAGCCATCCCACCGCCATTCCCTATGGCGAGGCGGCTGAGGCAACGCAGTTGCACTGCGGCCGCGTACCTGGCGAGTTGATCGGCGAGTTCGCAACCATGGCGCGTGCCGCGTACCCGAAGGAAACTGGGGCGTGGATTGTCTGGAATGCGGTGACCGGAATCTTTCGTCTGATTCCGTTCGGCATCATCGAGCACAGCGCCGGGCACTTGAAGTATGAGCGTCCCGTGCTGGCCGATGACGACGTACTGGTGGTGGACTGTCATTCCCATGGCAGTCACCCTGCATTCTTCTCGTCTACGGACGATGCGGATGACCGTCATGACGTGAAGTTCGCGTTCGTGCTCGGCAACTGCGCCGCCTATACGCCATCGATGGCGCTACGGCTCTGCGCCAAGGGCATCTTTGAGGCGGTGGAGCGTGTACCGGGCGAATGGTACGCTGCGGCGCGCGAGGAGGTGCTGGCATGACCGCCTTCGAGCATCGAATCCCGGCAGCAATGACAACGCGCGCGTGGAAAGTAGTCGTGGTCGGTGCCGGTGGCACTGGCAGCGCGCTGCTGCCCAATCTCGCGCGGCTGCACCATGCCATGCTTGAGCTTGACCATCCCGGCGGCATCGACTGCACGGTCTACGATGACGACACCGTCAGCGAAACCAACGTCGGACGGCAGGGCTTCTACCCGGTGGATGTCGGCCAGCACAAGGCGACGCTGATCGTGAACCGCCTTAACAACCTGATGGGCACGCGCTGGGAAGCGCAGACCCGCAGGATTGGGAGCGGTGACAGGTTCGTATGTGACCTCGTCATCGGCTGCGTGGATACCCGGGCTGCCCGCAAGGCAATCCTGGGTGCCACGCAGCGCGGCACGGGCGGCTACTATCTCGACTGCGGCAATGAGTCGGACAGTGGTCAGGTGATTTTGGGCCGCGTCGGCGGCAAATCGGCGGAACGGCTCCCCCATGTGGGAGATCTGTTTCCGGAGCTTTTGGATCCGAAAGGGGACAAGGCCGACACGGCGCCGTCCTGCTCGATGGCCGACGCATTGCAGAAGCAGTCGTTGGTCATCAATCAGGCCATCGCAGTGCAGGCGTACAACCTGCTATGGACGTTGTTCCGCACGGGGACGCTTCAGTACTGCGGTGCGTTTATAAATCTGGCGACGGGGCGTACGAGCCCGCTGCCGCTGGATCCTGGTGCATGGGAACGCTTCGGCTATACGCTGGGCGAGACTAAGACCCGTGCCAAACGCAAACCGCGACAATCCGTTTGAACAGCCACTCCTTCGGGAGTGGCTTTTTTCTTTGGTGCGCTCGTTGCGGGACGGCAGGCCTGGCTGCTACTATTGCGCGACACCTCGCGCCTCCGGCGCATCGACCCGTGGCACTCGGCCACACACTTCATTTCCCGTTGGGGCACTTGCCCTGGCGGAGTGCTCCATCTCTTTGGAGCACTACATGAGCATTTCCACCCCTCAAGTCCCGGCCCAGTCGGCTTTTCGTCGCGTTTTCGTGACGGGTCCCTGGCTGCCTGCTGGTGTTATCGCAACTGGCTATTGGAACGGCAAGCCGTGGCGCACGCTGACATATCCCATGTTTAGTCGTGCAGATGTGCAGCGGCTGTGCGAACTGTTGCCGGATCTATCGTTCGATGAGTCGCGCAACGCAGTGCGGCACGTCGAAGGAAGCCGTACCGAATGGTTTGACGCCGAACCCCACATCGTGGACGGAATGCTGATGGATCTCTACGCCGTAGGCTTCGGTTGGGGATGGCAGTTGGCGCGTCACGATACCGTCCCTGCCACCCACCGGCAGTCGTTGCACGTGATGGTCCGCACGGCGGCACTCGAATGGATGCAAGCCCTGGCAGACGAGGGTCACGTTGCGCTGTGCGCGTATGCGTCCTTCCTGTTGTCGGGCTACATCGAACAGCGCTTGGAATGCCGCCGTCGGCTGGACCTGTCTCGGTTCGATGCCGTGCTCGCCATGGCAAGCCAGCGGCTTCCCTTGAAGGGAGCGGTTCGTATTGCTGTGCAATCCAGCGAATGGATTGCCGTTGTCGACGCGCTCACGTATCTCGCCGATGGCGAGGAATTCAATGCCTTGCCGCAGCAAGTTCGGCGCGAGCGAGTCGTCGAGGCGATGTTGGACCAACTGGCCCGCGAACTCGGCGGCGTCTAAGTTTCTAACCTTCTCTTTCACCCATCGCGGGGCACATCCCGCTGTGGGAGTGCTCCGCCAATTTCTAGGAGCACTTTCATGCCTCAAATCACTCTTTCCCGCACGCAAGTCGCATCGCTTGTCGCCTTTTGTGATGCAGCCGGTTCGGACCAGTTCTTCATCGCCAAGGACCACGGTGCGTATGTCGGTTACAGCACGGGCGCCACGCCCGACAAGCAGTGCCTGTTCTATTTCAAGGGCTGCAATCCTGCGAAGGACGCGGATTTCTACGAGAACACTTACCGCAGCTTCGGCGGCGATGACTTCGGCGAGCGTCTGCCGCTGGTCGACTTGCGCAAAGCGCTGGAGATCCCTGCGACTCAGAAGGTGCGCATCACCGTGAGCGCAACATCAATCCGCCTGGATTCGTTGGCCTGACCCGTCATGTGAGCTGCGCCGTCTGATCTCACGAGACGGCATGGCCCCTTCATCTTCTTTCCACAGTGAACGCTAGAAAATTCCTTTTCACAAATATTCGTCTCGCCGTTGGATTCTGCGGGGTTGCTTTGGCGTCCCGCGCTTTCCGATACTTCGAATACAACGGCTACTACTCGGCGGATTGGCTAGCCATTCCAAGGGAGCTCATGGCCTGCGGCGAGCATTTCCTTGCCGCCATAGGGTTTCCGGCCATGCTGGTAGCAATCAGCTGGTCCCTATGGAGCGTAGTTCGCTCGCGCACAGTCGCTGTTGATTCTCAGGCGACGAGACTGGTCGACGACTATGCGGCCGCTGCACTGATGTTTGTACAAGTCTTCGTGTATATGGGCTACGCGGCTTATTGGGAATTTGCCTCGCATGGGGCGGTCGGCCCGGTAACGGGCAAGCTGGCCAACCAATTCGTCTTCGACGTCTATGGGTTGGCGCAGTACCTCGCCATCATGACTACCAAGCGCGCATTTGCATCAACGCGCGAACTTGGACGGGAGGTTGCCGTTGCGGGCTTTCGGTTCTTCGGTGCTGATGTTGGGAGTATGTGCGGTGCGACGGTCGATGACCTTGCACGGTTCCACGCTCGCTATCCGCTGCTCGGACTGTATATCACGATGCACGACGACGGAAGCGGAGAAGTTCTTACCCGACTGGTATTCATATGGGGGGGCGAAGAGATTTTCAACCCTCTTTGCGGTTCCCCACTTTGGCTCCATGCCGACCCAGCCTTGGAGTACGGCATCTCTCTCGTGGATGCCCTGGCAATCGCGCGCATCAATCGTTGCTGATTCCCTCATCGGCTGCTAACATTCCTGCACCTACCGCGTCTCAGACGCATCGACACTTCCGGTTGTATAGCCGGACAGCTTTTTTCTTTTCCCACCTACGGGCCTTCCTGCCCGTGGGCATGTTGGCCCTTTTTTTCGTTGAGGCCATCATGTTCAAGCGTTTCCTCGCACTTTTCCTTGCCTGTTCCATGTTTGCCGGCTGCGCTGTACAGCAGACGTCTCCGAATGCCTATCGCAACTCGGAAGCTTTGCGCACCGGCTCCGTGGAAGTCGTCACTGTGGTTCGTGTCCGTCAGGTCACGATCGTCGACAGCGACGGCTACACGTCGGCCAATAGCGGCGTCCCCGGTATCGTTGGGGCGGTCGTGGGTGGCCTTCTTGGTGCCCGTGTCATCGGTGGTGGAAACGGTCGTTACATTGCCGGCGCGCTGTCCGGCACGGTCTCTTCCGTGGCCGCGCAGGCCGTGGCCAGCCGCATGAACCGTCGCAATGGTGTGGAGGTCATCGTCCGCAAGGATGACGGCCGCCAGATCGTGGTGACGCAGGACGCTGACCAGCAGTTCACCACTGGTGAGCAGCTTTACCTTGTCGCAGCAGCGGGTAACTATCGCCTGTCGCGCTGAAGGGTTCCTGCCCGAACTCCCCATATCCTTTCACCATCCCCCTCGCGGGGGACATCTTTTCGCAAGCCCGAGAGGGCTTGCCCAAGCCCCGAGGCTTCGGCAAGCCGCTTTTACCCGCGTCTCTGACGCATCGACCCTGTCCGGCATGTCCGGACCACCAACCCAGTTGGGACACTCGTCCCATTGGGAAGAGATGTCCCGTCCTCATCGAAGACATCCATGAAACTTCCCAAGTCCTTTACCCGTCGGCATCAACCGACCAATTCCGCAGCCTGCCAGACTATTCGTCGGGATGCTTGCCGTGTGCTCCGTCGATTTGCCGGCGACATGGCGCTCAGCCCGCGCGAATTCACCATCCGCGAGCATCGAAAGCGTCGTCGCGACGTCGACGTGTTCGCGTTGCATACCGACGCGTTGCTGATCGAGATCCAGCATCCCGCTGGTGCAGAAGGCGGCGTGCTCATGTCCTACCGGACATGCCGCGGCCGCAATGACCTCACTGGTGGTCGTGACAATGCGGTCAGCGTTGATTCGCTGGCCAGCGACCAGGGCTACGCGAACCTTGTCGCCACGCTGCGCGTGGTGGCCGGGCGTCGTAGTTGAAGGGAGTAGAAAATGAGTCGACTGATAAAGGTCACGTTCAACTCTACTTCCGGTGAAGAGACCACGGCCTTCGCCACGCTGCATAAAGATGACACCGTCGAACTTCCCAAGCGGATGGCGGTACGTGTCACAACTGCGCTTGATGCCGGCGAAGGCTATGCCCTCGTCGCGCATCAAAGGGGCAGTTCCGTTCCGCTGGTGCACATCCTGGACACTGTTTATCGTCTCGACACCGAGCATGCCACCGGCGACGGCTGGATCAGTCGTCTGGCAGACGCCCTTACCAATCCAACTAAGGATCAGATGCAGGCATATGGTCGCTATTACCATACGCTGTCCGCGGCCTGCTCCGTTGGCTTCGCTGGGTATGTCGCCGGCGTGCAATCAGTGAATGGCACCGTGGTGATTAACGCCGCGTGCCTACTGCTCGGTGCTGCTGTACTATTTGCGCTAGGAGCAGTCTTGGCGAAAGGAGAAAAGTGATGTTTGGTCCATTTGTTCTTGGTTTTGCCTTGTGTTTGGCCGCCTTCGGTATGTGGGTTCAACGCAATGCCGATCGCCAGCGCATGCTCGAAGACCTCGACCGCAACGGCTGAGGCAATCCCTTCTCAGGAGCCGATTCGTCGGCTCACCGCTTGAACGCACCCCGCGGGGTGCGTTTTTTGTTTCCCCAACCCAAACGGGCGTCGTCCCGTCGGGACGTCTCCCTACCAAAGGAGTACCCGATGGACCGTACCGTGTTGAGTTGCATCCAGAACTGACCCACTGGGGATGCGGACAAAATCTTGGACTACCGGGAGGTAGTTCATGTATTCCTACGAAGACAGAATTCGAGCCGTTGAGCTGTACATCAAGCTCGGCAAACGGGTTAGGCCCACCATCAGGCAGCTAGGTTACCCAACCAAGAATGCTTTGAAGGGCTGGTACCGTGAGTATCAGCAGCGGAACGACCTGCCGCTGGGTTATGCTGGCCGGGAACCGAAGTTCTCGCCAGCGCAGAAGGCGGCGGCTCTTGAGTACTATCTCGCACACGATCAATGCATTGCTGCCACCATCAGGGCACTGGGCTACCCTTGTCGGGGAACGCTGACAGCCTGGGTTCGTGAGGCCCTTGGCGAGACGAGAATGGCCACCGTTGGCAGTGTAAGGCGGAGAAGTTACCCTGCGGCGTTAAAGCAAGCAGGTATCGTCGCGCTTTACGCCAGGCAGGAAAGTGCGCAGGCTTTGGCCGACAAACTCGGCGTGTGCCGCCCTACGTTGTACAACTGGAAGAATCAGCTACTGGGCCGGGAGGCTCCCGCATCCATGAAGCGCAAGAACAACTCTCCGCCGGCGACAGCGCGGGCGGAACTGGAACGTCAGCTTGAAGCGTTGCAGCGCGAAATCCGTCAACTGCAGCTTGAGCGGGACCTCTTGAGCAAGGCCAATGAACTGTTAAAAAAAGGCCTGGGCGTCGATCTGCAGCTCCTGTCCAACCGGGAGAAGACACTGTTGATTGACGCCCTGAGGGAGTTGTATGCCCTGCCAGAGCTTCTTGCCCAGTTGGGTCTTGCGCGTAGTTCGTACTTCTACCATCGGGCCCGCACGTCGGTGGAGGACAAATACCTCTCGGTGCGGCAATCCATCACCGACATCTTCGAGTCGAACCATTGCTGCTATGGCTACCGCAGGCTGCAGGCTTCTTTGGCCAAGCAGGGCATCGTGATCTCCGAGAAGGTGGTGCAGCGGCTGATGAAGCAAGAAGGCTTGGTCATTGCGAAGCCCAAGCGGCGCAGATACGCGTCCTACCTGGGCGAAATCAGCCCGGCACCTGAGAACGTCATCAACCGCGACTTCCAGGCCGCGGCGCCCAATGAGAAATGGTTGACCGACATCACGGAATTCCAGATCCCCGCCGGCAAGGTGTACCTGTCGCCCATCATCGATTGCTTCGATGGAATGGTCGTCAGCTGGAGCATTGGAACCAGTCCAGACGCGGAACTCGTGAACACGATGCTGGATGCTGCCATTGAGACCGTGGCCCAAACTAATGACCGGCCGGTGGTCCACTCCGATCGTGGGGGCCACTACCGCTGGCCAGGTTGGCTATCGAGAATGAGCGAGGCGAAGCTCATTCGCTCCATGTCTCGCAAGGCCTGCTCGCCTGACAACGCGGCGTGCGAAGGCTTCTTCGGTCGGCTAAAAACGGAGCTGTTCTATCCTCGAGTCTGGCAGACCACGACCATTGAACAGTTCATCGAGGCGGTTGATTCCTACATCCGCTGGTACAACGAGAAGCGGATCAAGATCTCCCTCGGCTCTCTCAGCCCCATCGAATACCGGGTGAGCTTAGGACTTGCGGCATAAACCAGTCCAAGTTTTTATCCGCACCCCCACTAGACCCGGTAGGGTCCGGTTTCCGTGCAAATCAACAACCGTGGAGGAAGTGCTACACGGACTCGCGGGCGCAACGAATCACCAATATCGTTTGCTCGTAAAGCGCGATCGAGGGCGCCCTGGGCGAGTTGGTTTTTGGGGAAACGAAGCCCGCCCAGCACATGAGTTTTTCCTTAGTCAAATGGGTTCAGCACCCGAACACCCAGCCCCGCGAAATCTTCCACGTTGCGCGTTACAAGGGTCAGGTCGTGTATTAGGGCCGTCGCGGCGATTAGCTTGTCTAGCGCATGCTCAGGATGGGGAACGCGGAGACGTCCCCACACCTGGCCAATTTCTTCGTCCACCGAAAGAATATTCTCTGTAAAGTCACTTAAAACAACCTTCAGCCATGCATCAAGTATTGCCGCCTGCTGCTCATCGCCACGATGACGGACCACTTCGACACTACGTCGTAACTCTCCCACAGTGACCACTGAAAGATAGAGACCGTCATCCCTCTTGCTTGCCTGACGAAAGAATGTCAGCACACCTTTGTTGGCGCGTTGGCGTTTTCGTACCTCGCTAATGACATTGGTGTCAACCAAATACACGTGCGGCCTCTCCCACGTCATCGACGCGTGCAAAGTCGGCATCCTCGCCAACATTGGGCATGCTCATCAGAACTTCCGCAAAGCTCCTGCGCTTTGTCCCGCCCAACGCCTTGGCCAAGATTTCACGATGTTCGGCTTCAGCGCTACGGCCGTGAGCAGCGGCTACTTCGCGCAATCTCTGCACAAGCCTCTCATCGACATTTCTTACCAAAAGATTTGCCATCGTCACTCCTTGTTACCACGCTATCAATGATAGCACTTCAATAAAGCGGTGCAAGCATTGATAGCATCTCGGATGTGCCTCATCATCGATATTTATGCGTGGATCGTCGCGCCGAGCCTTTGCTCCATCGCGGCGGTGTGAGCGTGCCGGCCCCGGCCGCCAGCGGATCGGCAAACTAAAGCCGGCAGTCGTGCTGACGCGGCTGCTTCAGGCAAGCTGCATCCCGGCGATCTCGGCGACCAGCGCGTCGATCGCATGGCGGGTCTTCAGCGGGAGATACGGCGTCGCTGGCCACACGGCA
>Ga0102595_101134_pt1 | contig 13547 bp, 6 predicted proteins | sample Araplaol_mTSA_r2_2_FD_76864 | JGI IMG/M metagenome (GOLD analysis project Ga0102595, IMG submission 76864) | Arabidopsis root microbial communities from North Carolina, USA - plate scrape MF_Col_mTSA_r2 (SPADES assembly) (version 2) | ecosystem: Host-associated > Plants > Roots > Endosphere...
ACCCGGCTGAAATCCCATGGGGCGAGCTGGGCGTGGACGTGGTGCTGGAGTGCACCGGCTTCTTCACCACCAAGGAAAAAGCATCGGCCCACCTGAAAGGCGGCGCCAAGAAAGTGATCATCTCCGCACCAGGCGGCAAGGACGTTGACGCGACCGTCGTGTACGGCGTGAACCACGGCGTGCTGAAGGCTTCGGACACCGTGATCTCGAACGCATCCTGCACCACCAACTGCCTGGCCCCGCTGGTCAAGCCGCTGAACGACGCCATCGGCCTGGAAACCGGCCTGATGACCACCGTGCACGCCTACACCAACGACCAGGTGCTGACCGACGTGATGCACGAAGACCTGCGCCGCGCCCGTTCCGCTACCCAGTCCATGATCCCGACCAAGACCGGCGCTGCTGCCGCTGTCGGCCTGGTGCTGCCTGAACTGAACGGCAAGCTGGACGGCTACGCCATCCGCGTTCCGACCATCAACGTGTCGATCGTCGACCTGTCCTTCATCGCCAAGCGCGACACCACCGTTGACGAAATCAACAAGATCATGAAGGAAGCTTCGGAAGGCGCCCTGAAAGGCGTGCTGACCTACCAGACCGAGCCTCTGGTCTCGGTGGACTTCAACCACAACCCGGCCTCGTCGAATTTCGACGCCACCCTGACCAAGGTGTCGGGTAAGCTGGTGAAAGTATCGTCCTGGTACGACAACGAGTGGGGCTTCAGCAACCGCATGCTGGACACCACCGTGGCACTGATGAGCGCCAAGTAAGCGGCCATCCGCTGACCGGAAAGGGCGCCTGCGGGCGCCCTTTTTTTCGCGCCAGGTTGTCGCGAAACGTAAGCATTTGTCGCCGCCTGCTTTCACTATCCGAAACTTTCGTTGTCATTTGCCAACAAATTCACACAATATTGCTTTTGTACTAAACGTTCTCTTTTAAAAACGTTAACCCGATGGCAGACTCCCACGGTGCTGCCCCACAAGGGTGCGCGAAAAATAAACATCTAGGGAGAATGTGTTGAACAAGCAATTTGTTTTGAAGCGCAGCGTAGTCGCAGTCGCGCTTACCCTGGCCGGTTCGCAGTTGGCGTTTGCGCAAACTGAGGCATCGATCCAGCCTGCGGTCCAGAAAGTTATCGTAACCGGCTCCAACATCAAGCGTGGCATCAACGAGCAGACCGCGTCGCCGGTGCAAGTCCTCGGCCGCGATGAAATCAAGCAGATCGGCGCTTCCACCGTCAAGGAAATCGTCGACAGCATCACCTCGAATACCGGCGCGCTGACCGACCTGGCCAGCGGCAACTCCTTCTCGTCCGGCGCCACCGGCCTGTCCTTGCGCAACCTGGGCAAGGGCTCGACCCTGACCCTGCTGAACGGCCGCCGCCTGCCGAACTTCGGCACCGCGGACGGTGGCCGCGTCACCTTCACCAATATCGACTCGATCCCGGTGGAAGTGATCGAGCGCGTTGAAGTGCTGCTGGACGGCGCATCGGCCATTTACGGCTCGGACGCCGTGGCCGGCGTGGTCAACATCATCACCAAGAGAGATTACAACGGCCTGGTACTGAAGGCCGGCTCGCGCCAGTCCGTGGTCAACCGTGAACTGGACCGCGACCAGACCGTCTCCATCACCGGCGGCATCGGCGACTTCAACGCCGACGGCTGGAACGTCTACGGCAACCTCGAGTACTACCACCGCGACCCGTACACGGACCGCGCCATCGAAAGCCGCGTGCCGCAGTGGTACAAGGACTATGTGAACCCATCCTTTGGCGTGCGTTCGACCTATTCCACCCCTGGCAACTACGTCGGCAGCTATCCGAAGTCCTACCCGGCCAACCCGGCGCTGGCAGGCAAGGCGATCTCCGAAGCGGCGCCAGGCTGCCGCCCTGAGAACATGGAAGGCGGCCTGTGCCGCTTCGACCAGTGGGACCGCGTCGGCATCCACGCCGAAGCTGACCGCGTCAACTTCATGTCTGCCGGCCGCCTGAAGATCAACGACAACCTGACCGCGTTCGCCGAAGTCACGCTGTCGGAGAACACCACTACCTTCTACAGCGCGCCGCCGATCATGCAGTACACCGGCACGCCAAGCCGCTGGTACAACGCGACTGCCCGCCGCCTGGAGTTCTTCACCGAACCGAAACTGCCGGTGGGCCACCCGTACAACCCGTACAGCTTCGAAATTCCACTGCGCTACCGTTACGCCGACAACGTGGACATGTTCAAGAACGATGCGCACTCCCGGCAGTACCGCGTGATGGCCGGCCTGGAAGGCAACCACTTCGGCTGGGACTGGAACAGCGCAATGGGCGTGATGGCCAACCGTTCCGACACCAACGGCCGCGGCGCCAAGCATGCCAAGAACTACCTGGACGCCGTGCTGACCGGCGCCTACAAGTTCGGCCAGGTGAACGACCCGGCTCTGCTTGACAAGATGTTCCCTGAATACGGTTTCCTGGGCGAATCCAAGCAAAGCTTCATCGACCTGCGTGCTTCGCGCGAACTGATGCAGCTGAGTGGCGGCCCGATGCAGCTGGCCGTGGGCGCGGAATACCGCCGCGACAGCTTCGAGTCCTGGGTCACCGACAATATCCGCAACGCCGAACTGGTCGGCTATGGTTCGATCAACGTCACCGGCTCGCGCAACATCTACTCCGCTTATGCGGAAGTGGCCGCGCCCGTGATCAAGGGCCTGGAGCTGAACGGCGCCGTGCGTTTCGACAAGGTGGGCAAGACCGATGCATCCTTCGTGCCGAAGTTCAGCGCGATTTACGAACTGCATCCGTCCCTGAAGGTACGTGGTACCGTATCGCAAGGCTTCCGTGCCCCGAACAATGCGGAAACCGGCAAGGTATCGCTGTCCGCCTTCAACAACGGTATCCAGGATCCGAAGCGTTGCGCCATCGCGACCCAGCTGTATGAAGTGCTGAAGAACGGCAACACCCTGGACAAGGCCGATGCCACCCGTGCCCGCGATGCGGGTTGCGCCGAAAGCGCGGCGGTCGACATCGCCGGCAATCCGGACCTGGCGCCGGAAAAGTCGCGTTCCATCAACGCCGGCCTGGTATGGCAGCCGACCAGCGACCTGAGCATGAGCCTGGACTACTACCGCATCGAGCGCCGCAACGAAATCGGCACCCGCGACGTGTCGCAGATCCTGGCGGTGGAAGACGAGGAACCAGGTTCGGTCAACCGCATGGCCGTCACCGAAGACGACATCCGCATGTCCGACCGCGTGTTCGAACTGTCCGGCCAGCGCATCTCGCACACGGTGGGCCCGATCGCGTCCATTTCGAAAGCCTACCGCAACCTGAACCGCACCCGCGTTGCCGGCCTGGACTACGAACTGAACCACCGCATCAACCTGGGTTCCAACGGCAAGGTGGTCAACACCCTGCGCGCCAACTACCAGCTCGATTACCGCACCTGGGATACGGTCGAAAACACCTTCTCCGAAAACCTGGCCGGCAATTACGCCAACTACCGCTACAACGTGCGTGCCTCCACGCAGTGGAGCGACGGCCCATGGAAGCTGGGCGGCACCGTGACCTACCTGCCGGGCACCACGCTGTACGACGACAAGTACGACGAGAACAACATGCCTGAAGGCTGCGCCGACCGGAACATTCCGGCCGAGTACTGCCGCCTGAAGCGTGACGTGCTGGTCAACCTGAACGCCGCCTACACCGTGATGAAGAGCACCACGCTGTACGTCAACATCGACAATGTGTTCAACCGCCAGCCGGTGCCGGACATCCGCCTTACCGACCCGCCGCTGCGTGGCCGTATCCTGCGCGTGCAGCTGGAACACAAGTTCTGATTCAGCCCGCCGTGCATGACGAATCCCCGCTTTCGAGCGGGGATTTTTTCTTCCAATTCAAGAAAGTCCCAATGAAACCATTCCTTTTGCCCGGATTGGCGGCCCTGGCCGTGCTGCTGGCTGGCGCCTGCGGCGCGGCGGAGCCTGCTGCCGTAGTCGTGGTCAAGGCGCCGGCCGCCGACGTGCCGGTTGCCACCTTCTTCGAACATCCCGCCTTCAGCGATGCCGGCCTGGCGCCGGACGGCCGCTACGTGGCGATGCGCTACGCGCCGAATGGCAGCCATGTGCGCCTGGCCGTGATGGACGTGAAAACGCATAAGATCGACGTGATCGCCGCGCTGAGCGACGCCGATATCGCCAGCTTCAGCTGGGTCAACGACAAGCGCCTGGTGTTCAGCGTCGGCGACCGCAGCATCGGCCAGGGCGAGCAGCGCCTGGGCCCGGGCCTGTACGCCGTCAACCGCGACGGCAGCGAATTGCGCCAGCTAGTCAGCCGCAAGCCGCTGTCCAATGAATCGAACAAGAGCCTGCTGCCGCCGGAGACCGCTTTCTTTGCCGTGAACGGCAAGCACGACAGCGACGAGGTCTACGTGCAGCAGGCCAGCTTCCGCAACGACGACCTGGAAGCGGTGAACCTGCTGCGCCTGAATACGCGCACCGGCCGTGCCGTCAGCATTACCCGGCCGCCGCGCGTGACGGCCTGGATGCTGGACCAGGATGGCGAGCCGCGCATCGCGCTCAGCCAGGAGGGCAAGGAGTCGGTGGTGCATTACCTGGACCCGGCCAGCGGCAAATGGCGGGCGCTGACCCGCTTTGACAGCTGGAGCGGGGCCTCCAGCGTGCAACCGGTGGCCTTCGGCCCCGACGGCACCCTGTACGTGAGCAGCGAGAACGGCCAGGACAAGCGTGCGCTGTATACCTTCGACCTGAAGGGCGGCAAGCTGGCGGCCGAACCGCTTTTGGTGCTGCCCGAGCATGATTTCAGCGGCAGCCTGGTGGCCACCGACGACAAGCTGCTGGGGGTGGCAACTGAAACCGATATGCCGGTCAGCCACTGGTTCGACGCCCAGATGCAGGCGGTGCAGGCCGACATCGATGCCAGGCTGCCGGACACTTTCAATGCGCTGCGGCCGGCCCGCCGTTCCAAGGAGGGCGTGATCCTGGTGTACTCCTACTCGGACGTGATGCCTGGTGCGATGTACCTGTACGACCTGCAAAGCAAGGAACTGGTCCTGTTCGGCAAGACCGCGCCCCGCATCGATGCGGCCCGCATGGCCTACAAGCATCCGCTGCGCTATCCGGCGCGCGACGGCCTGTCGATCCCGGCTTACCTGACCCTGCCGGCCGGACTGCCGCCGAAGAACCTGCCGCTGGTGGTGATGGTGCACGGCGGACCGTCAGTGCGCGGCGGCCATTGGGGCTTCAACCGCGAAGCGCAGTTCCTGGCCTCGCGCGGCTACGCCGTGCTGGAGCCGGACTTCCGCGGCAGCCTGGGTTACGGGCGCAAGCACGAAATGGCCGGCTGGCGCCAGTGGGGCCTGGGGATGCAGAACGACGTGGCCGACGGCGCCAAATGGGCCGTCGCCAAGGGCTTCGCCGATCCCAAGCGTATTTGCATCGCAGGCGCCAGCTACGGCGGCTATGCCACCCTGATGGGCCTGGTCAACGATGCCGATATTTTCCGCTGCGGCATCAGCTGGGTCGGCGTCACCGACATCAACCTGCTGTACTCGGTGACCTGGGGCGATATGTCGGAAGAGGCGCGCAAATACCAGTTGCCGCTGTGGATCGGCGACCGCGTCAGCGACGCCGCCCAACTGGCTGCCACTTCGCCGATCGTGCAGGCGGCGCGCATCAAGCAGCCGCTGATCCTGGCCTACGGCGGCGCCGACAACCGGGTGCCGATCGTCCATGGCACCAGGTTCTATTCGGCAGTGAAGGCGCACAACCCGAACGTGGAATGGATCGAATACGTCAACGAAGGCCATGGCTGGCGCAGCACGCAAGCCAATATCGACTTCTGGAGCAAGGTCGAGGCTTTCCTCGACAAGCACATCGGCCAGGCCCGATAAGGCTCAGCCGGCCAGGCGCGCCAGGCGGCGCGCCTCTTCCTTGACGGCGTCGCGCAATGCTTCCGGACCCTCGATGGTGAAGTCGAAATTGAAGGAGGCCAACATGCGCGCGAACCAGCTGTAGCTGGTGGTGGTGGTCTTCAGCCGCACCCCGCCTTCCACCTCGGCCAGCGGCCCGATATAGCGTCCCACTTCACGCGCGGCGCCGGCCAGGTCGGTGTGCAGCAGCACCTGCACCGGCAGGGGCCGCGGCAAGGTTGCCATGGCGTGCTGCAATTGCGCGGCAGCGTCGAAGCTGTCGGGCTTGTCGAACACGGCGCCGGTCTCGTTCACCTCCGCAATGCGGTCCAGGCGGAACGAGCGGATCGCCAGCCGCAGCCGGCACATTCCCACCACATACCAGCGCGTGTGGCTGAATACCAGGCCGTAGGGATCGAACTCGCGCTGCATCGATGCGCCGTCCTGCGGCGTATAGCGGAAGCGCACCCGGTGCTGGGTCTGTGCGGCCAAGGCCAGGGCGGTCAGTTCGCCGGTCAGGGCAGGGCGGGCGGCGCCGGAATAGGTCCAGCGCTGCTCGGGCGTGTCGAGCACGGCGGTCTCGCGCAGCGCCTGCACGCTGCCCTGCAAGGCCGGCGGCATTACGCGCTCCAGCTTGGCCTGGGCGCTGGCCACGGACGGGGCGGTATCGGCCAGGCGCAGCGAGCGCACCGCCATCAGGCCCAGCGCAACGGCGGACGCTTCGTCATTGGTGAACATCAGCGGCGGCAGCTTGAAGCCGGGCACCAGCATGTAGCCGCCATAGCGCCCGCGCTCGGCCGTGATCGGTATCCCCAGTTCTTCCAGCATGGCGATGTAGCGGCGCAGGGTGCGGCGGTCGATGCCAAGGCGCTCCGACATGTCGGCGCCGGAAATCTGCCGCTGGCTCTGCAGCAGTTCGAGGATGGAGAGGGCTTTGATGGCGGGTTTCGACATGATGCTGCCATCATGGCACGAAAACAGGGCGGATATTGTCCTATATTGGCCGGACAATGCTTCATCCCCAACAAGAACAATGAGGCAAGCAAATGGAAACCATCCTGTACCACGGCGCACCGCAGGGCTGTGCATTCGGCGTGATCGTCGCCCTTGAATGGCTGTGCCGGCCGTACCGGCTGGTGCAGGTCGACCTGCCGGGCTTGCCGGTGCCGGTGCTGCAGGCGGGCGGCCAGCTGCTGCGCGACTGCCGCGCCATCCTGCGCCATATCGGCCGGCAGAAGCGCTACCTGCTGGGCTACCGGGACGGCACGGCGGAGGCGCGCCGGCTCGATGCCCTGCTCGACTACCTGCATGAAGGTTTCAGTGCCGACCTGGCCCGCATGGAGCAGGTGTGCGCGGCGCTGGACGAGACGCTGGCTGGAGGGCAGTGGCTGGATGGGAACAAGCGCACGGTGGCAGACGCCTGCCTGGCGGCGGTGCTGCGCTGGGCGCAGCAGCATGCCGGCCTGGCGCTGGAACAATGGCCACGGCTGGCAGGCCACGTGCAAGAACTGCAGGGCGATCCCGCCGTGTTGTTTGCCGATGCGATCGAGGCGCGCCGTCCGGCGGTCAGCAGCGGCCGCTTCCGCGGCCACCTCGCGCCGGACGAGGTCGACTGGGGACTGGCCGCGTGAGCGGCCAGTATCCAGCCGTTACAAGGTGACGCGCACGCCCAGGTAGTAGCGGCGGCCGATCGGGTCGTAGGTGCCGGCATCGGTTTCGGTGCCGGTGACGTTGCCTGGCAGGCCGGTCGGGATCAGCGGTGCCTTGGTGTCGAACGCATTGTCGATGCCCAGGTAGAACTCAGTCTTCTTCCATGGCGCGTAGGTGAGCTGCAGGTCCTGGTACACCTTGGCTTTGACACGGATCGAATTGCGCGACAGGCCTTCGCCGGACAGGAACTGGTCATCCAGCGCCGACTTGCCGTAGTAGGTGGTGGCGCCGCTGATGCCGAACTGGCCGACCTTGTAGGCCAGGTTCAGCACCGCACGGTTCTTCGCCGCACCCAGTTCACCCGCGAAGTAGTCCTTGTCGGCGCCAGGCAGCGGGACGTTGTAGCCGTCACGCAGCCAGGTCCAGGACAGGCGCGTGCTCAGGCGGCCGGGACCGACCTTGTCTGCCCACGATGCGGTGAAGTCGATACCTTCGGTGGCCAGGCCGCCGGAGTTGTTGACCATGGCATCGATGAACTCCAGCGAACCGGCGCTGTTGGCGCCGACAGCCGTGGCACGGCGGGTGATGGTGTTGCAGAAGGTGCCGTCGCCGCCGTAGCAGTTGTCCAGCGCGAACTGGCGCGGCACCGGCACGATCGCGTCGGAGATCTTGATGTCGAAGTAGTCCGCCGTGAAGGTGAACTTGCTCAGCGCCTCGATCGAACGCGGGGTCCAGACGATGCCGAAGGTGGTCGAACGGCCTTTTTCCTCGTGCAGGCCGGGGTTGCCCTTGTCGAAGCCGGAGATGCCTTGCAGGTCGGCCTGGTTCAGGGTGAACACGCCGCCGTTGGCGTTGATGTTGGCCATCACGCCCGGCGCTGCGCGGCAAGCGGTGTCGCGCGCGCCGCTCGAGGTGGCGGTCACGCCTTCGCAAGGATCCGAGATGTCAGCCGGGAAGGTCTGTTGCGGCGCCTGGAACAGCTCGTTAATGTTCGGCGCACGGGTCGACAGGGCGCGGGTGGCGCGGAACTTGATGTCCGACACCGGCGCCCATTCGAAACCGGCGTTCCAGCTGGAAGTCTTGCCGACGGTGGAGTAGTCGCCGCGGCGGAAGGCGCCCAGGAAGTTCAGGTCTTTGGCGAAGGCCTTGTCCTTCAGCAGCGGCACCCGGGCCTCGACGAACAGTTCCTTCACGTTGAAGGCGCCGAAGGTGGCCGGCAGGGCGTTGCCGCCGTTCAGGCCGGACTGGGTCAGCGCATCGGGTTCGGCGCTCGACTCTTCCTTGCGGTACTCGAAGCCGGCTGCGATGGCCAGCGGGCCGGCCGGCAGCTGCCAGGCTTCGCCGCTGACGGAAGCACCCGCCAGTTTTTGGGTGATCTTCGTGTTCAGGCTGCCCGGCGCGGTGACATAGGCCAGTGCGGCTGGCGAGATCGAATTGAAGCCGAACACGCTGATCGGAACGCAGCCCTGGGCGCGTGCGGTGGCGTCGCGGCAGATGGCGTCGGTGGTCGAGCCGTTGCCGTTGACGTCGTTGGCGTCCGGGATCGCTTCCAGCGCGCTGCGGAAGTTCAGGGTGTTGACCTGGCCGTTGGAGGTCTGCGATTCCTTGGTCTGGCCGTATGCCACATAGGCTTCATAGTTCCAGTTGGAGGTTATGGCACCCTTGATGCCGGTTGCCAGGCGGAAGGTGTCGCGGTCGGCCTTGCTGGTGCGGTTGCCGACTTCGGACATGCGGCGGCTGAAATAGTAGTCGCGCAGGCCATCGCCATCGGTGTCGCTGATGCGGTCCCACAGGTATTGCGGCACCAGCGGGTTGCGCACCGGCGTGAACACGCCCGGCGCGGTCTGCACCCAGTTCTCGGCCGGCACCTGGCCGCCGGTGTCCGGGTAAATATTCTCGGCGCCCAACGGGAACGGCTCGATATTGGTCTTGACCCGGGTGGCGGCATAGGTGCCTTCGAAGAAGGCGCTGTGGTTTTCGCCCAGCGCCAGGTTGCCATGGGTGGCAAACAGGTAGCGGTCGGTCGGCACGGCGATGGCGCGGTACTCGGAACGGTTGAAGCCGGTGGCGCCGACGCCGTTGGTGCCGTTGGTGTTCCACGGGATCGGGTTGCCGGCCTGGTCGTAGGTGTAGCTGCCGGTGTCGTGGAAGAAGCGGCCCTGCGGTGCAAAGCTCGAGTAGAACGGACGGGTGTAAGCCCACGGATCTTCCGGCGTGAAGTCGCTCAACTGGTCGACGGCCGACATGTCGCGGTCGCGCGACATCACGGCGCCCTGCTTGGAATAGCCGAAGTGGCCCATCAGGTTGCTGTTGCCGTCGGCGCTCGAGGTGCCGAAGGTCAGCGACAGCTTGCGCTTCTTGTCGTCGCCCTTGGAGCTTTCGCCGCCCTGGGCATCGATCAGGAAGCCGTTGAAGTTCTTCTTCAGGATGATGTTGACCACACCAGCCACCGCGTCCGAGCCATAGGTGGCGGAGGCGCCGCCGGTCAGCAGTTCGACGCGCTCAATGAAGTCGGTGGGGATGGTGTTCAGGTCGACTGCAGCTTCGCCCGGGATGCCGGACACGTAGCGGCGGCCATTGACCAGCACCAGGGTACGCGAGGTGCCCAGGTTGCGCAGGTCGACGGTCGCCACGCCGGCGCTGGAGGTCGAGAAGTTGGAATTGGTGCGGCTGACCGATGGCGTGCCCATGGTCGGGTTCTTCAGCAGCAGGTCTTGCAGGTTGGTGGCGCCGGATGCTGCGATGTCGGAAGCGGACAGCACTTGCAGTGGCGATGGCGAGTCCGCATTGGGCGATGCAATGCGCGAGCCGGTCACCATCACTTGCTGGATCGGTGCTTCGGTGGTTTGAGAAAATGCAGGAAGGCTGGCAGCGGCCAGGCTTCCCAGGCACAACAGGCGAATCGAACGCGAGATGACAGTTTCATTGATCATTCCCTACTCCTTTTTATAGTTTCATCAAATCAACGGCTCCACGGCAGCCATTGATGACACTTTAGTAAAGGGGTAGGCGGAATGGCTAACTTTGCATTGTTTCTGGCTGATACATGTAGTTATTTCCCAACGTTTCGATTTCGCAGGGCAATATTTGGCCGGTATTGCGGCAAGAAAAACGAAATTAGCGACTTTCGAAGATTTGCCGCCATAACTGCATCACGTGGGCCGCATGGGCGCTGACCCGCGCCGGATCCAGGCGCGACTGCTCCTGCCCCTGCAAGCGCAGCTGGTGCTGCCATTTCCGCATGTCGCGGTAGGCGTCCGCCACCGCGGCGGCCAGCACCGGATCGATCAGGCCAAGCTGGCCAGCCAGCTTAAGTAGCGCGATATTGCCGATATTTCCCGTCAATTCCGGATAACGTGCGGCATGCTGCAAGACCAGGTACTGCACGATGAACTCGATATCGATCATGCCGCCGGCGTCCTGCTTGAGGTCGAACAGTTCGCTGCGGTTGGGGCGGGCGTCGCGCATCTTCTGGCGCATCGCCAGCACTTCCTGCTTCAGGGCGGCAGCGTCGGGGCGCTCCTGGCGCAGCACCTGGCAGCGGATCCGTTCGAAGCGCTGGCCGATGGCGGCGTCGCCGGCGCAGAAGCGGGCGCGCGTCAGGGCCTGGTGTTCCCACAGCCAGGCCGAGGCCTGCTGGTATTTTTCAAACGAGCCGACGCTGGACACCAGCATGCCGCTGGCGCCGTCGGGCCGCAGGGCGGTATCGATGTCGAACAGGATGCCGGCCGGGGTGTGCGAGGTCATCCAGGTGATGAAGCGCTGCGCCAGCTTGGCGTACAGGCCCGGCGCGTCCTGGTCTTCATCGTCGAACAGGAAGATCACGTCGAGGTCGGAGACATAGCCCAGCTCCTTGCCGCCCAGCTTGCCGTAGGCGATGACGGCAAACTTCGGTACTTCCAGATGGCGCTTGGCGACGGTCTGCCAGGCCGCTTGCACCACGGCTGCCACGATCACGTCGGCCAGGGCGGACAGGTGGTCGGCCAGCTTTTCCACCGTCAGCGAGCCGGCCAGGTCTTGCGCCAGCAGGTGGAACAACTGGGCGTGGTGTACTTCGCGCAGGATGTCGAGCTGGCGTTCGGTGTCGCCGGGAGCGGTGGCCAGCTGGCGTTCCAGTTCGGCCGCCGCGGCGGCCGGATCGAAGGTGGCGCTGAGGATGCGGTCATCCAGCAGTTCGTCGAGCAGGATCGGGTGCTGGGTCAGGAACTTGGCGGCCCAGCCGCTGGCATGCATCATGGTGATCACGCGTTCCAGCGTGTGCGGGTATTCGGTCAGCAGCGACAGGTAGGACGAGCGGCGCGAAATCGCTTCCAGGAAGTCGAGCAGGCGGCCCAGCGTGCCGAGCTGGCTGCCGGCGCTGTTGCGCTCGGCGGCGCGGGCGATCTGCGGCAGGGCGGCGTTGACCAGGGCCACCAGGCGCTGGCGGCTGGCGTCGGGCAGGGTGGCCAGCTTGGGCGCCTGCCAGGTAGCAATCAGGCGCTGGGCGGCAGCGCCCGGGTCTTCGTAGCCGAGGCTGGCAAAGCGGGCTTCGATGGCTTCGCGGTTGTCCGGATCGGCGCATTCATTGCTGGTGGCCGGGTCGACGTCTTCGCTGCCGTTGCCGGTCTTATCGGCGAAGATGGCGTCAAATTGTTCGGCGACGTACTGGCGGTGGGCATCCATGTCGGCCAGCAGGGTGGCCACGTCGGGCAGGCCCATCATCTGCGCCACGGCCAGGCGGTCGGCCTCGTTCGGCGGCAAAGTGTGGGTCTGGGCGTCGTCGATGTACTGCAGGCGGTGCTCGAGGTTGCGCAGGAAGGTGTAGGCGTCCATCAGGCGCGCCACCACCTCGGCGCCCAGCAAGCCTTTTTCCGGCAGCTGGCGCAGGGTGCCGCGCGTGGAGCGGTCGCGCAGCTCCGGATCGCGCCCGCCGCGGATCAGCTGGAAGACCTGGGCCAGGAATTCGATTTCACGGATGCCGCCGCGGCCCAGCTTGACGTTATGGCTGCGTTCCGGGTGCAGCCTTTCCTGGCGCGCCACCTCGGCGCGGATCTGGGCGTGCATCGAGCGGATGGCGTCGATCACGCCGAAATCGAGATAGCGGCGGAAACAGAACGGCCGCACGATGGCGTCCAGCGCCGCGATGTCCTGCGCCCGGCCGGTGACGGCGCGCGCCTTGACCCAGGCGTAGCGCTCCCATTCGCGGCCTTGCACGATCAGGTAGTTTTCCACCATGCCCAGGCTGGCTGCCAGCGGGCCGGAAGCGCCGTTCGGACGCAGCGCCATGTCGACCCGGAAGGTGAAGCCGTCTTCCGTGATCTCCGCAATGGCGGCAATCAGCTGCTTGCCAAGGCGTACGAAGTACTCGTGGTTGGACAGCTGGCGCTGGCCGGGGCCGGCCGCGGTTTCGCCATCTTCCGGATAGACGAAGATCAGGTCGATGTCGGACGACACGTTCAGCTCGCCGCCGCCGCCTTTGCCCATCGACAGCACCATCATCTGCTGTTCGGTGCCCGATTCGGCGCCGACCGGCACCCCGTGGGCCGCCCGCATGGCCGCGTCCAGCTGCGCCAGGTGGGACTGGATTACGAAGTCGGCCAGCCGGGTCATGGTGGTGACCACTTCGTCCAGGTCGGCCTTGCCTTCCAGGTCGCGCCGGATCAGGGTGGCCAGCACCAGGTTGCGCAGGCGGCGCATGCCGCGCGCCAGGGGCAGCTCGCCCTGCTCGCTTGCCAAAACCTCGGCAAAGTTCAGCGAGGCAAGCGATAATTGCGCCAGAGCATCTATTTTGGCCTGGCGGGACGGATCGGCGGCCAGCCAGCGCTGGTAAAAGCGGGAAGCGGAAACGAGTGCGGAAGTGCTCATTGACAGTTGTTAGAGAGTGTAAAAAGCCAGCGAAACCGTGCCTATTGGAACATAGTTTAACGGGGCGGTGCGGTAAAATGCTGTATTGATAAGGGCCTGGCTTGAGCGTATTGAAGGACAACCTGGTGGAGCAGATCGAGGCAG
>Ga0102595_101135_pt1 | contig 13540 bp, 13 predicted proteins | sample Araplaol_mTSA_r2_2_FD_76864 | JGI IMG/M metagenome (GOLD analysis project Ga0102595, IMG submission 76864) | Arabidopsis root microbial communities from North Carolina, USA - plate scrape MF_Col_mTSA_r2 (SPADES assembly) (version 2) | ecosystem: Host-associated > Plants > Roots > Endosphere...
AGGAAATCGTCGGCTACGACGTGGACATGATCAAGGCCATCGCCCAGAAGGCCGGCCTGCAGATCAAGATCGTCAACACCCCCTGGACCGGCATCTTCGCGGCCCTGAACAACGGCGACGTGGACCTGGTCATCTCCGGCGTCACCATCAACGACAAGCGCAAGCAGTCCTACGACTTCACCACCCCCTACTTCGAAGCGCGCCAGCTGATCGCCGTGCACAGCAACAGCACCGCCAAGGGCCTGAAGGACCTGGCCGGCAAAAAAATCGGCGTGGTCACCGGCAGCACCGGCGACGACATGGCTTCCCGCGAGTTCGGCAAGACCAACCCCGACATCCGCCGCTTTGAAAGCACCCCCGTGGTGATCTCCGAGCTGGCCAACAACGGCCTGGATGCCGCCATCGGCGACAACGGCGTGATCGCCTTCCGCACCCAGGAACACAAGCAGCTCAAGACCGTCAGCGACGCGAGCTTTCCCAAGGAATACTTCGGCATCGTCGTGAAGCAGGGCAACAAAGACTTGCTGGTCAAGCTCAACGCGGGCCTGGCCGCCGTCAAGGCCGACGGCAGCTACGCCACCATTTACAAAAAATGGTTCCAGGCCGACGCACCCGCGTTGCCCGCGCAATAAAACGCTGAGACTTCCCCGTCATGGAGCAAGTCCTCTGGTTCGGCTGGTTCAGGGCCGACATCATCGCGGAATACGGCGTGCTGTTCTGGCGCGGCCTGCAAATGACCATCATGGTCACACTGATCTGCATCGTGCAAGGCACGCTGCTGGGCCTGGCCATCGGCATGGCGCGCGTGGCCGAATCCCGCCACTCGCCCGCGCGCGCGATCTGCAAATACGCGCTGCGCTGGCCGGCCACCGTCTACGTCAGTTTTTTCCGCGGCACCCCGCTGTTCGTGCAGATCCTGCTGATCCACTTCGCCGTGCTGCCGCTGTTCATCAACCCGTCCGACGGCCTGGTCATCTCGGGTGAAGCCGCGCGCAACATCAAGCAGAACTACGGCGCTTTCCTCTCCGGCATCGTGGCCCTCACGCTCAATGCCGGCGCCTACATCTCCGAGATCTTCCGCGCCGGCATCCAGTCCATCGACAAGGGCCAGGTCGAGGCCTCGCGTTCGCTGGGCATGTCCTTCCCTCGCACCATGTACCACGTGGTGCTGCCCCAGGCCTTTCGCCGCATGCTGCCGCCCCTGGGCAACAACGCGATCTCGCTGCTGAAAGACTCGTCGCTGATCTCGGCCATTGGTCTGGCCGAACTCGCCTACGCCGCGCGCACCGTCGCCGGCGCCTACTCACGCTATTGGGAACCCTACCTCACCATCTCCGTCATGTACTGGGTGCTGACGCTGGGCCTGGCTTACCTTGTCAAGAAACTGGAGGCTCGTTATGGACGAGGTGATTCGCGTTAACCGGCTGACCAAACAGTTTGGTCACACCCCGGTGCTGCGCGGCATCGACTGCGCCATCAAGGCCACCGAAGTCGTCTGCGTCATAGGCCCGTCCGGCTCCGGCAAAAGCACTTTCTTGCGCTGCCTCAACGGCCTCGAAGAAGCCAGCGGCGGCGAAGTGCTGGTGCACGGCGTCTCGGTGCATGAACCCAAAACCGACGTCGACGCCCTGCGCTCCGAAATCGGCATGGTGTTCCAGCGCTTTAACCTGTTCCCGCACAAGACCGTGCTGGAGAACATCACGCTGGCCCCCACCAAGGTGCGCAAGCTCACCGCCCTGGAAGCGCGCAACCGCGCCAGCGAACTGCTCATCAAGGTCGGGCTGCTCGACAAGATAGACGCCTATCCCAACCAGCTCTCCGGCGGACAGCAGCAGCGCGTGGCGATTGCCCGCGCGCTGGCCATGCAGCCGCGCATCATGCTGTTCGACGAGCCCACCTCCGCGCTGGACCCCGAAATGGTCGGCGAGGTACTGGCCGTCATGCAGGCCCTGGCCGAAGAAGGCATGACCATGGTGGTCGTCACCCACGAAATGGGTTTTGCCCGCCAGGTGGCCGACCGTGTGATGTTCATCGACGAAGGCCTGGTGATCGAGGAAGGCTCGCCGGCCGAAATCTTCGACAACCCCAGGGAAGAGCGCACCCAGCGCTTTTTGAGCAAGGTCTTGTGAGCGGTGGCCCGCATTTGCGGGCCTCCTGCTTGTCCACGCCCGCCAATCCCAAGAAATCCGCCATGCCCGCCATACTCCGGGCCGTCCAGGCCGACATCACCAAATTGCAGCTTGACGCCATCGTCAATGCCGCCAATTCGTCGCTGCTGGGCGGCGGCGGTGTCGACGGCGCGATCCACCGCGCCGCCGGCCCCGAACTGGTCCACGGGTGCCGGCTGCTGGGCGGCTGCAAGACTGGTGAGGCCAAAGCCACCAAGGGCTACAAGCTCCCCGCGAAATACATCATCCACACGGTAGGCCCGGTCTGGCGCGGCGGCAACAACGGCGAACCCGGGCTGCTGGCCTCCTGCTACAGGCGCTCCATGGAGATCGCAGCAGCCAAAGCGGTCGCTTCGCTGGCCTTCCCCAGCATCAGCACCGGCATTTACGGCTATCCCATCGAACTGGCGGCCCAGGTCGCGGTGGAGAGCGTGCGCCTGGCTTTGCAGCAGCCCTCCTCCATCAACGAGGTGGTGTTCTGCTGCTTCTCGGAGCAGGACCTCGCGGTTTACGAGCGAATACTCAATACCCCGGCACCTTGAGCACCCGCGCCAGGTAGTCAAAAAACACGCAGTACAGCGCAATGGGCAACGGCAATCCCAGCAGGGTCCCTAATAAGTAGTCGCGAAACTTCACGCCCGACATCGCCAGCGCATAGTTCAGCGCCGGTGCGGTCTGCAGCAAGGTTCGCAGCAACACAATGCCGGCCACAGGCCGCGCATCGAGTTGCACGAGCACGCCTTGCACCCAGCGGCCTTTGATCTGCCGCAAGGCATCACCGCCCAGCAGGCGTATCAGCCAGAAGGTAAAGGCGCATGAGATCACCGCCGCAACGTAGGTCGCCACGCCGCCCCAAGCTTCGCCCAGCGCCAGCACCGCGGCCGCCAGGAATATCCAGCCCGGGATCTGGACCAGGTTGCCCAGCGCGAACAGCGCGACAAAGATCAACAGCCCGCTGGCCTCGTTGTCCAAAAACTTCTGGTGCAAAAAGGCCAGGCTGAAGTTGTCCCGCAGGCCCGAGAGCTGGAACACCGCCAGCAGCAGGCCCAGAAAAGCCAGCACGGCGACGAGGCGTTTGAAGCGGTGCATCTGGAGGGTCTTGTGGCGTTTGCCGGAAGTTTCCAGCCGATTCTAGGCGCCCGCAATCCACGCGGCCGGGGCTCTCCGAGCCGCAAAACTTGCGCCTCAAAAAAACAAGGATTGTCTTTGCACGGACCATTGCTTACAACTTCGCAACAAATGTCGCTAATCTCGATTCAGCGCTTTTCGAGTTCCGCCATCCCCGTTTGCCTTTCATTGCGTCCGAGGAATTTCATGAAAAAAATCATTGCACTCACCAGCCTGGGCCTCGCCGGCCTGGCGTCCATGCCGGCCCAGGCTGAATCCACCTTCACCACGCCGGCAACCACCGGCTCGACCGCGACGGCGCGCCTGGATTTCACCATCACCATTCCGCAAGTCCTGTTTCTGCGGGTCGGCACCAGCGCCGGCAACACCTCCACCACGGCCACCATAGACGCCCCCACCTTCACGGTGCCGGCAGCCAATGTGGGCGACGCCAGCGCCATTGCCGGCGTGGGCGGCGACCTGACGGCCGGCGCCGTGACGGTGCGGGTCTACGGCAACGGCGGCAACATCAGCCTCAATTCAGCGACCACCGGCCCGCTGAACAACGGCGTCACGACCGAGACCATTCCCTGGAGCCAGATCGGCGTCACGGGCGCTGCCCTGGCCGCCACCACCTCGGGCTTCACCAACGCGGCCATCACCCATCCGGCCTTCAATACCGGCGCCTCCGGCGGCAACGGTACGGCCACCACACTGACCGCCACCAACCGCCTGGTACGTGTGGAAGGCAAGTGGACTTACAGCTACCTCAACGCCAGCATTCCCGCCGCCGGCACTTACGGCGGCTCGGTCGCCAAAAACGGCCGCGTGACCTACACCGCCACCCAACTCTAAACATCAATAACAGGAGCCATCATGAAAAAAATACTTCTTCCCCTTGGCGCTTTGAGCCTCGCCGCATCGCTGGTGGCCCCCGCCCACGCCGAGTCCACCTACACCGCCCCGGCGATCGTCGGCTCCACCGCCACGGGCCGGGTGGATATCAGCATCGTCATTCCGCAAGTGCTGTTCCTGCGCGTCGGTACCAGCTCCGGCAACACCGCGACCGACGGCACCATTGACTCAACGACCTTCACGGTGCCCGCGGCCAATGTGGGCGACGCCAGCGCCATCGCCGGCGTAGGCGGCGACCTGACGGCCGGCGCCGTGACGGTGCGGGTGTACGGCAACGGCGGCAACGTCAGCCTCAATTCAACGACCAGCGGCCCCCTGACCACTGGCACGGCCGGCGAGACCATTGCCTGGAGCCAGATCGGCGTCACGGGCGGCGCCCTGGCCGCCACCACCTCGGGCTTCACCAACGCAGCCATCACCCATCCGGCCTTCAATACCGGCGCTTCCGGCGGTACAGGCACGGCCTCCACCCTGACTGCCACCAACCGCCTGGTCCGTGTCGAGGGCAAGTGGACTTACAGCTACCTCAACACAGGCATTCCCGCCGCGGGCACCTACGGCGGCACGGTCGCCAAAAATGGCCGCGTGACCTACACCGCCACGCAGCTCTGATTTTTTCCTTCCTTGCAATGGCCTCAAACCACGAGGCCATTGTTTTGCCGACTGACAGGCCGGCGTAAAGCGATGCGTATGCGAGCCCTGGCTGAATTTGCACATTACCCTTGCAGCGCCGCCCGGCCCTTCTGGAGCGCACTCATATATATATGCAGCAGCGCGCTGCTGTGCACCGGCGCCCAGGCTTTTTCCGTCAGCATCACACCGGGCACCCGCTCGCTGTTTCTGCAAGTGGGCGCGGGAACCATGACCGGGGGCAATTTCAGTTCCGGCGGCACGCCCGGCAACAACGCCACCATCAACAGCGTCAGCGTCACCGTTCCCGCGGCCAGCCTGGGGGCCGGCTCCCTTGCCATGAGCACCGACAGCACGGTAACGGCCAGCCCCTACAACGGGCGCGCGTTCTGCACGGTGCCCGCGCAGGTCTATGTCGGCGGCTTCTACCGCACGCCGGGCACGGAGCAGCGCGCCATCCTCAGCGCGGCCGCGCCAGTGTCGCTCACCAACGCCAGCGGCAACACCATTCCGTTCAACAAGGTGTCGTGGGTTTCCGCCGGCACGGCCGACAGCGCGCCCACGATTGCCGACGGCGCATTTGTCGGCGGCGCATCACAAACACTGCGGAGGATCGCGCGCAATACCTGGTTTGAAAGCTGCCTGCAGTTCAGCTACGCCAACACCCAGCTGGTGGGGTCGGGCGAGTTCAAGGGCACGGTCATCTACACCCTGACGGCGCCATGATGATGCAGCCGCCGCGCCTGGCGGGTGCCGTCCTTGCGCGCTGCCTGCTGGCGGCCGGCCTGTGCGCCGTGCAATCCGCGGCTGCCGGCACGGCACGCGTGGACGACAGCGGCACCGTCGTCAGCCAGAGCGTCGTTCCCATGCGCTGGCGCCAGCTGGTGCCGGGCCGCGGGGCCGACAACTCGGTGGAAGCCAGCCTGCGCGTGGCCTTGCGCCTGAATCTCTCGCGCTGGTTGAACCGGCCGGTCAAACTGTATATGGGGCTTGCGCCCGTGGCCGGCGAGCCCGTCCATGCCAGCTGGCGCACCCAGGGCCGTTTGCTGCCGGGCAACGTGCGCAGCGGCGCGCGCACGCTGGTGTTTGAAGGCCTGGCCGGCACGGCATCACTGGAAGAAACCATTGAGCTCACGCTCAGGACCGACGGCCGGGCCTTGGTGTCCCCGCAGTCCCTGCAGTTTTATTTCGAGGTCGATACCCCATGAGCAGCCCCCGGTTGGCGCTTGCCCGGCATTGCGCGGCAGGCCTTTTTTACCTGGCCATGGTGTTGGCCGCACCCTGCGCCGCGGCCGGCGAATTCGCGCTGGCGGTGTCGCCGCCGCGTTTTGAACTCGAACTCAAACCCGGCGAGCGAAGCCGGCAAGTCATTGAAATCACCAATGCATCGCCCACCGCCACCACCTTTGGAATCAAAACCGCCGACTGGCGCCTGGGCATGGACAATGCCGCCACCTTTCTCGACGAGCTGCAGCCCGGAAGCTGCCGGCCCTGGGTCGCCATCGAGCGGCGCGAACTCACCATGGCGGGCGGCCGCCCCTACCGTTTCCGTTTTGAAGTCAGCGTGCCTCCCGACGCCCCAGCCGGCGAGTGCCGCTTCGCCATCCTGCTCGAAGGCCAGGAGCAGCTCACCCGCATGGCATCGGGCCCGCCCATCCCGTTTTCGGCCCGCCTGGGCATCGTGGTCTATGTGGCCATCGCGGGCGCCGCGCCTGAATTGAGCATCGCCGGCGCCGGTGTCCAGACCCTGAACGGCCAGCCCACGCCCGTCCTGCAGGTGCGCAACAGCGGCACGGCCCACGGCCGCATCGGCGGCTTCCTGACCGGCACCGACGCCGCCAACACCGCGCTCGAATTTTCCCCCGCCAACACACCCATACTGCCCGGCGAAACACGCGGCGTGACCCTGAGCGCCACGCGCCCCGGCGACCCGGACAGTGCCGCGGCCATACGCTATCCCGTCACGGTGCGCGGCAAGCTTGAATGGGGCAAAGGCCAGGAACAAGACATCGAACAGCGCTTCGCGCCATGACACGGCAGGCGCACACGCCGGCCGCCCTCCTCTTTTTTTTTCCGGCATGGCGCCGCCGCGGGCTTGCGGGAATCTGCGCCGGCCTGGCGGTGGCGACAACAGCGCTGGGCCAGACGGCCGCCACGCCCGCCACGCCCGCCACGCCCGCCGCGGCCTCGCCCTCACTCTCACCCTATGTTGACCGCGTCATGGAAGGGCAGCTCGAGCTCGACGGCGGCCTTCAACTCAAGGCCAGCGAGTACAACGAAACCGGCTGGCCGCGCAGCTGGCATGCCGACTACTCGGTCTTCAAGCAGTCGGGCAACGGCAACACCGCCATCCGCACCATAGACCTGGGCGGATACGTCGACACCCCCAACCACGGCGCCCTGTCACTCCATGCCGGCCTCACGCAGCAGGGCTCGGGCGGCTACACCTCCCAGGCTTCGGGAGGCAACCAGAACTGGCGCATAGACCAGCGCGCCTTGCCACTGGACGGCGGCTGGTTCGCCAACCACCACGCCGGCAACGTCAACACCGTCAACACCCGGCTGGCGCGCGGCACCGGCCGGGTGTCCGTGCCGACCACACCCATCCACGGCCTCAGCGGCCAGTGGTACCTGCAGGACACCCTGGACCTGAACGCCGCCACCGGGCGAGCGGGCCTGTTCAGCGGGCTGGACAGCACCGGGTTTGAAAGCTCCGCCAGCAGCATCACCTCCGCCGGCGCGCAAGTTCGCCTGCCCACCGGCAAAGCACCCGGTGCCGGCGAACGCATCGACCTGGCCTTCCAGCTGATCGACGGCAAGAACATCCCCGACAGCGCCACCTCCGGCATCAGTCAGGACACGCGCGCCTGGTTCGCCGCCGCCTCCTGGGAAGGCCCCTCGCCCTGGGGATCCGGCCTCGCCCGTGGTGATGGCGCGGCCAATGAGCGGGTGGGAGGCCTGCGCCTGCAAGGCAACCTCGTGCAAAGTAGCAGCACCCGCAGCGGCGGCGCCACCGGCCTGTGGCTGGATGCCGCCTGGCGCACCGAGCGCTGGCGCCAGGCCGCCGGCATCTTCCGCTTCGAGCCCAAGCTGCGCTGGGGCACCACAGGCCTGGCCGACGACCTGCAAGGCCTGTACTGGCAGGCCGACACCGCCACCCGAAGGTGGCAGGCCGGTTTTGCCGCCGAACTGAGCGACAGCGTCAGCGGCGGCCAGGTGGGCAGCGTCGCTTCCGGCGGCAGCGCCTTCATCAACCTCAACGGCCGCTACCTGCTGGACACCCGCAACGCCCTGGGCGCGGCCCTGAGTTTTCGCACCATCAGCAACCCCGGGCAGGCCCTGCAGCTCTCATGGAACCGCAACGGCGACTGGGGCCAGACCCAATGGCGCGCCGACCTCGCCAAAACATCCGGCAGCCGCAGCCTGCGGCTGGGTGTGGACCACAGCTGGCCGGCGCTGTGGACCACGCTGCTCAGCACCTCCCTGGCCCTGGAACGTTTAGGCGGCGGCAGCAACCCCGGCACCGGGCTGGTCTGGGGTGTTCTCGCCACCCTCTCGCCCTGGCCCCTGTGGTCCATGGACGCGTCCCTGCGCGGCACGCGCAGCAGCGGCGGCGGCGAATCGCTCAATACCAATATCGGCGTCAACTGGCAGGCGGCCCGCAACTGGTCGCTCAGCCTGCGTTACACCGAGTCGCGCGGCCAGGAAGCCCCACAGGCCCTGGTCGTATCGGCCCTGACCGCCGCGACACTGCAAGCGCCCATTAACCCCCAGGCCAACCGCAGCCTGCAGCTGCTGCTGCGCTACCAGGACCATGCCGGCATGGCGAGCGCCCCGCTGGGCGGCCTGCCCGGGACAGGCGCCGGCAGCCTCACAGGCACCGTCTTTTTTGATGCCGACGCCAACGGCAGGCGCGAAGCCTCCGAAGCCGGCGTGCCCGGCGTCACCGTCATCCTCGACCGCCGCTACGCCGCGCAAACCGATGCCCAGGGCCGCTATGAATTCCCGGCGGTCGCGGCCGGCGAACACCTCATCGAAGTCTCGTCCGACAACATTCCCCTTCCCTGGAGCCCGGTGCTGCGCGATCCCGTCAAGACCACGGTGCTGGTACGCCAAACGCAGTCGGTGGACTTTGCCGTGCAGCGCGAGCGCTGAAAAGCAGCTGCCGCACCCGGCCGGCAAATAAATTCCATCCGCCTGTAAGAAACGCCCGCCTCGCCCGACCAAAGCCCAACACGCAGCAAAACTGCGACGGAAATCCCGGCTTCTTGCTTCTTCCCAGGCAGCCGGGCCTTGCGGCACCTCGAGGAGCATCTGATGAAAACAAGCCCGAACGCCATACACCCCGGCTGGCTGCGCGCCATGCACTGGATCAATGCGCTGGCCGTCGTCGTCCTGATGATGAGCGGCTGGCGCATCTACAACGCCACCGCCTTCCTGGGCTTCACGATTCCCAGAGACCTCACCCTGGGCGGCTGGCTGGGCGGCGCGCTGCAGTGGCACTTTGCCGCCATGTGGCTGCTGTTCTTCAACGGCCTGCTCTACCTGGCTTTTAACCTCTTCACGCGGCGCTTGTTCCGCAAGTTTTTTCCGCTCTCCCTTAAGGGCATCGCGGCCGACATGCTGGCCGCCCTCAAAGGCAAGCTGGCCCATGAAGACCCGCGCCACTACAACATGGTGCAGCGCCTGGCCTACCTGTTTGTCATGGCCGACAGCGTGCTCATCGTGCTCTCCGGCCTGGTGCTCTGGAAGTCCGTGCAGTTCCCGCTGCTGCGTGAATTGATGGGTGGCTATGAAGGCGCGCGCCTGGTCCACTTTTTCAGCATGGCCGCGCTCGCCGGGTTTGTCATCGTGCACCTCGTCATGGTGGCGCTGGTGCCCAAAACCCTGGTCTACATGCTGCGCGGGCGCTGAACACCGGCCCGCACACCCCAAGGAACACACCATGAACATCCAACGCCCCAGACGCCTTCACCACATCGACGGCGACGCCGTCCTCCAGGAAGCCGTGGACCGCATAGCCACCGCCCACAAGCTCTCCACCGCTCGCCGCAACTTTTTACGCGGCTCGCTCACCCTGGGCGGCCTGGCCATGCTCAGCGGCTGCGTGCTCGACGACAGCGAATCCGTCAACACCGCCCTGACCCGCATCTCGCGCATCAACGACGGCGTGCAAGGCCTGCTCTTTGACCCGAACCGCCTGGCCCCGACCTACCCCGACTCCATGATCACCCGGCCCTTTCCCTTCAACGCCTACTACGGCGAAGACGAGGTGCGCGAGGTGGACGAAGACAGCTACCGCCTCGAAGTTGCCGGCCTGGTCGCCGACAGGCGCAAATGGTCACTGCCCGAGCTGCGCGCCATGCCCCAGGCCGACCAGGTCACCCGCCACATCTGCGTCGAAGGCTGGAGCGCCATCGGCAAATGGGGCGGCGTGCCCTTCTTCCATTTTTTGCGCAGGGTGGGCGCCGACACCACGGCCAAATACATCGGCTTTAAATGCGCCGACGACTACTTCACCAGCATAGACATGGCCACCGCCCTGCACCCCCAAACCTTGCTGGCGCTGAGCTACGACGGCCAGGTGCTGCCGCCCAAATACGGCTTTCCGATGAAGCTGCGCATGCCCACCAAGCTGGGCTACAAAAACCCCAAACACATCCAGGCGATTTTTGTCACCAACACCTACCCTGGCGGCTACTGGGAAGACCAGGGCTACAACTGGTTCGGAGGCAGCTGAGTCCGCTCAGAGGCCCCGCAACACCGGCGATAAAGCATTCAGCTCAGGGTGCCCGCCGTTTTTTCTTCAATAACTTTTCCACCACTTTTTCATCAAGGACCACACCATCATGAACACCAAGACTTTGACCGCCGCCCTCCTGTCCGCCTGCCTGCTCGCCGCCGGCGGCAGCGCCCTGGCGCAGGACGCCATGAAAAAAGACGCCATGGGCAAGGATGCAGCAATGGCCAGCAAGGACGCCATGGCCAAGGATGGCATGAAGAAGGACGGCATGAAAAAAGATGCCATGGCCAAAGATGCCATGGGCAAGGACGCCATGGCCAAAGACGGCATGAAGCACAGCGACGACAAAATGGCCATGACCAAAAAGGACAAGATGAAAAAAGATCACATGGCCAAGGACGGCATGAAAAAAGACGCCATGGCCAAGGACGAAATGAAGAAATAAAAAAAGGCCGCGGCGCCGGGCGTATGGAGGCCGGGCTTTTCAGCCCGGCTTCCGGTTTATCGCGTCAAACGCTGCGCTTGCGCCGCGGCCTAGCCACCTTCAATGCCAATTGGCTGCCAGCGCATTCGTGAGTGCGATTTTCTGGGCGCTGTCCGGCAGTGCGGATATAGCTGTGGTTGCACTTGACGGGGTACCGAAGGCGGCCATGGCACTGACCAGCTTGTCCACATCCGTGTCCAGCAAGGTCTTGTTCTCACCAGACTTGATCTGCTCAACGTGGTAGGCATTCCCTGAGTACCAGCCCTGCACGGTGACCTTGTCGGCGGTACCCATGATGCTGACCTGCAGGTCGTTGCCGGATTTGGCGAACCACAGCTGATCGGCGTTGATATTAGCCAGGAACTGCAGCACGTCGGTGTTACCGACCGTCGCATCGTTTTCCTGCACCACATCCGCCCCATCGCCGCGCCCAAACCGGTACGTGTCCGAGTCCGTGCCGCCGGCCAAGGTGTCGTTGTCCACACCGCCGGCCAAGGTGTCGTTACCTGCACCGCCTGACAAGGTGTCGTTACCCGCACCGCCTGACAAGGTGTTGGCATTGCCATCGCCCGTGAGGGTGTCGTTGAATGCCGTGCCCACTAGGTTCTCTATGCCCACCAGGGTATCGGTGGCGGTTGCGGTGCCCGTCGTATCCGCCATCACATCCACAGGGGTCACCTTGGAATCGGCTAACAGCCCGAAATAGTTGGGCGTGGTGAACGCCGTATTCGAAACAAACACCCGCAGGCTGTTGCTCCCGGCCGGGAAATCCAGGCGTCCCCACAGCTCGAACGCGCTGATGTTGTAGGTGCCGCCCAGGTCCAGTTCAAAATAAGGTTTGGTGCCAGCCGTCCAGGCGATGTTGCTGGTACTCGGCGTCGCCTGTCCGTTCCAGGCTCCGCCCACGCTACCGTCGGTCAGGGCAAGAGAGTTATGGAACTGGTTGATGCCGCCCGCATCGGCGTTGCTGTCAGCCCAAGCCTTGACCGATTTTCCCAAGGCGATGTCCACGCCGTTCGCGTCGTACACCTTCAGCCCCGTCAGGTTCAGGAAAGAGGGCGAGATCCCGTTGTCGTCCGTGCGGTAGATACGGAGGATGCTCCCGCTTATGTTGACGCTCACGCGCGCACCAGTGGCCACCACTTTGTTCACTGTGTTCACCTTGCCGGTGGACAGGTTGACCACTATACCGGCGGCCGCGCTTAACGCGCTGTAGTCCGCCGTATCCATGCCATCGGCGTCCCCGCCTTCCAGCCAATCGTTGCCGGCCCCGGCATACAACCAGTCGGATCCCTCATCGCCATACAGACTGTCGTTGCCCGCGCCGGCTGACAGCATGTCGTTGCCCCGGCGGCCATACAGCTTGTCATTGCCATCGTTGCCCGACAAGGTGTTGGCATAGTCATCACCCGTGAGACTGTCGTTGAACGCCGTGCCGACCAGGTTCTCTATGCCCACCAGGGTGTCGGTGAGATTCACGGTGCCTGTCGTGTTCGTCACGTCAACATGGGCTACCTTGGAATCGGCTAGCAGCCCGACATAGGTGGGCGTGGTGGACGCCGGGTTCGAAACAAACACCCTCAGGTTGTTGCTCTCGGCCGGGAAATCCAGGCGTCCCCACAGCTCGAACGCGCTAATGTTGTAGACGCCGCCCAGGTCCAGCTCAAAATAAGGTTTGGTGCCGGCCGTCCAGGCGATGTTGCTGGTACTCGGTGTCGCCTGTCCGTTCCAGGCTCCGCCCACACTGCCGTCGGTCAAAGCCAGGCGGTTATGGAACTGATTAATGCCGCCCGCATTAGCGTTGCTGTCAGCCCAGGCCTTGACCGATTTGCCCAAGGCGATGTCCACGCCCTTCGCGTCATACACCTTCAGCCCCGTCAGATTCAAGAATGAGAGCGGGGCCGTATCGTCGTCCGTGCGGTAAATACGAATGATGGTCCCACTCATGTTGACATTCACGCGTGCGCCAGTGGCCACTACCTTGTTCACCTTGCCAGTGGACAGGTTGGCCACTATGCCGCCGCCCGCGCTTAGGGCACTGTAGTCCGCCGTGTCCGGGCCCGCGACCTCTCCGCCTTCCAGCCAGTCGCTGCCAGCCCCGGCATACAACCAGTCGGATCCCTCATCGCCATACAGACTGTCGTTGCCCGCGCCGGCTGACAGCGTGTCGTTACCCAGACGGCCATACAGGCGGTTGTCAGCGGCGTTGCCCACAATGCGGTCGTTCCCCGCTGTGCCCGCCACGTTTTCGATACCCACCAACGTATCCGTGGAGCTGACAGGGCCGCCAGCCACAACAAACTTCTCCACCGTGCGCGTGACCAGGTTGGCATTGATGCAGGCCAGATCGCTGCGACTGTAGTCGGCCGTGTTACTGCCCGCCCCGCCATCCAGGGTGTCGTTGCCCCCGCTGCCGTACAGCGTATTGGCATTACCGTCGCCCGTGAGGGTGTCGTTAAACGCCGTGCCCCCCAGGTTCTCTATGCCCACCAG
>Ga0102595_101139_pt1 | contig 13483 bp, 12 predicted proteins | sample Araplaol_mTSA_r2_2_FD_76864 | JGI IMG/M metagenome (GOLD analysis project Ga0102595, IMG submission 76864) | Arabidopsis root microbial communities from North Carolina, USA - plate scrape MF_Col_mTSA_r2 (SPADES assembly) (version 2) | ecosystem: Host-associated > Plants > Roots > Endosphere...
TGAGAGGTAGGCGCGCATCATGGCCGCCATGGCCTGTTCAGGCGGCGAGCCGGCTGCAACGCCTGCCACCACAGCGGCCGATTCGGCGCAGGCCCGGGTCGCGGCCTCGGCTAGCATGGCCTCGCGCGACGCGAAATGAGCGTAGAACGCCCCGTGCGTGAGGCCGGCCTCTTTCATGATGTCCGCCACACCCGTGCCGTCGTAACCGCTGCGCCGTATCGCCCGCGCGGCCACCGACACGATGCGTTCGTGTGAGGCCTCTTTGGCAGCAGAGCGGGCGTTAATTTTTGGGGGTTTTGTATTTCGCATGATGAGTATCATATGTTATTTGATTGAAACGTGCAAGGTGGGGGGGTGGGCGGTCTAGGAAGGGTTTTTATCTGCGTAAATCTGCGAAATCTGTGGATAAAGATTCATCCGCAGATTTCGCAGATTTACGCAGATTGAAGAGAAGGAATGGGTACTCAGGGCTTCATCCCTGTCTCCCATGCCAGACATGTTCGCCATGCGAAGACTGGAGGGCCGTCCGTCAGCGGATGGCGATGGCATCCGGGCGCAGTTCCAAGTACAGCAGGGTAGGCTAGACTTCCCTCGCGGTGAGCAGCCGTACAGGGGGCCGGCCCAAGAGTCTGCGGCCATGGGCTGCGGTCAAGGCCGTTGCTCTGCAGGAGTCATTTGCATGCGCCACCTCGCTACCGCCGTCGTTTTGACCCTCCATGCGCTTGCCGCGTCCGCCGCGCAGGTGGGTGTACTTCCACATCTGGACGAAGCAGCCGAGCGCCTGCAACGCCAAACACCGGCGCTGATGGCCAGCGCCGGGGTGCCGGGGCTGGCCATGGCACTCGTTACCGACAAAGGATTAGCCTGGCACGGTACCTTCGGCCTGGCGAATGCGCGCACGCGGGAACCGGTGGCGGAAGACACCGTGTTCGAGGCCGCTTCATTGAGTAAAGCGGTTTTCGCCTATGCGGCGCTGCAACTCGTGGACGCCGGCCTGCTTGAACTGGACACTCCGCTCGTGCGCTACCTCCCGGGTGGCTATGAAGTAGGAGAGGATCCGCGCCTTGCGCAGATGACAGCGCGCCATGTGCTGAGCCATCGCACAGGCTTCCCGAACTGGAGGCCGGCGGGCGCATCTTTGGCGATTCATTTCACGCCGGGTGATCGCTTCAGCTATTCAGGAGAAGGCTTTGTCTACCTTGCCCGTGTAGTGGAGCGCATCACCGGGGACAGCACCGAGCGCACGGTCAAGCGGCTGGTTTTCGAACCCCTGGGCATGATGCACAGCAGCTTCCTCTGGCAAGACAGCCATGCGCAACGCAAGGTTTTCGGCCATGACGCACGCGGCGAGCCGCAAGGCCAGCGGCGCTGGGCATCCGAGAACCCGGCCTCCAGCCTGAGCACCACGGCAGCTGATTTCGGGCGCTTCCTGGTCGCAGTCTTGAACGGTGAACGATTGAAGCCGGACACCGCCGCGGAGATGCTGCGCAGCCAGGTTCGCGTGGGGCCATTTACGAGCAGCATTGGCCGGCCGGCAACACCGCTTTCGGACGAAGTCAGCTGGGGACTCGGTTGGGGGCTGCAACAACGAAACGGGGACCAAGCGTTTTGGCACTGGGGCGACAACGGAAACACCAAGGCCTTCGCAGTGGTATCGCGCACGCATAGCCGTGGCCTCGTGTTCTTTGCCAACAGCGTGAACGGCCTGTCCATCGCAGCAGACCTCGTGGCCTTGGCCATGGGGGAAGGAGGGCAGCCGGGTCTGGAGTGGCTAGCCTACCGGCGCTGGCAGAACCTGCCGCCCAGCAGTCGCCGCGATGCAGGTGTTGCGGGGCATTGAGTGCCTTGCAGGGGCGCGCTGCAATCTGCCAGCGATGCGGGACAAGTTGATCGACGCGATTGGCTTGCTGCGATGTCTGGCGGCTTCGGGGCGTTTTTGAGGCAGGCCTGGACGACTGGCCCCGGTCGCTTCGCGCCTTGTCTTAATTCACTACGGCCGCACCCCAGCCGTCATAGCTTCCCCCGCTTGCCTCAGCGATCTCAGTGAATTTCCTGCGAATTTCGACAAGTGCCCAAACTTCGGGAAGCATGGTCCGGTGCAGTTGCACAAGCCATTGCTGTTTACCTTGAGAGTCCGGTTTCATTGAGAGACGAAATTCTTCAGGCCTGATCTTTTCGGCGGCTTGTCGGGCCGACTCTTCATTGGGGAAATACAGAAAAAAATCAATTTCATGCGGCTTGTCGAATTTGGAGCCGGCTCGCTGGAGTTGAGTGATGACACGCAAATCTGCGCTGGCATGGCTGCCAGTCCGATGCGCATGAATAAGAACAGCAGCGATTGTTGCAACAAGAACGACGATGGCTATGCTGGTGAGTGACATGGAATTGAACGGTGGAATAAAGCCGAGGACAAGCGGATCGCTGAAAGGGCCGCGTGACCCGTTAGATGCCATGGACGGAAATATACCCAGCCAGTACGATGGCAAAAAGCGCGACAACCTTCGAGAGGATGCTCAATTTTCGCCCCGGATTGCGTTTTCCTCGAATATGGTCGACAAGCAGCGCGGTGATCATGGCCACGACGATGACCGGCATCGAGATCGCACGATGTTCGACGAACAAGTACCAATAGACCGCGTCCAGTGACGACCTCCCTTCGGTGTAGCGCAGGTAGATCTCCCGCGCCATAAAACCAAGGGTGGAAACGAGAAAGAGCCACGTCAAGCCGCTGCGCAGAACGCTCCCGAAGCTATCCTCTACAGGCTTACTGTCCTGGTTCATGGATTCCTTTGTGAGTGATTGCTGTCATGTTAAGACGTGGGGCGTTCGCGCCGCTTGTGCATCCGCGGTCAGCGAATACCCGCGGCTCTCCGTTCGACCGTTCTTTTGTAGGCTTCCTGCACGGTTGCCAACAGGTCAACCTCCTTGCCGTGGCAGTTCCTCAATCTGACCTGGTAGGAATCGACGTCTTTATGCTTCACGAACTTGACGGCGGGTGTGTCAGCGTCGAACCACAGCCTCTGCCGTGTGACTGAGTAGCCGCAGTAGTCGAAGAAGGCCACATCGTGTTTTGCTTCCAGGCGAAGATTTCCTTCGCGGTCAAAAATAAGCACCGCTGTTCCGGGGAGCCCGTTATTCGACAAGGCAACGAAGAAAGATCCGTCGGGTGCTGGAAAGAGTTGCTCAAAATAGACGCCACGAAATCGCGCCAGCAGTTCCTTTCCCCGTGAAACTTCGACGGCAAAGTCGGGGTATTGCTGGTCCTTTCTCGCGTCAATGATGCGTCGAACGGAAACATCGCCATAGGTGTCCGTCTTGCTGCTGATGGTGGCGGGATAGCGCCAGGAGTCCGCTGAGGAAACCGCTGATGCGAGAGCAATTGCTAACAGGGCGGCTAGTTTTGCGATTCTCAGCAAGATATTCATTGCGAGCGCCAAGTTAATTCTTTCCTAGCTCTCGACGAGAACCTGAAGTCCAGAGCACGGGGCGGAAGGTAGATCGCTCATCGGGAGGAAGGACGCCAATGTCTTCTCGCATTAGCAGCAGCAAGTCGGCAAGAAGCGCATCATGTTTTTCTTGTGTTCGGTTGGACGCATTTGAAAAACTAATCTCCGAACGAAATGCATCGAGCGCAATTAGAACGGCTTGCGGAGCGAAAAGCAGCAAGTTGTTTGTCGCGCGAGAAAACGTCAAATGTCCATTGGGAGTCGCATCGCCCTCCACAATTCCACTGAGGCTTTCAATGAACGCCTTGTAATAGGCTAGCTTTTCCTTCCTACGCTCTGCCTCGAAGTCTCGTAGCTTCGAAAGCCAGTATGTAACAACGGCTGCGAGTAAGCTTCCTGCAAGACCGAGAAGTGCGATAGCGACAGATGTATCCATTAGAGTGATTAGTCGTCGGTTAAGAGTCGGTAATTAAGAATACGCCCGATGTCTGAAGTGGAAACCAATGCCAACTAGGCACGTCTCGATCGGAAATACTCTGCTCCGACGGTCGCTCTGCTTGTAGCTTCTTTGAATTGTGGTCGTGAACGGGCGCCTCTACATCTTCGTTTAGAAGGAAACGTTCGGACATGCGAAAAAAATTTTTCAGAGTTCAAATTCTCAAGACTTACGACCAGTCTTCACCTCTAAAGAGAGCTTTGGAAGGACATAGATTGTTCGCAGAATATTTTCAGCGATCTCAAGAGCCGCGATGAGTTCTCGCGGTTTGGCCGGCGTAATTTCATGCGCGGCAGCATTTCCAAGAAAACGATGATTGTGAAGTATGTCTGCTTGAGAACGCGATAGCACTCCGTTGGTCGCCAGTCCATCTATCAACACTTGCAAATTACCGCCACTGATTCCTCGATCGCGGCACACGGCTTCTATGATCGCCCTTAATCCAATACCTGCAAGGACTGGAAGTTGAGCATTGATGGCGACAATCAGTTCTCGATAAATTAGTCTTACTTTATGTGGAAGTTCATGCAAATTGTCCATGGGTTTGCGATCGCCTTCACCTGCTGGATATGTCTTCCAGGAGCTTTCCATCTCACCAGTGTGTGGATTCCAGTCTTCAGGTGAATAGCTTTCAATCGCGTATGTAAAAGCGTCACAACCAGCGCAGCGGCTAAACCGATGTATTTCGCTCCATGGCTCCTCATAATCAGTGTTGGCGGAGATTTTCTCCTCCGCGATAACCTCATGATTGGTGTATTTTCCGCACGAGTAGCAATAGATCTTCATGGGGGGTACCGTAGGAGTTAAAGCAGGTGAGGCTGCGGATTCTAGGCTTGTAGAGTTTCGTTTTCCCCCTCTAAGTGGATGAGGAAATTTTTAGAATTAACGTTGCGATTGATGCGCCGTTTGCGTGCTGGCTCACTAATTTCACAGCAATAGCATCGCTTAGGTTTTATCTGGGTTCTGGCTCGGATAGAGCAATGACGTTGAGATAAACCTGCGAAAGGTTTTTCAGCAATTCGTTGACGGCATCCCCGGTGGATTGAATCATCATCGAAATCTCGTTTGCGCCAACTGAAAAGAGTTCAGATTTAAGGACCTGAATCTCTTGATCGGAAGCAGGATTTATCTTTAGCGCCTCGATAGATAACAGTAGTCCTAGTTCTCGATCGGAAAAAGCACTCGAGTGAATCACTTCATTTCGAGGTGAGCGATGTGACTGAAAAGTCGCATCTATCTTTCGTAAAGAAGCATAAATCTTAGGATCGTATTCTTTGATTCTTTCTTTGACGTACTTATTGCCACCCACAGCTTCGTACTTCGCCTTGCTCCAAAGAAATGATGCGCCAACTAGCCTATGCGCGCGATCAACGATGCCGACTCCTCTGAGAAGGTAGTTTTCATAATAGTACCGATACATCTCAGCTTTAGCATGGGGTTGCTTCGTCAGGTCTAGGATGAGTTGCAAAGTAAGGCGGAGTGAATTGATTGCGTTATCGAGCTCTCCAACCTTCTCCATCACGCTTGATGCGTATTGCTCAATAGCCAATGGACTGAATTTGTCGGTTCCTTTTCTGAAACTAGTCAGTCCTTTTCTTGCGAAGGACCGCAGATACGGCAAAAGTGGAATAAGGGCAGGATGGTCAATCAGATTAGCTGCTTGCTTGCGAGACTCGTCTTTTTCCATATCGTAGTGCTCAGCGCGACTCTTTACGACGCGCCATGAATTCAACGAGGTCTTTCACCGCCAGATCAGCGGCCCCATCCGATCCCAGGTCGGCAGCTCTAATGCGTCGTACCTCTACGCCCTCATAAGTCAGCGGAACTAGACGCTTGTCAGCTTCAGCTGGAAGTTCCCTGTGATACGTATCGCCATCTACTTCCACCACAAAGGTTAGTCCTTTGTAGACCACTACAAAGTCGGGTTCAAGCCGGTTGTAAGCTTTACCTATCCGGACGAAGACGGGTAAAGGGGCGACTGCAAGTTTCGCTCGAGTGAGTGCCTCAAATAGCGTTATCTCTGGTTTGGACCGAAACAATAAACCTCGATGTTGCTTGGATGCGATGTTGTCACTTCGAACTCGCCCTTGGTTTGTGACGCCTTCTCCTTTTATAAAGCGAACTGCTTCTTCACGCCATCCATCTTTTGCCTCAACAACTTTAGGCGTGATAACAACTGACTCCAATGCGTCTGCTGGAGTCGCAACAAAAAAAGGGGAGGCGACTTCATCAATTGAACTTTCGGTTGCTTTACGCTCTTCCTCGCTCATTGCATAAAACAAAGGCACGGGAAGAGCAACAAACATGCGCCAACTATCAATGCCGAAGTCCGTATCCCACATCACTACTCGGCAATCACCTTCAACGAGGGCGGCGATCGCACGCGCATCACCGCGAACCTTCAAGCCTTCAGTGACTGATGCTAGAAAGTCCTCAAGAACAAAGGGTGGGTTGTTTTGCGGCATGCGATTGAGCGCTGCGGTCGATTCTAGGCAGCTAGCCTGAAAGGCACATCCTCTGATTAGACTAAGTTGGCGGATCGCACGCTTCTTGGACTTGTAGGAGTTAAGCCTAATCTGGTCAATGTGAACAACGGCCGCTTTTTGGCGGAGCGTTGTCGCCCTCAAAGAATCCGATTAAACCAAAGCAGCGACAAACTAGCCGACACCAAGGCCAGCGCAGCCGCCAGCAGCGCCAGCAACCCGGAAATCTCAGTCTCTTTCTTCTCAATCGCCAGCCGAGAGCTCAGCGTCTCATAGACCTTCTTCAAGTCGGCCGCCGTCCCCGCATAAAAGTACTCAGCCTGCGTGGTGCGGGCAATGCCTTTGAGTGTCTCTTCATCGAGCTTGACGCGCATGGACCAGCCTTCAAAACCAATGGTCTCCCCATCCACTGTGCCCACACCCACGGTGTAGACACGCACGCCGCGGTCGGCGGCGGCTTTGGCGGCGTCTAATGAATCCACGCCTGTGGTGCGCTGGCCGTCGGTCAGCAGGATGATGGCGCCCGAGGTGTAGGAGCCGGGGGCGACGGGGACAAACTCTTTTTTGGCGGCGGCGTTTTTGTCGGGGTTCAGGGCCTGGTCGATTGAGGTGCCGCGGGGTTTTTCGCGGCCGTATTGCATGGAGGCCAGATCAATGCCGGCGTCGGGGAACAGTTCGGCCAGTGAGACGACGATGCCGTTGCCGATGGCGGTGCCGCGCTGTAATTGGAATTTGTCGATTGCGACGACCAGGTCTTCGCGGCTTAGCGTGGGTTGCTGCACGACGGAGGCGGTGCCGGCGAATGCGACTATGCCGACGCGCACATTGCGCGGCAGATCGGCGAGGAAGGCCTTGGCGGCGTTTTGTGCGGCGACCAGGCGGTTTGGCTGCACGTCGGCGGCGCGCATGCTGCCGGAGACGTCCATGGCCAGGATGATGGTTTCGCGCTGTGAGGGCAGGCTGATGACGGCAAAGGGCCGCGAGGCCGCGACCAGCATGGCGGCGATGGACAGCAGAAACAGCAGCGGCGGCACATGGCGCCTGAAGCCCTGGCCGCGGCCCATGGCTTCGCGCACGATGGAGAGGCTGGCATAGCGTAATGCCATTTTTTTCTTGCGGCGCAGCAGCCAGATGTAGACCAGCACCAGCAGCGGAATGACAAGCAGCAGCCACAGAAATTCCGGCCACAAAAAGGTCGGCCAAGGCAGTTTGGCGATGAAGGAGGTGAACCCGCTGAAGTTCATGATGGGAGGTCCTTGGGTCGGCTCAGGCAGCGCGCTTGAGGTGGGCCGGCAATGCGGCGCCGCTGGCGCCGGTGCTGCGGCTGCGGCGCTTGCGCAGTTCGGTGAAGCGCATGATGGCGTCGACGAGATCGTCGTCGGTGGACAGCTCCAGCGCGTCGACGCCGGCGCGCGCCAGGGCTTGCCTTAACTCGGCCTCGCGCTGGGCCGCAATGCGCGCAAAGCGTTTGCGGAAACCCGCGTCATGGGTGTCGACCAGCAATTGTTCGCCGGTTTCGGCGTCGCGTATCGGGATCAGGCCCAGGTCGGGCAGGTCCAGCTCCAGCGGGTCCAGCAGGCGCACGGCCACGACTTCATGGCGGCGGGCCAATTGGCCCAAAGGCTTTTCCCAGCCGGGTTCGCTGATGAAGTCGGACACCACAAACACGGTGGAGCGCCGGCGCAGCAGGTTGGCGGCGGATTCGAGCAGCTCGTGCAGGCGGGTGGTGCCCAGCTCGGTGATTTCAGGTCGGGTTTGCAGGGTGTGAAGCAAATGCAGCACATGGTGGCGGCCGCCGCGCGCGGGGAGCACGGCGTCGACGCCCGAGCCGTAGAGCATGGCGCCCACGCGGTTGCCGTGGCGGGTCAGCATGCGGGCCAGCACGGCGACAAATTCGGCCGAGACATTGCGCTTGCGCTGCTCGCTGGAGCCGAAGTCCATGGAGGGGCTGAGGTCCAGCAAAAACCAGGCGCTCATCTCGCGGTCTTCGGTGAAGACGCGCACATGGGGTTGCTCAAGCCTGGCGGTGACGTTCCAGTCGATATGGCGCACGTCGTCATGGTGCTGGTATTCGCGCAGGTCGGCCAGGTCCATGCCGGTGCCGCGCAGCAAGGTGCGGTAGTCGCCCTGCAGCAGGCCGTCGAGGCGGCGCAGCACGGTCCACTCGAGCCGGCGCAGCAGTTGCTCCGCGCTGGCGCCGGGTGTGGGAGTCTGGCTAGGCGGCGAGTTTTTCATGTTCCAGCGGTTTGGGGGGCGGCGGGATTTTCGCCATGATCTTGGCGACCAAGCCGTCGGCGGAGAGGCCCTCGGAGAGCGCCTCATACGACAGCACCAGGCGATGCCGCAAAACATCGGGCACCAGGTCGGTCATGTCCTCGGGCAGCGCATAGCTGCGGCCGCGCAGCATGGCCAGGGCGCGCGCGCCTTCGGTGAGGTTGATGGTGGCGCGCGGGCTGGCGCCGAAGGTGATGAAGCGCTGCAAGTCTTTCAGCCCATGCTTGACGGGCGTGCGCGTGGCCGAGACCAGGCGCACGGCGTATTGCACCAGCGAAGGGTCGACATAAATGCGGCGGCATTCGGCCTGCAGGGCGGCGAGCTGCTCGGTCGTGGCGACGGCCGCCACGGCGACGGCGGGGCCGGTGACGCGCTGGACGATGACGAACTCTTCCTCGTCGGTGGGGTAGTCGACCAGCACCTTCATCATGAAGCGGTCCACCTGGGCCTCGGGCAGCGGGTAGGTGCCTTCGGTTTCAATGGGGTTTTGCGTGGCCATGACGAGGAAGGGCTCGGGCACCTTGTGGGTGGTGCCGGCGATCGTGACCTGGCGCTCCTGCATCACTTCCAGCAGCGCGCTTTGCACCTTGGCGGGCGCGCGGTTGATCTCGTCGGCCAGCAGCAGGTTGGTGAAGACGGGGCCCAGCGAGGTGCTGAACTCGCCGGTCTTCTGGTTGTAGATGCGGGTGCCCACCAGGTCGGCCGGCACCAGGTCGGGCGTGAACTGGATGCGCTTGAACTGGCCCTGCACGGTGTTGGCCAGGGTCTTGATGGTCAGGGTCTTGGCCAGGCCCGGCACGCCCTCGACCAGCAGATGGCCCTGGGCCAGGATGGCGACCATGACACGCTCAAGGAAGCGGTCCTGGCCGACGACCACACGCTTGACCTCGTAAAGAATCTGCTCCATGAGCTGGGCGGTGTCGTGGTTGGCGTTTTCTGGGGTCTGGTGGTCCATGCGTCAGTCCTTGGGAGGGGTGAGGTCGGGGATGTTCAGAACGGCGGCATGCCGGCGGCCGAGGCGGCGTTTTCAATCGGCACCGCAAAGCCTATGCCGACAAAGGTGCGCTGCTGGTTGGGGTTGAAGATGGCGGTGACGATGCCGACCACCTCGCCGTCCATGGTGACCAGCGGGCCGCCGGAGTTGCCGGGGTTGGCCGCGGCATCGAACTGGATCAGGTTGTTCATCATCTGCTTGCCCTCGGGCGAGCGGAAGTTGCGCTTGAGGCCGGAAATGACGCCCTGCGAGGCCGAGGGGCCTATGCCGAAGGGATAGCCCACGGCCATGACCTGGTCGCCGGGGGCGAGGTCGGCGGTGGAGCGCATGGTGGCGGCAATCAGGTCATCGGGGATTTTGTGCGCCTGCAGCACGGCCAGGTCGTTCTCGGGCTGCACGCCGGTGATGCTGGCGGTGGACTCCAGCCCGTCGGCAAAGGTGACCTTGATGATCTGGGCGTTCTGCACCACGTGCAGGTTGGTCAGGATGATGCCCTTGTCGACAATCACCACGCCGGTGCCCACGCTGCGCTGCTCGGTATCTTCCTTGCCGTCCTTGTCCTTGCCCAGGCCGGTGATGCGCACCACCGAGGGGATGATGGTGTCGTATGCCTTGGTGCCGGGCGAGGGCAGCACCGTGGTCTCCAGGGTCTTGAGCACGGCCGCGTTGATGTCTTCCTGGGTCAGCTTGCGGGCCGGGTGGCGCAGCGGCGAGGAAAAGCTGATCGCCAGTAGCAGGGCCAGCAGGCCGACCACGGACCACAGCAGGTAGAGCTGGTGGCGCGCCAGGTAGCCGGCCAGGCGGGCGGCGCGGGGGAAGCGGGAAGGTGGGGTGGGGGGGATGGCCTCGGCGCTGGTTTCGTCGGGTGCTTGCGCGCCCTCATCACCCGCGCCCTTGGCCGGACGGTTTGAACTGCTGTAAAGGGCTGGCCTGCGCATCCGTTCACCTCTGGGGTCAAAGTGTCAAAACCGGGCTGGTACGGGAGCGAGCGCCCCCCTGTTCACAGATGCACCGTATCACGATTTTCGCAACCATGCACGGGATTTGGCTATCCGCAGAAAGGGCTTTGTAAAGTGGCCACTTCTCCCCCTGCAAGAGGGGGGGAACCTGGAGGTTTTGTGAGCGGCTGTTAGCGCCCGGGGGAGTCCGGGGGACTGCGCAGCAGCGTCAGGGCCAGCGCGGCCGAGGCCAGCATCAGGAACAGGCTGACCGCATTGAGCGCCGGCGTCGCGCCTTCGCGCATGCGGCCGTACATCATGACGGTCAGCGGCGCGTCGGAGCCGACCAGCATCAGCGTGGTGTTGAAGTTCTCAAACGACATCAGGAAAGAGATAGCGCCAGCGCCGACCAGCGCGGGTTTTAAATACGGCAGGGTGATGGTGGTGAAGACCGCCGCGCGCGAGGCGCCCAGGTTGTAGGCGGCTTCTTCCAAAGTGATGTCAAAACGTTTCAGGCGCGCGGTGATGATGAGCGTGGCGATGGAGACGATGTAGGAAAACTGGCCTATCACCACCAGCGGCAGCCCGGGGCGCAAAAAGTCCAGCTCCAGGCCCCACCAGCTGTCGGCCAGCTGCGCCAGGCGGCTGGCAAAGGCCAGGATGGAGATGCCCAAAATCACGCCCGGGATCACCAGCGGCGCCAGCATCAGGAAGGACAAGGCCTGTTTGCCCGGGAAGCGGGCGCGTTCGATCAAAAAGGCATTGGTGGTGCCGACCAGCACGGCCAGCACGGTGACCCAGGCGGCCACCACCACGCTGGTCCAGAGGCTGGCCAGCAGCGGGCCGTCGGCAAACAGGCCGGTGCGGCCGGGCTTGCCGCCGAAAAACCAGTCCAGCGTGAAACCGCGCCAGGGCGGTGCCGGGTAGGGCGCGTCGTTAAAGGCGAACACCGCCACCACCAGCAGCGGCAGGAACAGGAACGCGAAAAACGCCAGGGCATAAGCCACCGTGCCGGCGCGCAGCCAGGCGGGGCGGGGCAGGGAGGCGATCATGCGGCGTGCTCCATGGTCATGAACGCCGCATGACTTCGCCGAACTTTTGTCCGGTTAACTTCAAACCCAGCCAGACAATGGCCGTGGACAGCCCCAGCAGCAAAAAGCCAAAGGCCGCGCCCTGTTCCCAGTTAAAGCGCGTGATGAACTGGGTGTAGATCTGCTCGGTGAACCACAGCGAGTTTTTGCCGCCCAGCAGGGTGGGCGTGAGGTAGTTGCCCAGGGTCAGCATAAAGACCACGATGCAGCCGGCCAGTATGCCGGGCGCGGCATGCGGGATGACGATGTGCCACAGGATGGAAGGGCCGTTGCCACCCAGGTCGTAGGCGGCTTCCACCAGCGAGTCGTCCAGGCTTTCGAGCGCGCTGATCAGCGGCACCACCATGAAGAGCATGGAGGTGTAGACCAGGCCGACCAGGATGGTGGCGTCGCGGTAGAGCAGCTCCACGGGCGCATCGGTGATGCCCAGCTGCACCAGCACGGCCGGCAGCACGCCGGATTCGCGCAGCAAAATCATCCAGCCCAGGGTGCGCACGGTTTCGCTGACCCAGAAGGGAATCAGGCACATCACCAGCAGCAGCGACTTGGCGCGCCCGCGCACCAGCTTGGCAATGGTCCAGGCGATGGGGAAGGCCAGCAGCAGCGTGATGCCGGTGGCCAGGATGGACATCAGCGCCGTGCGCACAAAGGTGTGCCAGTACAGCGGCTCCTCGACAAAGGTGCGGTATTGCGCCAGGCTGGGCGCGTACTCGCGCGGGGCCACACGCACGCGCAGCGAGAGCACGGCCAGGTCGATGTGCGGTAGCACGATCAGGCCCAGCAGCCAGACCAGGGCCGGCGCCAGCAGCAGGAACAGCACCAGCCTGGCCTGGGCCCGGCCGCCTGAACCGGGCGCGGAGGGCAGGACGGCCGCGGCTTGCATGGCGGCCTTACGTGTTGCCGAAGCAGACGGCCTGCTCGGGGTCGAAGCTGAAGGCCACGGTCTCGCCTATGCGCAGGTCGGCGAAGCGCCCGGTCTGCGGCAGGGCGATGCGGAACTCGGTGCGGCTGGCGGTTTCGCGCAGCAGCACGGCCGAGTTGGCGCCGTCGAACAGCAGGCTTTCCACCTGGCCGGCGTACACCGTGTGGTTGGACGGCAGCTCGGTCGCGTCGCGCGCCAGGCTGATGGCCTCGGGCCGCACAAAGGCCTGCACTGCCTGGCCCGGCTGCAGCCGGCCGGCGGCGCGCGCGCGCAGGGCCAGGCCCTCGCCGCTGGTGAGCTTGACCACGCTGCCGGCTTCCGCGCCCGCGGCGCCGGTGCTGCCCGTGAGCTTGTTGTTGGCGCCCACAAAACCCGCCACAAACGGGGTTTGCGGCTGGTAATACAGCTGCTGCGGCGTGCCCAGCTGCTCAAAGCTGCCGGCGTTCATCACGGCCACATGGTCGGACAGCACCAGGGCCTCGGACTGGTCGTGGGTGATGTAGACAAAGGTGGTGCCGAAGGCCGCCTGCAGCTGCTTGAGCTCGACCTTCATGTGCTCGCGCAGCTTCAGGTCCAGCGCGCCCAGCGGTTCGTCGAGCAGCAGCAGCGTGGGCTCCAGCACCAGGCTGCGCGCGATGGCCACGCGCTGGCGCTGCCCGCCCGAGAGCTGGTCCACACGCTTGTCCTGCATGCCGGGCAGGCTCACGCGCTCCAGCATGGCACCCACCTTGGCCGCGATGTCGATGCGCGAGAGGCCGCGCCGCGCCAGGCCGTAGCCGACGTTCTCGCCGACCGACATCATGGGAAACAGCGCCAGGTGCTGGAACACCATGTTGACC
>Ga0102595_101144_pt1 | contig 13422 bp, 9 predicted proteins | sample Araplaol_mTSA_r2_2_FD_76864 | JGI IMG/M metagenome (GOLD analysis project Ga0102595, IMG submission 76864) | Arabidopsis root microbial communities from North Carolina, USA - plate scrape MF_Col_mTSA_r2 (SPADES assembly) (version 2) | ecosystem: Host-associated > Plants > Roots > Endosphere...
CGCACCACGAACATGTCCGCCGACATCGCCGACAGGTTGTTGATGGTGTCGAGCAGGGATTCGCCCTTGCTCGTCGACGACGCGTTGATGTTCAGGTTCAGCACGTCGGCCGACAACCGCTTGGCGGCGATCTCGAACGTGGTACGGGTCCGCGTCGAATTCTCGAAGAACAGGTTGAACACGCTCTTGCCGCGCAGCAGCGGCACCTTCTTGACCTCGCGGTCGGAATCCGACAGCGATACGAACTGGCTGGCGGTGTCGAGGATGTGCGTGATCATGTCACGCGACAACCCTTCGATCGACAACAAGTGCTTGAGCTCTCCGTTCTTGGTGAGCTGCGGGTTGCGGAACGTCTTGGTCATGGCAGGTGGGTCGGGCGCTGGATTCGGTCTAGGTATGGCTGGGGTGCTTGACGCGCAAGGGGCGGTGCCGGTTGACACCGGCTCGGCGCTCAGGTGCGCGCTTCAGTGGCGAAGGCAAAACGCATGGCGGCGCCCTCACCCTGGTGTGACAGCACCAGTGTCTTGTCTTGCGGCAGGTCCACAGTGGTGGCGGCAAACTCGGCAGCGAACGGCAACTCGCGGCCACCACGGTCCGCAAGCACCATCAACGCCACGCGGGCCGGGCGCCCGTAGTCGAACAGTTCGTTGACCGCGGCGCGGATCGTGCGGCCGGTGGCCAGTACGTCGTCGATCAGCAGGACGTTGCGATCCTGCACGTCGAATGGCAGCGTGGTCGATTGCGCCTGACTATGAAGACCCTTTTTCGCATAGTCATCGCGATGGAAGGCCACGTTGATCACGCCGTGGCCGCCCAGGTTCAGATCCGCAGCCAGACGCTCGGCAATCCAGGCGCCGCCAGAGTGGATGCCAGCCACCGACCAGCGCGCACGGTCGCTGGACGGCATCAGGGCCTGGGCCTGGTCGCGCAGCGCGTGGTACAGCGCCTCGGCGTCGGGAGTGGAGGTCTGGTTCATAGCGGGAGTTCGTCGAAATACTGTTGCAGGATGATCCGGGCAGCCTCGGCGTCCAGCGCACCGCGCTTGGCGCCCGCCATGGACGCCGCACGCGAGGAATAGCGCTCGTCCACCCATTCCACGGGCAGGTCGAAGCGGCCATTCAACTGATTACCGAAGCGGCGTGCAAGTCGCATCGAGGCCTGTTCGGCGTCATCGGCACCAGCATCGGGGTTGATCGGCAGGCCGACCACGAGGCGCACAGGCGTCCACTCGCGAATCAGCGCGCCAACTGCCTCGAAGCGGCCATCGACCGTGATATTGGGAAGGATGGTGAGGGCGCGTGCTTGCCGGGTGATGAAATTACCGAGCGCCACGCCGATTTTTTTCTCGCCGTAGTCGAACGCGAGCACCGTGCCGTCGTGGGGCGTCTCGCGCCCCGGCAACTCAGGCATGCCCTGCCTCGCCCGACAGCATCGCCACATCGATGCCCAGCAGGCGAACGGCCGCCGCAAAACGTTCCTCGGGCGGCACGCTGAAAATGATCTCGGGATCGGCCTGGACAGTCAGCCAGCCATTGCGGCTCAGTTCTTCTTCCAACTGCCCCGCGCCCCACCCGGCGTAACCGAGCGTCAGCAGGAAACGATGCGGACCGCTGCCATTGGCAACGGCTTCCAGCACATCCTTGGACGTCGTCATTTCGAGACCGCCGGGCACCGCCAACGACGACACATAGATGCCGACCGGATCATGCAGCACGAAGCCGCGCTCGGTCTGCACCGGGCCGCCGAAGTAGACCGGCTGGTGGGCAACAGGCTGGATTTCGAGCTTGAGATCGATCTTGTCGAACAGCGTCGCCATGTCGATATCGATCGGCCGGTTGATCACCAGCCCAAGCGCGCCGCGCTCGTTATGCTCGCAAAGGTAGACAACGGAACCCGAAAACGTCGGATCGGCCATGCCGGGCATGGCAATCAGGAACTGATTGGTGAGATTGATGTGAGCTTCGGGCGTCGCCATGGCTTGCATTCTACCAAATCAACGCCCGACTTCTGCGTAAATGTTCTGTGTCCGAACAACGCTTTCCGCACTTCGGCCAACTCGGAAACGGAAGCTCATCAACCCGCCGACGGCTTCAGCGCGGCCAGATCCTCGGCCGTCAGCCAGCGCCATTCGCCGGGCTTGAGCGCCGGGTCCAGGGCCAGATTGCCGATGTGGCTCCGGTGTAGCGCCGTCACATGATTGCCTGCGGCGGCCACCATGCGCTTGACCTGGTGATACTTGCCTTGCATCAACGTCAGGCGCAGCGTGCGTTCGCCGATGGCCTCGCAGGCATCGGCGGCAATCGGGGCTGGCTCGTCGTCCAGCTTGACGCCGGTGCGTAGTGCCTCGACCTGCTCGGGAGTGACCGGGTCGAATGTGGTCACTTCGTAGACCTTGGGCACCTGCTTCTTGGGCGAAGTCTGGGCATGGATGAACTGGCCGTCGTCGGTCAGCAGCAGCAGGCCCGTGGTGTCGTGATCGAGCCGCCCCACGGCCTGCACCTCACGCTGGCGCAACGGCACCGGCAGCAGGTTGTAGACGCTCGGATGGTGGCGCGGCTTCTGCGAGCACTCGTAGTCCGTGGGCTTGTTGAGCATCAGGTAAGCCTTGGTGCAAGCCAGCCATTCCTCGCCATCGACGGTCAGGCGCAGGCCATCCACGTCGAAGCGCGCGCCCGGGTCCTCGCACAGCTCGCCATTGACCTCCACCAGCCCGGCCTCCACGAGATCGCCACAATAGCGGCGTGTGCCAAAGCCCTGGGATTGAAGGATGCGGTCGAGTGTGATGGCCATGGGAAAACTCTTCAAATACGGAATGACTGGTGGCTATGTTAGGTTACGGCGATGCCGAGATCACCTCAATCTTCCACTGACGCAGGCGCAGCCACCGGGCGCCTGCCGTACCGGATCGACCGGGATTATGACCGCGGACTGGTCTGGTTCCGGCGCGACCTGCGCGCCGACGACCATGCGGCGCTGCATTATGCCCTCAAGCACTGCCGCCAGGTATGGTGCGCCTTCGTTTTCGACCGCGAGATCCTGGACCCTTTGCTTGAACGCGGACTCCAGCAGGATCGTCGCGTCGAGTTCATCCTGCGGTCACTGGAACCGCTGCGCCAGACGCTGACCGAGGCCGGCGGCGGCCTGATCGTGCTCCATGACACAGCGCGCGAGGCCATCCCCAGCCTTGCCGCCGAACTCGGCATCGAGGTCGTCTTCGCCAACCACGACTACGAACCTGCTGCCAACGATCGCGATGCAGCAGTGCGCGAAGCGCTGGCCCGGGACGCGCGCCATCTGCTGACGTTCAAGGACCAGTGCATCTTCGAGGCCGACGAGATCCTGACCGGGCAAGGCAAGCCGTTCAGCGTGTTCACGCCGTACAAGAACGCGTGGCTCAAGGCCGTGCAGCCGTTCGACTTGCGGGAGTATCCGGTCGAACCATATGCGAAAGCGCTCGCGCCGGTGCCATCGGCCCATCGCCATGCCCTGCCTGCGCTGGCCTCGCTGGGTTTCGCGCCGACCAATCTTGCCGATATCGCCATGCCCACAGGCAGCGACGGCGCCCGGGCCTTGCTCGATGACTTCATGGGACGGATTGGCGACTACGGGCACCGGCGCGATTTCCCGGCGGTGCGTGGCCCAAGCTACCTGTCTGTTCACCTTCGCTTCGGCACGATCTCGATCCGCACGCTGGTGCGCGCCGCCCACGAAGCCGTGCGCGACGGTGGCGTGGCCAGCACCGGCGCGGCCGTCTGGCTGTCCGAACTGATCTGGCGAGATTTCTATTTCATGGTCCTGCACCACCATCCGCGCGTGGCCGAAGGCAAGTGCTTCCATCCGGAATACGACGCGCTGCAGTGGGTGGATGCCGACACGACCCAGGAGTATCTCGACGCGTGGTGCCAGGGCCAGACTGGCTACCCGCTGGTGGATGCGGCCATGCTGCAGATCAACCAGAGCGGCTACATGCACAACCGCCTGCGCATGGTGGTGGCCAGTTTCCTCGTCAAGGACCTGGGCGTGGACTGGCGCGCGGGCGAGCAATACTTTGCCGATCAGCTCAACGATTTCGAGTTTTCATCGAACAACGGCGGCTGGCAATGGGCGGCCTCCACCGGCTGCGATGCCCAGCCCTATTTCCGTATCTTCAACCCGGTCACGCAATCGGAGAAGTTCGACCCGAAAGGCCAGTTCATTCGCAAGTATCTGCCGGTGCTGGCCGAGATGCCGGATCGATATGTGCATACGCCGTGGACAGCGCCGGATGAGGTGCTGGCGGCTGCGGGGGTCCGGCTGGGCGAGAACTATCCGAGGCCCATCGTGCAGCACAGCGTGGCGCGGATGGAGGCGCTGGAACGGTATGGGAAGGTGAAGGGGTCGAAGGTGCGGGAAGAGTGAAGAGTTTTCGCCGCCTCTCGGTTTTCTCCCCTCTCCCACAAGGTGGGAGAGGGGTTGGGGGAGAGGGCCTGAGGTTCTGCTTGCCAACCACGTCGCAATTTGAACTGCTGGCCCTCTCCTCCGCCCCTCTCCCGCAAGCGGGAGAGGGGAGAAAACCAACAGCGGGAAAAGCGGCGATCAAGCCGCCAGCATCGCACTTTCCCGATAATGCTTCTGCGCTTCCTCGGGCCGTTCCGTTTCCTCGAACAACCGCGCCAACGCCAGATGCGCGCGCACGCAGATGCGGCGCTGGCTGTCGCGGTCGGCGTATTTCAGCGTACGTTCGAAGTTCGACTGTGCCTTGCCCCAGAGCTGTTCGCCCAGGCATAGCACCCCGAGCGTGTAGTAGAGATCGGCATCGTTGGGGTGATCGACGAGCCAGCGTTCGGCCTGCTGGATCTGCGGCAGCGCCTTGCCGGGCTCCGCGCAGTCGGCGTAGCGCTGCACAAGGCGGCTGTCCCAATTGACCTTGAGCGCTTCCTCGATGATGCGGCGCGCCTCGGTCTGACGGTTCAGCGCCGAGAAATAGCGTGCGGCCTGTTCGGCGATGCGCACCGCGTGGCGTTCATCGGCCGACAGTGAGCGCCAGAAGTGATAGAGCGACTCAGCGTCATGGCGACGCTCTTCCAGCATCGCCTCCACGGCCATCTGCTTGAGCCGCAGCGCCAGCACCGGATGCAGCGCGTTGCGTTTCTCGAGCGAGCGCGCCAGCCGCAGCACTTCGGTCCAGTTCTTCAGATGCTGGTGCGCTCTCAGCGCGATGCGCTGCACGTGGATCTGGCGACCGCCCTTCTCCTGCAATTGAGCGATAGTCTCAAGCGCACCCTCGGCATCGCGTGCATCGACGAGCAGTTCGGCCATCGACACCAGCCGGGCCTGCTCCCGATCAGGATCGGTCACTTGCGCCATCCAGGCATCGCGGCGCCCCGATTCCTGCATCCGGTGCGCGGCACGCGCGCCCACGAGCGCGGCGGTCTGCGCCTGCTCCGGCCAGACCTGAGCTTCCTTGGCAGCCCGTTCGGCTCGCGCGAAGCGCCCCGCGAACAGGTTTTCGATGGATTCGCGCAGCGCGGCCTGGGCCTTGCTCATGCGGCTGCGTTCGCGATAGGCCGCGGCACGGCGCGGCATCTCGGCGAGATGACGGAACGCCGACATGATCGTCCAGATCACGAAAAAGACCAGCAGCAGCAGCGCCAGTGTCAGGTTCAACGACATTTCCACCCGGTACGGCGGGTAGAACAGCACCACGTTGCTCTGATTGAACTGCGTGAACAGCGCCAGTCCCACCGCGCCGCCAAATAGGACAGCTACCCAGAAAAGCAGTCGCATGCGGCTACTCCTTTTTCAGGGCGCGCAGCGCGCTGAGGCTTTCGGCCATCGTCGGCAGCGACACGGTGACGGCGCTGGCCTGCGACTGCTTGAGCAGCGTCAGCACGCCCTGCACACGGCGCGAGCGCGTATCGAAATAGCGCCCGATCATCGCCTGGGCAGCCGCCAGGTCATTGCGGAACACGGGCTCGTTACGCGAGAGCAGCGCCAGCCGCGCATTGAGCAGGCGCAGCTTGACGTTCTCGCGCAGGAACCAGCCCTGGTCGCCCGACAGCAGCAAGGCGTTGGTATCGTCCACCTTGCGCACGCGGATCACGTGACCCAGTTCGGACACGATGTAGTCCCACGTACGCGTCAGCACATTGCCGGCCGGGGCAGCCGTACTGGCGGCAGGCGCCGAGGCACCCTTCGCCGCGTGGCGGCCTTCGCCCGGCGTGCGGTCGAGCATCTGTTCGCCGGACAGCAGCGGCAATGCATCGATCTGGTTGATCGATTCGTCGAGCTTGATCGCGGCGCCAGTCAGGTCGGTATCGGGCACGGCCTTCATCCGCGCAATGTCGCGGGCGATGGCGCGGCGCAGTTGGTTGTACTGCGGCTTGTCGGAACGCGCCAGGCGGGCATCAGCGCTCTGCAGCGCCGCCAGTGCCACCTGGACATTGCCGGTGAGCTGGAGCTGCTGGCCGGCATTGGTCAGCAACTGCTGGATTTCCGCGATTTCCCAGTCGTCGCGATTGCGCATCAGGTCCTGGTAGACCTGCTCCAGCGCGGCCTGCTTGTCACGCGCTTCCACGACCTGTCCGTCGAGCGCGCCGACCTTCGCCTGCAACTCCTTGACGATGTCCTGCGCGTTCTTCGAGAGCACGCGCGTTTCCTGCACCATCGCGTCGTTGCTTTGCTGGCGCCGGGCGAGTTCCGTGGTCAGGTGTTCGACCCGCATCTGGAGCCACCAGAAGCCGGCGGCGATGGCAATCACAAGTAGCGCCGCCACCGGCCACCACGGCGATATCCGGCGGGAAGCCCCGGGCGCTGCGTGCGGCGGATTCATCGAATGGGCGGCTGCACCCGACGCACCCGTCGCACTGGTCGATTGCGAGGATGCAGACGATGCGGCATGGCTGGACGAGGAGGACGTAGTGTCTGGCGTCACGCGTTCGGCCTTCGTTGTCGTGGATCTGGGCGATCCGGTTGATTCGTGGGTTGCGGCAGATGCCGGCTCTGCCGTCGACACCGCGCTTGCCGCGGTCTGCACAGGCGGCGTCGCCACCGGCGTGGCCGGCCCTGCATGGGCATTGCTCCATTGCGTACAGGCGGCCAGCAGTCCGGCATCGCCGGGTCCGGCAGGCAGCACGTGCGCAAAGCCGAGTGTCAGGGCTTGCGTGGCAATTCTCGCATGGGGCGCAATGCACTGCACCTGCTTCAGGCGCTCGTATTCCTGAGGCGACAGGTGCAACCGCGCCAGCGCGTCGAGGTTGCGCACCGCTTCGGAACTGGTCAGCAACCAGGCGTAGGGGGGCGCGGCGGGCTTGAGGCTGTCGCGCACCGCCTGCCACTGCATGGTGGTGGGCTCGGGCAGCGTGCGGCTATAGGCTTCCACGGCATCCACCGTGGCGCCCGCTTCGCGCAGGCGGTCGCCAAGCCAATCGCGGCCGCCGTTGCCCCGGATGATCAGGACACGCCGGCCCGAGAAGGCACCTGGCGTGGTGTCGAGTTCGGACCACAGCGCCTCGGAATCGAAGCGCGGCACTTCGGGGGACTGCTCGGGACTGGCCTGAGCGCCGGCCGGCGCGATCACCCGATACGTTGGCGCCGTCACGCCGCGCTCGGCCAGCGCGGTCACGCTCGATGGCCCCACCACGGCCACGGGCACCGCCACCGGCCATTGCGCGGCGCCAGTGGTGCCTTGCACCTGTGCGAGCGCATCGAACGCGAACGACACCGCGTTCGGGCTCACGAACACCACCAGCGCGTACTCGGCCAGCCGGGCCAGCACATCGCGCATGGCAGTGTCATCCGCAACAGGGCCGATCGCCAACAGCGGAAAACCCAGTACATCCAGACCGGCGGCTTGCAGCGCTTCGGTCAATTGCCGGGACTGCCCGGCAGGTCGCGTCACGACGACGGTCGGGCGAGGCATCGGGGCGTCCTCAGGCAGGTCCGGCCGTGGCGAGCGAAGCCAGCACGGCGTCGGCACCCTGGGCGAGCAGGTCTCCGGCCACGGCGGTGCCGAGGGCCTCTGCGGCCTGCACCGAATTCACCGGACCCGTGGCATGGGCACGCACGCTGCGCGTGCCATCGGGCAAGGCAACGAATGCATCGAGTTGCAGGATGTCATCGTGCCAGCGCGCATGGGCGGCCAGCGGCACCTGACACGACCCACCCAGCCGACGCGACACCGCGCGCTCGGCGGAAACGGCCAGCAGCGTCGACTGATGATTGAGGGGTGCAAGCCATTCGGCCAGTTCGGGCCGGTTCGAGCAGATCTCGATGCCCAGCGCACCTTGTCCAGCCGCGGGCAACGAACTGTCTTGCCCGATCAGCGCGCGAATGCGGTCGCCCATGCCCAGCCGCTTCAGGCCAGCGGCGGCGAGAATGATCGCGCTGTATTCGCCACGGTCGAGCTTGCCCAGGCGGGTATCGAGGTTGCCGCGCAGCGGCTTGATGACCAGATGCGGGTAGCGGCTGCGCAACGCGGCTTCGCGGCGCAGGCTCGACGTGCCGACCACCGTGCCCGGAGGCATATCGTCGAGCGAAGCGTATTCGGCGGACACCAGTGCGTCGCGCGGATCCTCGCGCTCCATCACGGCTGTCAAGGCAAACCCTTCGGGCAACTCCATCGGCACATCCTTGAGGGAATGCACAGCCAGGTCGGCACGCCCTTCGGCCATCGCGACTTCCAGCTCCTTCACGAACAGGCCCTTGCCGCCAACTTTCGACAGTGTCCTATCGAGAATTTGATCACCCCGTGTCGTCATTCCCAGAATGGACACATCGCACGAGGGATAGTATTGTTGCAACGCAGCACGCACATGTTCCGCCTGCCACATCGCCAGCCTGCTTTCACGCGACGCGATCACGAGGCGGGACGGCGCGCTACGATCTGTGGCGGCAGCGGACGGAGAAGACGCGGAGGCCGCAGACGGCGATTGTGCGGACGGTTGGACGGTAGTTTGGGCGGGTGCTTGCATGCGCGCATGTTAGCACGCACCCTATCCTCTTCCGGCACCCAGGAAGAGGACGAAGCGTACCTGTCTTGTGCCGAATACATATATCTATAACGTAGTGATACGAGGAGATAGTTTCATGACGCAGCCTGCTGCGCGCCCTACCGGCCGATCCCGTTCCACCGGCCGCAAGTCAGTTACGCCAGCCTCAGGCCAGCATGACGCGAAAGACACCACGCCGGGCGCCCCCGCGAAATCCACGAACACCCCCGCCCGCAAGGCATCCGCCCGGCCCAGGCTCACCGTGGTGACGCCCGAAGGGACCACCACGGCTTCCCCCGCCCGCCGCGCCGCCGACAAGGACCTGCCGCTGCGCGACGACATCCGCTTCCTCGGCCGACTGCTGGGCGATGCCGTGCGTGAGCAGGAAGGCGATGCCGCGTTCGAGCTCGTCGAGACGATCCGCCAGACCGCCGTGCGGTTTCGCCGCGAGAACGACCGTGCCGCCGGGGCCGAGCTGGACCGTCTGCTGAAACGCCTGTCGCGCGATCAGACCAATTCGGTCGTCCGCGCCTTCAGCTACTTCTCGCACCTCGCCAATATCGCCGAGGACCAGCACCACAACCGCCGCCGACGCGTGCATGCGCTGGCGGGCTCGCCGGCGCAGCCGGGCAGCCTAGCCCGTGCGCTGGAAGCCATTGACGCCGCCGGCGTGACCGGCAAGCAGTTGCGCGACTTCCTCGACAACTCGCTGATCATGCCGGTGCTGACCGCGCACCCGACCGAAGTGCAGCGCAAGTCGATCCTGGACGCCGAGCGCGAGATTGCGCGCCTGCTGGCCGAGCGCGACCTGCCGATGACCGCGCGCGAACGCGATCACAACACGGCGCAACTGCGCGCGCGCGTGACTACGCTCTGGCAGACCCGGATGCTGCGCAATACGCGACTGATGGTCGTGGACGAAATCGAAAACGCGCTGTCCTACTACCGCACCACGTTCCTCCATGGCATTCCGCGCCTGATGGCAGAACTGGAGGAAGACATCGCGACCGTGTTCCCGCGCAAGAGCAAGGCTGGCACTACGCCTGCGCCGCTGGCGCCCTTCCTGCAGATGGGTTCCTGGATCGGCGGCGACCGCGACGGCAATCCGAACGTGACCGCCGAAACGCTGGAGTACGCCTCGCGTCAGCAATCCACGCTGATCATGCAGTGGTATCTCGACGAGGTCCACGCACTGGGCGCGGAACTGCCGCTGTCCTCGCTGATGGTCGATGCCAGCCCCGAGCTGCTCGCACTGGCCGAGGCATCGCCCGACCATTCCGAGCATCGTGCCGACGAACCGTATCGCCGCGCACTGATCGGCATCTATGCGCGCCTGGCCGCGACCACGACAAACCTCACCGGCCACGAGGCGCAGCGCCACCCGGTGGCCGATGTGGCCCCGTACGACAACGCGGAGGCCTTCGCCGCCGATGTGCAGATCGTGGTCGATTCGCTGCGCTCGCACCACGGGGAATCGCTGGCTCGCGGTCGCATCGACGCGCTGGTGCGCGCCATCGCCATCTTCGGCTTCCATCTGGCATCGGTGGACATGCGCCAGGTGTCGGACGTGCATGAGGCCGTGATCGGCGAGCTGTTCCAGGCCGCCGGCATCGCGAAGGATTACGCTGCACTGTCCGAGGAAAAGAAGCTGGAACTGCTGCTGGCCGAGCTGCGCCAGCCGCGCCTGCTCACGTTGCCTTGGCACGACTATTCCGAGCAGACCCGCAGCGAACTGGCCATTTTCCGCATGGCCCGTGACCTGCGTGCCCGTTATGGCAACCGCGTGGCACGCAACTACATCATCTCGCACACCGAAACGCTGTCCGATCTCGTCGAGGTCATGCTGCTGCAGAAGGAAGCCGGCATGCTGCGCGGCACGCTGGGCAGCAAGACCGATCCGGCGCGCATGGAGCTGATGGTCATCCCGCTGTTCGAAACCATCGAGGACTTGCGCAACGCCGCCGGCATCATGGAATCGCTGCTGGACCTGCCGGGCTTCGATTCGGTGATCAAGCATCATGGCGTCGAGCAGGAAGTGATGCTCGGCTATTCGGATTCGAACAAGGACGGTGGCTTCCTCACTTCGAACTGGGAACTCTACAAGGCCGAACTCGCGCTGGTGAAGTTGTTCGAGGAACGCCGCGTCAAGCTGCGCCTGTTCCACGGCCGCGGCGGCACGGTGGGTCGCGGCGGCGGCCCGACGTACGAAGCCATCCTGTCGCAGCCGCCGGGCACCGTGAACGGCCAGATCCGCCTGACCGAGCAAGGCGAAATCATCAACAGCAAGTTCGCCAATGCCGAGATCGGCCGGCGAAATCTGGAAACCGTGATCGCGGCCACGCTGGAAGCCTCGCTGCTGCCCACGCAGAACGCGCCAGCGGGACTGGAAGGCTTCGAGGCCATCATGCAGCAGTTGTCGGACCGCGCGTTCACGAGCTACCGGCACCTGGTCTACGACACCCCGGGCTTCAAGGATTACTTCTTCGCCACGACGCCGATCACGGAAATCGCCGACCTGAACCTCGGTTCACGACCGGCCTCGCGCAAGCTGATGGACAAGAAACACCGCAAGATCGAAGATCTGCGTGCGATTCCCTGGGGCTTTTCGTGGGGCCAGTGCCGCCTGCTGCTGCCGGGCTGGTTCGGCTTCGGCAGCGCGGTGCAATCCCTGCTGAACGATGCTCCGGACGAGAAGGCCCGCAAGGCCGTCATCGCCACGCTCAAGCGCATGGTCAAGACATGGCCGTTCTTCCGCACGCTGCTGTCGAACATGGACATGGTGCTGGCCAAGACCGACCTGGCCGTGGCCTCGCGCTACGCCGGGCTGTGCGAAGACGCCGCGTTGCGCAAGACGGTGTTCTCGCGCATCAGCGCCGAGTGGCACCTGACCTGCGACATGCTGGCCCTGATCACGGGCCGTGCGGAGCGTCTGGCGGAGAATCCGCTGCTGGCGCGGTCGATCAAGAACCGCTTCGCTTACCTCGATCCGCTGAACCACTTGCAGGTGGAACTGCTCAAGCGCTACCGCGCCGGCAAGGACGCCGACGATGTGCGCGTGCGGCGCGGGATTCACTTGACGATCAACGGGGTGGCGGCTGGGTTGCGGAATAGCGGTTAAATGAGCCTGCTTCGACGCATGGGTGCTCCCCTCTCCCGCACGGCGGGAGAGGGGTCGGGGGAGAGGGCGCGGCGGTTCAAATTGGCATCTATCGCATCTTGAGCCACCTGCCCTCTCCCCCTGCCCCTCTCCCGCTCGCGGGAGAGGGGAGCAAACCACCGGGATTCGGGGCGTCTCAAGCGATATAATCGCCGTTTCCGATTTTCCGCCCTGCCCCTGTCATGACTTCCCAACTTGCCAAGAAAGGCGAAGCCTGGTCCGCCCGCTTCTCCGAACCGATGTCCGACCTGGTGAAGCGCTATACCGCTTCGGTCTTTTTCGACAAGCGCCTGGCGCTGTTCGACATCCAGGGCTCGCTGGCCCACGCGGCCATGCTGGCGAAGCAGGGCATCATCGCCGAGGCCGACCGCGCCGAGATCGAGCGGGGCATGACGCAGATCCGTGGCGAGATCGAGGGTGGCCAGTTTGAATGGAAGCTGGACCTCGAAGACGTCCACCTCAATATCGAAGCGCGCCTGACCGCGCTGGTCGGTGACGCCGGAAAGCGCCTGCACACGGGCCGCTCGCGTAACGACCAGGTGGCCACGGACATCCGCCTGTGGCTGCGCAGCGAAATCGACAACATCATCGGCCTGCTGGGCGACCTGCGCGGCGCGCTGCTGGATCTGGCGGACAAGAACGCCGACACGATTCTGCCGGGCTTCACCCACCTGCAGGTGGCGCAGCCGGTGACGTTTGGCCACCACCTGATGGCCTACGTGGAAATGTTCACGCGCGATGCCGAGCGCATGGCGGATTGCCGCCGCCGCGTGAACCGCCTGCCGCTGGGCGCGGCTGCTCTGGCTGGCACGAGCTACCCGATCGACCGCGAATTCGTGGCCCAGCAACTGGGCTTTGACGGCGTCTGCCGCAACTCGCTGGACGCCGTGTCCGACCGTGACTTCGCGATCGAATTCGTCGCCGCCGCTTCGCTGGTGATGACGCACATCTCGCGCTTCTCTGAAGAACTGGTGATCTGGATGAGCCCGCGTGTTGGCTTCATCGACATTGCCGACCGCTTCTGCACGGGCAGCTCGATCATGCCGCAGAAGAAAAACCCCGACGTGCCCGAACTGGCGCGCGGCAAGACCGGCCGCGTGTTCGGTCACCTGAGCGGCCTGCTGGTGCTGATGAAGGGCCAGCCGCTGGCGTACAACAAGGACAACCAGGAAGACAAGGAACCGCTGTTCGACACGGTGGACACCGTCGTTGACACGCTGCGAATCTTCGCCGACATGGTGCCGGGCATCAGCGTCAAGCCCGACAACATGCGCGCCGCCGCGCTGCAGGGCTACG
>Ga0102595_101148_pt1 | contig 13340 bp, 10 predicted proteins | sample Araplaol_mTSA_r2_2_FD_76864 | JGI IMG/M metagenome (GOLD analysis project Ga0102595, IMG submission 76864) | Arabidopsis root microbial communities from North Carolina, USA - plate scrape MF_Col_mTSA_r2 (SPADES assembly) (version 2) | ecosystem: Host-associated > Plants > Roots > Endosphere...
GCCATCGGCAAGGTGGTCGTTTCCGACACCGAGCGCTTCTCCGGCTACCACAACGAAAAGCACAAGGACAACAGCGACCAGGTGACCCAGGTGGCGTCTAACGTCTCCAGCCTGAAAGGCGACGTGAACCTGACCGCGGGCCAGAAGTACACCCAGGCCTCGAGCAACGTGCTGGCTGGCAATGACGTCAACATCACCGCCAAGACGATCGACATCACGGCGCTGCAAAATACCGGCAGCCACCAGGAATCGAACAGCGACCTGAAGATCGGCGCCTTCGCCCGCATCAGCTCACCGTTGATTGACCTGGCCAACAACGTGGAAGCGGCGCGCAAATCCGACGGTCGCCTGAAGGCGATGCAGGGCATGGCGGCTACGGCGAACGCCTACCAGGCCGCCAGCGCAATCAACAGCATGACCGGTAGCGCCGGCAGCGGCGTCCTGGTCAAGGGCGAGGCCGGCATTGGCTTTGCCAGCAGCAGCAACTCCAGCAACAGCAATGACAGCACCGCGCAGGGCAGCACCATCAATGGCGGCCGCAACGTCACCCTGACGGCCACCGGCGGCGACATCCACGCCACCGGCGCCACGCTCAATGCCGGCAAGACCCTGAGCCTGGACGCGGCACAGAATATCGTGCTGGACGCCAGCCAGAGCACGCTGCACAGCGACGGCAAGAACAAGAGTTCCGGTGTTGAGGCCGGTGTTGGCTTCCAGGTCGGGGCGCAGACCGGCATGTACGTTTACGCCTCTGCCAATATGGGCAAGGGCCATAACAACAACGACAGCACGGTCAACAACAATACCGAGCTTAAAGCCGACACGGTCAACATCCGCAGCAAAGGCGACACCACGCTGAAAGGTGCAACGGCAACCGCCAACACCATCAACACCGCCGTTGGCGGCAAGCTGGCCGTCGAAAGCCTGCAGGACACCAGTGAATTTGACAGCAAGCAGACCAACGTTGGCGTGCGCGTACAGGTCGCAATCGGCACCGCCTGGAGCGCCTCCGGTAACGTGTCCCAGCAAAACGGCAAGGGCAGCTATGCAGGCGTGGGCCAGCAATCGGGCCTGTTTGCCGGTGACGGCGGCTACCACGTCAAGGCCGAAACGATCGACCTGAAAGGCGGCGCCATCGCCAGCACGAATGCTGCCGCCTCCGAGCTGACGACCAACAAGCTGACCACGTCCAACATCGAAAACAAGATGACGTACTCGGCCAGCAACGTCAGCATGGCTGGTGGTACTGGCGGCAAGAGCGAATTGCTCAAAGACGACGCAGGCAAGATCCTGCCGGTAAGCCAGCAGAATCAGGCATTCGGAACCGCGAAGGACGGCAACGTCGCGCCAGGATTGCCGATGGTAGAGAAGGGCAGCGACAGCTCCACCACCTATGCCACCGTAACTGACGGCAAGATCGCCATTGGTGGCGTGACGACAAACTCGGTCAAGGACCTGGGCATCAACACCGATGCGAGCAAGGCCAATACCGCGCTCGACAAGCTACCTGATCTGCAGAAGCTTCTGAAGGATCAACAAGCCATGTCTGCCGCAGCAGGTACAGTGATTGCGACCACGAAGCAAATCGCGGGTGATATCGCACTCGGTGCGGCGAAGGCGCAAAAAGACGCACAAGAAACGCTGAAAAAGCCGAATATCACGGCCGAACAAAGAGCGGAAGCAACCAGGGTAAGTGAAGAGGCGCAACAAACTCTGAAGGATTGGGGTACGGGCGGTATTTACAGCCGCGCACTGAATGCCGGCGTTGGCGTCCTGACCGGAGTGTTGGCAGGGCAGGGCGGCGGACAGATTACAGCAAATGCTATTGCTCCGACGGTCGCCAAGATCGTCGGTGACATCGGCAGTGATCTGAAAGCTGAAGCCACAAAGAAAGCTGACTTGTTCACGGAACTCGCCCAGCAAGCAAAAGACAGAGGCGATTCAACGGGGGCGGCCGCACTTACCGCTCAGGCAAACGAAGCAGCCGCAACTGCGGCAAAGTGGGGGGACAACGGTGTCTATCGTGTTGGACTTCATGCTGCTACTCAAGGAATGCTGGGTGGTTTGGCAAATGGCCAAGCCGGGGCGTTAGAGAGCGCTGCCGGTGTGGGCGGTGGTAACTTGGGGCAGCAACTTGCTGCCCAGTTGGGCACTGCCGAAGCAGAAAAGCTTGGCTTGAAAGGCCAGGAGAAAGCGGCGTTTGTAAACGCCTTCCAGCAAACTGGTGCAGTTATTGGCGGCATGGTCGCTGGGGCTGCGGCAGGGAGCGTAGGAAATAACAACGTAGATGTTGGTTCGGTTCTGGCCGCGGCTCAGGGTGGGCAAGCTGCCGGAACAGTTGATACCTACAACCGCCAGTTGCATAAAGACGAGATTAACTTAGCCAAAAAGTACGGCAAACTTTTTGCGAAGCGCGAGGGGATTACAGAGGAGCAGGCAATCGCACGCATTGAACGGCAGCTTCTTCGTTGGACCGATAAGGCGACCTTCGACCAGGACGGCGGTCGAGTCGATGAGAAAGTGGTCGGGTTCATTGGCATTAAAGGCAAAGATCAAGCAACCGGATTTGAATGGGACTATCGTGAGTTTGCTCAAAAAAATGCGAGTCAGTACATCAACTCCAATATCAATGCACAAAATGCGTCGTTCTATTCCCCGTTGATCGGTAGCACTATTGTTGGCATTACTCCAGCGCAAGCTGCCCAGCGCGCGCATGATGGTAAGGTTCAGGTTGCAACTACTGCTGTTTGCTTGGGTTCCTTTGGTACTTTGTGTACTGGCGCACTGGCTTACAACGTCCTTGAAGGCAGCGAAAAGTATGCCAAAGGTGACAAACTTGCCGGGGGGCTTCAGATTGGAGGAGCGCTTTTTGGCCTTGGAGTCCAATATGGCGGGCCCATTGTCAACGCGTTCAGAGGCGGGCCAGTTCCGAATGAGCTGGTCATCGGGGTGAATAACGCTGAGGTTCTAGGTCGGAATGGTACTTTAATTTTGAAACAGAACCCCGCAACTGGTGAGTACTATCAAGTCTTAGGACTTCCTGGGCCATCCTATGTTGTGCCTGGCAGTTTGTCAGATGGGGCTGTGATCGCTCGCACGACGGCAGATGCCGGCTCGAAGCTGACGACGAGTGTTGGGAATCAAAGTACGCCGTTATTGGGGCCGGTAACTTCCCAAGGTATGGCAAATGCGGCAACGGCGGGGAAGCTTTATCAGCAACTTTGGGATGAGCAGGTTGCCGCCGCTGGCATAAACAAGAGCAGTTTGGTCGTGCTGGCAGACGGAAAGATTGAAGGTAGAGTCTATATTGACACTAATCAGACGGCACGACCGGCAGTGAGCGCTAACGCCTCCGAATATACTACCGTACCAGCTGATAGGGTTGCTGCTAGAGCAGCGCAGTGGGGTATTGTGAATGGCGACATGGCAACTGCACATGCTGAAATTGGGGTGATTCAACAAGCTGTCAGGGAAGGTGTTGCGAAAGGGGCCGACTTGACGATGACCGTTACAGGCGAGCCAATTTGCAGTTTTTGTCGCGGTGACATACCGTTAGCGGCGAAAGCCGCTGGATTAAATTCTCTAACTATCGTTGAAGCTGCTACTGGCAGGACGCTCTACTGGCGTAATGACCCCGAAAAGGCGATGCCAATGCCACTAAAGGTAAAGAAACCATGAAATTGATTAGTTTGTCTTGGGTTGTACAGGTTGATTTTCCAGCCACGGGGGGGTGCATTTATGATCCCGCATGGGATGTAGTAGCTGAGAAATTGGATCTTGTACTGAGAACTGATGGAAGTGTGATCCTGGACGCAGAGGATGATGCCGATCGAAGTCGGTCGCTTCAGGTGCAGGTTGAGCGTGGCAACTTTCTTCTCACGTTGGGTGTCGAATCTGAAAATGAATGGATTGTCCGTGGTTTTGAAAATCAAAACGTGTCTGCACCAGGAGAAATGATTGCTCTACGCGGGGGCTTCTGGAACTCTACGAAGATCTGCAATGACCCTGAGATAGTAACGTCTGTGTTTCGTGAATTTTTTGAATCCGGAGATGTTTCGAACCAATATCTAAGCTGATGTCCTGTCCAAATGATCAATAAGGGAGGCGGGCCTACGGGCTAGCCCATTTTCTCAGAAGGGAGGCGCGATTTTCGTTGACACCGGCTGATGCGAGCCGTTGCCTGCGAGGATCGTGCTTTTTTTTGACCAGTTTTTTTGCAGATTCCAATCAGTAAGTGGAACAGCACGCAAAACCACGCCACCAGCGAAGCGCGCACCAGCACCCTCATGGCCGGCAAGGACCTGACCATCCTCGCCACCGACGGCTCGATCACCAGCCAGGGCGCGCAGATCAGCGCCGAAGGCAACGCCCTGATCCTGGCCAAGGACAACATCAAGCTCGACGTGGCCCACAACACGGAAAGCAGGTCGCAGGACTCGAAGAAGTCGGGCTTCAGCATCGACACCCGCTCAGTGCAGGTGATTGGTACGCTCAACAACAACGGCAAAGGCAACGGCGACACCGACACCGTGACCGGCACCAAGCTGTCGGTCGGCGGCAGCACCACCATGGCCACGCAGACCGGCGACATCGCGCTGACCGGCGCCAACGTGGTCTCGGAAGGCAACCTGTCGATCAACGCCGCGCGCGACCTGACCATCACCAGTGCGCAGGACACGCTCCATAACGCTAACCAGAGCAACAACAAGGCCATCGGCAAGGTGGTCGTTTCCGACACCGAGCGCTTCTCCGGCTACCACAACGAGAAGCACAAGGACAACAGCGACCAGGTGACCCAGGTGGCGTCCAACGTCTCCAGCCTGAAAGGCGACGTGAACCTGACCGCGGGCCAGAAGTACACCCAGGCCTCGAGCAATGTCCTGGCCGGCAATGACGTCAACATCACCGCCAAGACGATCGACATCACGGCGCTGCAAAACACCGGCAGCCACCAGGAATCGAACAGCGACCTGAAAATCGGCGCCTTCGCCCGCATCAGTTCACCGCTGATTGACCTGGCCAACAACGTGGAAGCGGCGCGCAAATCCGACGGCCGCCTGAAGGCGATGCAGGGCATGGCGGCTACGGCGAATGCCTACCAGGCCGCCAGCGCAATCAACAGCATGACCGGTGGCGCCGGCAGCGGCGTCCTGGTCAAGGGAGAGGCCGGCATTGGCTTCGCCAGCAGCAGCAACTCCAGTAACAGCAACGACAGCACCGCGCAGGGCAGCACCATCAATGGCGGCCGCAACGTCACCCTGACGGCCACCGGCGGCGACATCCACGCCACTGGCGCCACGCTCAATGCCGGCAAGACCCTGAGCCTGGACGCGGCACAGAATATCGTGCTGGACGCCAGCCAGAGCACGCTGCACAGCGATGGCAAGAACAAGAGCTCCGGTGTCGAGGCCGGTGTTGGCTTCCAGGTCGGGGCGCAGACCGGCATGTACGTCTACGCCTCTGCCAATATGGGCAAGGGCCATAACAACAACGACAGCACGGTCAACAACAACACCGAGCTCAAAGCCGATACGATCAACATCCACAGCAAAGGCGACACCACGCTGAAAGGTGCAACGGCAACCGCTAACACGATCAACACTGACGTTGGCGGCAAGCTGGCCGTCGAAAGCCTGCAGGACACCAGTGAATTTGACAGCAAACAGACCAACGTTGGCGTGCGCGTGCAGGTAGGTTTCGGCGTGTGGAGCGCCAATGGCAACGTGTCTCAGCAAAATGGCAAGGGCACCTACGCCGGTGTGGGCCAGCAATCGGGCCTGTTCGCGGGCGATGGCGGCTACCACGTCAAGGCCGACACGATCGACCTGAAAGGCAGCACCATCGCCAGCACGAATGCTGCCGCCTCCGAGCTGACGACCAACAAGCTGACCACGTCCAACATCGAAAACAAGATGAGCTACTCGGCCAGCAATGTCAGCATGGCTGGTGGCATCAGTGGTGGTAGTGATTTCGGAGCGAAGGACGAGAATGGCAAGACCATACCATTGAGCCAGGTTAAGCAGCCATTCGGTACCACCAAGGGCGGCAACACGACTCCCGGCCTGCCGATGATGGAGAACGGCAGCGACAGCTCGACCACCTATGCCACAGTCACTGATGGCAAGATCACGATCGGCGGCGTGACGACGAATTCGGTCAAGGACTTGGGCATCAATACCGATGTGGGCAAGGCGAACGCCGCTCTCGACAAGCTGCCTGATTTGCAGAAGCTGCTGAAGGATCAACAAGCCATGTCGGCGGCGGCTGGCACGGTGATCGCAACCTCCAAACAAGTGGCGAGCGAGTTCGCGGACGAGGCCCGTAAAGCGGAAATAAAAGCCCAAGCGACCCTGGATGATCCGAAGAGCACGTATGAGCAGAAGGCGGAAGCCGAAAAAACAATTGCGGCAGCCAAACAGGTCCAAGCAGAGTGGGGCGTAGGTGGCGATAAGAGCCGTGCACTGAATGTCGTCACCGGCATTCTGGTCGGTTCGGTTGCAGGATAGGGCGGAACACAGATCGCGGCGAATGCGGCCGCGCCATACCTTGCCGCCGAGATTGGCGACTACTTCAAAAAAGAGGGCAACGAAAACCAGACGCTGCAGGACTTGAGCCATGCAGTGCTTGGTGCGGCGTTGGCCTACGCGAATGGCGGCAGCGTAGCAGGCGGTGCGCTGGCCGGCGGTGGAGGCGAATTGGCTGCTCAGGTATTGACCAAGGAACTTTATCCACAGGCCTTTAATTCCGATGGTGTTTTGCAACGCGACAAGCTCACCCAAGAACAAGCGAACAACGTAACTGCTCTGTCCAGCGCGATCGGCGCTTTGCTGTCCGGTGCCGCTGGCGGCAGCACTCACGACGCGGCGATTGGAGGACAGGTGGCAACGAACGCGGTCGAGAATAACTTCTTGAAGCGCTCGGAAGCGGCAGCGATGAGTAAGGAATTCAGTGAATGCAAACAAAAGAAGGGAGGATGTTCGGACGCGGACTATTTGGAGATTCGCAACAAATATCTCAAGATGTCCTCCGCGAACATCGCACAGGTAGAGTCTTGTGTATTCTCAGGAAATGTTCGGTGTGTGCAGATGTTGGAGGCGCAAGCCGCATCCGCAAGCGACATAAGTCGTGACCTGGTTAGCAAAGACGCTATCGTATTTACAGGTCGACAGGATAATGTAACTTATTACGGCTCGGTGAAAGGCAGTGCTTCCCTGTTCGGTAAAGATGTCGAGCAAGCTGCAGAAAATGCGCAGTTTAGGCAGGAAAATTGTGCCGGAATCAGCGCAAGCGCGTGTGATTCGATGTTGAAGGATGCACAAGTATATCGTCTTGCGCGAGCTGGTTTGCTGGGACTCGTTACTAGAGCTGTTCCTTTAGTGGCTAAGGGTGCTCGTTCGCGAATAAGTGGAATGAAATCAAGTACGACCACAAAGCCCGGAGAGAAGTTGGTTCCCGGTGAAACGAAGGTGGTCGGAGATGGGAAAGTTGCAGCAAATGATTCAATTTACGGGCGAAATGCTTCAGTTGGAAGTGCAGCTTCGGCGGGAGAGATAGAAAATTCTGTCAAGGCATCTGGCGAAGGAAAATATGCTCAGCAGTACGGAAAAACATATAGTGGAGAATCGTATTCCGATCGAAATGGGAAATCGCTTGCAACCGATAAGTTGCCAAATGGGTTCGAGCTTGCTGATGCGTCAACTAAGAATGGCTTGGGCGGGACCGTTGCTATCGACGATGTAGGCATGAAGTTTGGCAAGGGAATCATGGGGCAGGGAAAGCCTTTCGAAGCCTATGTTCAATCAAAATTGCCTGAAGGTACAATAGATCTCAACACGATCAAGTCGAATTTCTCGACGTTTGATCACTTGACACCAGAAGGTGTTGCGGTCAGCGACAAAACTCTGGACACAAATGCGTCCACCTATACCAGCAAGCCTAGGGCAATTACGTCGCTACTCAACGGTTATGTAGATAAAATGGTAGATTTTGCTGGAGATGGTAAGAGAGGAATGTTCGAGCTTAAGCCGTCCGACATTTCTGCTAAAGAAATGCAGTTGGCTATACCAGCATCGGCGTCCACCGAGCAACTCACCGCGATTGCAAACTCCGTAAAATATGCCGAAAGCAAAGGCATAAAGATTACTGTTACTAAAATTAAGTGATACAAATGAAATACAGTGCAATGGCAAACGTTGAATTCAACGGCGATTTTTTCCGAATCATCACGATGTCTCAAGGAATGCTTAGCTATGCTGAGCCTTCGGCAGATCCGATATATCTTCCTCCTGAGGTAGGCGATGCCGAGCTTGGAAACGCTATTCGTAACGGATTGTCGCTTTCTCGGCGGGTTACACCGAGTGAGTTCCAAGAAATTCTCAAGTCAAAGGTCGTCGAATTGAATGCGAAGGATCGAGATGCGAGAGCTATTGAGCAGTTTGGATATAAGAAGAAACGCGACATGAACAAGAATATGGATACATGTCTGATCAAGGTATTTGATGGGAAAATCGAGATTCAACCAACGCATCAGAATTCGCTGGACACTTATACGATTTCGAAGGACGAGGGACCATTTCCGGTATGCGTTGACGAAAATGTGAGCGATACAGAGTTGGGTTCGACTCTAAAGCGTGCAATGACTCAATGCACCAGTTCGCTTCGTTAATGTCCCGTCCAAAATGCTCAAAAAGGGAGGCGAACCTACGGGCTAGCTGTCCTTTCCAAATGATCAATAAGGGAGGCAGGCCTACGGACTAGCCCGTTCTCTCAGGAATGAGGCGCGATTTTCGTGGACGGCGGCTGATACGAGCCGGTGTCCCGAGAATCGCGCCATTTTTTTTCCAATTTTTGCGCCGATGTAATGACCCAGCGGTTCCTGCTCAACTGACGCCACCACAGCGAATGCTTTCCCGGGCAGCTGTGAACGGCGCCCTCACTCTTTCAACTGTGAACGCCATCATCGTCGGCGTAGTCCGTCCCGCGGCTGGATGATGTGCTCGATCAAAGGTGATTCCCACCAAATGTCACTAAATGATGGCAAGCTCGTTCAAATGTTTGGCTATTTGCGCTAAAAGCTTAAGGGAATGTAAGCCGAACAATTGATTTTGGGGCGATGCATGGTTATACTTCACAGCTGTAGAAAATGCATTTGTGAAAGTTAAAGTGTCAGTGTGCAACTGTTTTGTAGCGTCCTCCGCCATCCAATTGCCCGCAAACGAACCCTTTAATTTCGAAGTCGCAGTAAATCTGGGAGCTTCGTCCGCCGCGCTTCATGCGGATCGGGATCGCGGCTGACGTCCTGCTCAGGACAGCCGCCTGGTCAGTCGAATCATCAATCCCCTCAATTAAAAAGAACGCGCGAGTCGACAGGCTTAGTCACGCCCTTTGGTTTGCGCATCGGAGACTGAATCTCACCCGAGGAAAGCTGATTTCATGAGGCAGCTACGCATCTCATGGATCGGATTTAGAAAGTTGCGTAGTTTTTTGAAGAAGAACATGAACATTAAATTTCTGTCGTTGGCAGTAGCCGCAGCATTCACCCTGGTTGGTTGTGGTGGCGGTGGTGGCGGTGAGCAAAAGAGCTCCGCTGCCAATCAGGCCCCTGTTGATAGTGGCATTGTGATTTGGACTCCACCCGCCGCGCCCGCACCGTCGAATTCGGGTTCGGTCGATGCCCGTTTTGTAGCTGGCGCCGCACCTCGCTTCTTCCTTGCTGGGAACTCGACCCAGGCAAGTGGCGACGCCACGCCATTCACGCAAAATGCCGACGGAACCGTGACTGCCATGGGTAAATATACCCTCACCGGCACGCAGATCGCGACGCAGGAGATTTCCGGTAACGCAAACTTTGCCCAAGGCCGCTGGAACGTCGGCACTGTGTCAAGTGATAAAGGTGTTTCGGACATAATGAAGGCCGACGGCTACACTTCGTATCATTACGTCTTGTTCAACGGCCTGGCAGCCCTTCCTGCAAGCGGCACGCTCACTTGCGATGCCGGCAAATTCACTAAGCCAAATTATGTCGACGGCGGAATCTTGCCATCCGTAGGTAATTACTTCGGTACCTCAACAGGCAGTGCGGCCATGACGCTCGATGCAAAGGGTGCCCATGTAACCTTTGCCGTTTCCACGACGGCTGGAGGCGTAAGCGGTAGTGCCAACATCTCAAGCGTTATCACGGGACCGAACGGCAATTCCTTCTTTAGCGGCGGGGCTCCTGGCAATAGCGCTTGGCTGACACTCGGCGATGCAGGGAACGGCTCGATTTACCTGATTGCGCAATACACTGTGGGCCTGGCAAACAGTAATACCTACCGTGGCCTTGCTACGTTCACCTGCAAATAATTAAATGTGGTGGGCTGGCCAGGCAGGTCGGCCCTGCGTTGCGGATCCTAACGTGCGCCAGTAGATAAAATTATTTGATAAGTGAAATTCTGAGAGTTTCTAAGGCCTCCTTGGCGGTTACCATACCGCCCTATGCGTCAGGTCTTTGTCACAACTTGTGAGCTCGAATACGAAGATGCGTGGGATCGTTTGTCCCACGCAGGCATTCCGGTATTCGAGCCTTCCAAACCGTCGAAAGAGGGACGGGTACTTTGCATCTGGCTCGCACACCAATACGATGATGCGATCGAGCTGCTCCACAACCCCCTGCACATCGTTGCCACTGCGGTGACGGATGAAGAGTTCGAGCGCATCCAGGCTGCGGCCGATGCGCGCATGGCCCGCACCCGCGACCACGCCTGGGAGCAATCGCTCAATCGTCTCGTCGCATGCGCTTCGTTGCTGCTGTTAAGTGGGCTCGTCTACATTACCCTGCCAAGCGTGCTGTGAACCGATGACGGAGCTGTTCTCGGTCATTCGCATGGCCTATGCCGCCACGTTCGCTGATGCAGTTGCTTCGTCCGCGAACGCTCATGTGGAAGCAGCACTGCGGCGCGACGACGGCAGCCTTGCCCTCGATGGCGAATACGACCTGCCGATGCGGACGGACCTGGTTCCACGGCGCGGAGCGCAGGCGGGCAAGCTGCTGTCGGTCGACTCGCACACACGCATGCAGTTCAGCGTGCAAACCTTGCCGCTTCCTCCCGCCATTGTCTATGTCGCACCTTTTGTGTGGGACGCGGTGGCGTTGCGTGTGGGCGGCCTGGTCCCGGAGCAGGTGGGGGTGGTGCTGGCGCCATGGTTCATGGACTGGTTCGATCCCGAAGATGCCAACCGCCTGAACGCAGAAGGGCTGTTCGGCGTGGTGCATTTTGCGAGCGATCCGCGGCCGGAAGGGGCACTTGTCGCGGTTGAACTGGACCTGGGCTCAGCGCCCGTGCAGGCACTGGAAGACTTGTTGTCGCGCCTTGCCGCAGCGGGCGCGCGCGACATCCGCCTCGCCTAAGCCTGCATCATCGCAGTGAGCTCGGTGGCTACCTGTCCGGCGAACAGGTGAATGTGATAGCCGTCGACGAAACCATGATGCACCTGCACCGAGAACGGCATCTCAAGGCGTCCGGCCCCGGCATCCCTGAATTTACCCCACGCGAACGATGGAATATCCGGCTGCGCCAGCACTGCGGTCGGATGCTGGATCGAGGTGAAATTCAGCCACGGTATGCAGGTGACGAATACCTGTTCCTTTGCTTCGCGCGGAGTCATGCTGCGGTATTTGCGGTTCAGCGCTTCCATATTCGATGCTTGCTCGCGCGCCGCCACGCCGCGCGCAACGAACTCGCGCAAGTCGTCGGACCAGTCGAACTGGGCGAAGTTCAGGTCGTTGTGCTGGTTCTTGACCGTGAAAGACGGTGTCAGGCGATCGATCCGGATTACTTTGCCGTCCAGGATGCGGTAGCGGAAATTCTCCACCTTCAGCACGGAGCGCAGCACGGCGCACAGCATCACGTGGAAAGGCGGCAGGCCCTGCGCTTTGCACCACGGGCGAAAGTCCGGCAGTTCCAGCACGAAGGTCAGGTTCAGGGCGGGGCTGTCCATGCTGTCGAACAGCTCGAAACGGTCGAGGCGACGATGCAGGGAGTTGTTAACGGTTTCTGTGGAAAAGTCTGTTAACAAGGAATCCCTCCGTATGCTAAAGCCATGATTCTAATGAGAATAAACTGGCTGCTCAATTTTGCATCAACTAAGGCGCCCGAAGCTCAGGAAGGCCCATGCCGCGGCAATCACCACCATCCCGGCCACGGTCACGCACGACCAGGTAAAGAAGTAGGCCGACACCACGGTGGCCTGCAGCGCGCGCTCGAACAGGCAGCCCAGGCCAAAGTCGAAGGTGGCCATGACGGTCCAGCGCCGGAAGTAAATCGGGAGATAGCGGCTCATGTACTTGTTGTGCTGCAGGGCGGCGTGGCGCTCGATTACGTTGCGTGCCGCGCTCACGTCCTTGAACAGCCAGTCGAAGAAGATGAAGCGGTAGAGCAGGGTGCGGAAAGGCATGGCTTCGGTCGTCATGGGCGTCTCCCTTGATTGCCTGGATATATTATCATTCCCGGCATTCCTCCAAAGGAGATACAGCATGACGGAATATCTGCGGGGTAGCTGCCTGTGCGGCGGCGTTGAATACAAAGCCGACAGAAAGTCGGTCAGCGGTGCGAGCCATTGTTACTGCACCATGTGCCAGAAGCAGCATGGCGCGGCGTCGGGCACTTACGCCAATGTCGCCAGCGCCGGCTTCAGTTTCGAAAAAGGCGCCGAACTGGTGGCCGAGTTCCATTCCTCCGATCATGGCCGGCGCGGTTTCTGCAAGGTGTGCGGCTCGACCTTGACCTGGCGCAGCACTCAGACGCCGGACCGTATTGCCATCACGCTCGGCACCATGGAGCCTGAATATGACGGGCCGGTGCAGCATGAGCTGCACACGGACACCAAGCCGCACTGGCTGCCGACTGCTTAACGGCGGCGCAGCGTTGCCACCGTTAGCGTGCCGTCCGCGGCGCGTTCGTTGATCGTCCATTTCAGCGCAGCCCGCGGCGAGGCGCTGGTATCGCGTGCTGCCAGGCGTAGCGTGTAATCGCCTGCTGGCAGCGCAGGCAGCGTCCAGCTATCCTGGTAGCTCGTGCTGGCGCCGCCTCCCAAGAGGGATTTCAGATTGGCGGAAGTTTGTCCCGTCCATGCCACTGTGCCCGAGGAGTTCACCAGTTCCGCTTTGACCTGCCACGTTTCGTAGGCCGGCGCGGTGCCGTCGTTGCGCAGCATGAAGGTCAGTGTCAGCGCTCCGCCGGAGGTGAGGTTGACCGTGCTGCTGGCAACTGTATAACGGTAGCCCGATTCGCGCGCCATCATCAGCAGATCGTTTTGTTCGGATGCGGAAAGCGCGCTCCAGCGCTCCGCATCCGGGCGGC
>Ga0102595_101162_pt1 | contig 13243 bp, 10 predicted proteins | sample Araplaol_mTSA_r2_2_FD_76864 | JGI IMG/M metagenome (GOLD analysis project Ga0102595, IMG submission 76864) | Arabidopsis root microbial communities from North Carolina, USA - plate scrape MF_Col_mTSA_r2 (SPADES assembly) (version 2) | ecosystem: Host-associated > Plants > Roots > Endosphere...
CCGCCTGGCCCGCGCGCATCGGCGGCGACGAGTTCGCGGTGCTGCTGCCCATGACCGACGAACGCGGCGCCGAGGCGATGCGCGAGCGCATCCTCACGCTGCTGGAAATGAACAACCAGTTCCACGCTGGGCAGAGCGGCCACGCGCTGAGCCTGGCCATCGGCCTCGCGACCTGCCACGGCGACGAGCCGCTGGAGACCGCGCTGCAGCGGGCCGACCGGGCGATGTACGAGGACAAGTCGCGGTACTACGAGAGCACGGGAAGCGACCGCCGGCAGCAGTAGCTACCGACGCTGCGCCGAGTTGATCCGTAGTTTGCGAGGTTGCGTTTGCCGAAAAGAACCGATGCTTCTTGAAGGCCTTGCCGAAGCGCTGATCCAACTGGTGCTGCAACCCATCGCAGAGGCTGCGATACACCTGATCGGCTACATCACCGGGTTTGTCGTCGTTCCGGTCGCCACGCTGGGGCACGTGGTCGTCGAGCGGCACGAAGAAGGCGTCGACGCGATGGCCGCGAAGTGGGTCCGCGCGCCCAGTGGACGCATTGTCATCAGCGCGGGCCTGGGAAGCATCGTGGGCTTTCTCACCTGGCTCCTGATCGGCGGAGCAGCCCTCTTGATCTATTTCACGTCGGGGCCTTCGTAGCCCGGCCCCCTCACCCGCTCCAGCACGAAATCGATGAACGTCCGGATCGCCCGCGTGTGCTGGCGGTTCGGCATGTAGAGCATGAACATCTGCGTGCCGAAGATGGAGAGGCGCCAGTCGTCGAGCGTGGTCACCACGTCGCCGCGGCGCACGTCTTCCTGCACCACGTAGTCGGGCACGAGGCCGATGCCCAGGCCGGCGAGGATGGCCTGGCGCAGGAACAAAAAGTTCTCGGAGATCAGCGTGGGCTCCAGGATCACCTCCCGCCGTGTCTCGCCTTGGTAGGCCGACACGCGCAGCTGCCGCCCGATGACGGCGGCCGTGACCACCGGCGCGCCCTGCAGCGCGTCGAGCTGCACCGGCAGTGGGTTCTTCGCCGCGTATTCGCTCGAGGCGCAGGCCACGTAGCGCACCGGCCCCATCGCGCGCGCCACAAGGTTCTGCGGCGGCTCGGGAATCACGCGGATGGCGATGTCGACTTCGTCGCGCAGCAGATCCTCGATGCGGTTCTCGAACACCACGTCGAGCACGATGCCGGGGTACTGGCGCTTGAAGTCGATCAGCCAGTCGGCCATGACCAGCTGCCCGTAGCCGCTGGGCACGCTCAGGCGCACGCGGCCCTGCAGGCCCTGGCCCAGCGTGGTGACGGATTCGCGCGCCGCCAGCAGTTCGGCCTGGATGGCGATGCCGTGCTGGTACAGGCGCAGGCCGATCTCGGTCGGCTCGGCGCGCCGGGTGGTGCGCCGCACGAGCTGCGCGCCCACCGAGCGTTCGAGCTGGTTCAGGTGGTAGCTGACGTTGGCGCGGGTCATCTTGAGCCGCCGCGCGGCCGCGCTCAGGTTGCCGGCGTCGAGGATTTCCACCAACAAGGTGAGCGACTGGAGGTCCATGGGCCTATTTTGTCAAAAATCCTTTGACAGTCTGTCAACCGGCTATGCAATTGTCAAAGCAGTCCCCCAGGCCAAGAATGCTGGGTTCACCCCAGAGCCTCGGACCCGCACGGTCCACAACGCAAGAGACAAGCGACACGCACATGGCCACCACAACTCCTAGCCCCTCCACGTCCACCGGTCCCGTCACCTTCGAACGTCAAGGCGACGTGTTCGTGGTGACCATCGACAACCCGCCCGTCAACGCCCTCGGCGTGGACGTGCGCCGCGGCCTCGTGGCCGCCATCGACGCGGCCGAGGCCGACGGCGCGGCCAAGGCGGTGCTGATTGTCGGCGCGGGCCGCAACTTCATCGCGGGTGCCGACATCCGCGAGTTCGGCAAGACGCCGCAGCCGCCCTCGCTGCCCGAGGCCTGCCTGAAGATCGAGAACTGCACCAAGCCGGTGGTCGCGGCCATCCACGGCGCCGCGCTCGGCGGCGGGCTGGAAGTGGCCCTGTCGGCGCACTACCGCATCGCCTCGCCGACCGCCAAGCTGGGCCTGCCCGAAGTGGCGCTGGGCCTGCTGCCCGGCTCGGGCGGCACGCAGCGCGCGCCGCGCCTGATCGGTGTGAAGCCCGCCATCGAACTCATGCTCAGCGGCCGCCATGCGGGCGCGAAGGAAGCGCTGTCGCTCGGCCTCGTCGACCGCCTCGCCACCGAAGCCGACGCGCGCGCCGAAGGCCTCGCCTACGCGAATGAACTGGTCGCCGCCAAGGCCCCGGTGCGCCGCACGCGCGACGCCGGCGCGCTGGCCGACAAGGAAGCCGCCCGCGCCGCCCTCGAAGCCGCGCGCGCCGACACCGCCAAGAAGAGCCGCGGCCTGTTCTCGCCGATGAAGATCGTCGAGGCCGTCGAGGCCGCGCTCACGCTGCCCTTCGACGAAGGCATGGCGCTGGAGCGCAAGCTGTTCCTGCAGTGCATCGACAGCCCGCAGCGCGCCGGCCTGATCCACGCCTTCTTCGCCGAGCGCGAAGTGCTGAAGGCCCCTGAGACCAAGTCGGCCAGCCCGCGCGCGCTGGCGTCGGCCGGCATCGTCGGCGGCGGCACCATGGGCGCCGGCATCGCGGTGGCGATGCTCGACGCCGGCATGCCCGTGACCATGATCGAGCGCGACGACACGCAGCTCGCGCGCGGCCGCGCCAACGTCGAGAAGGTGTACGACGGCCTCATCGCCAAGGGCCGCATGACGCCCGAGGCCAAAGCGGCCGTCATGGCGCGCTTCTCGGGCTCGACCAGCTACGACGCGCTCGCCAACGTCGACATCGTGGTGGAAGCCGTGTTCGAGGACATGGCCGTGAAGAAGGCGGTATTCGCCGAGCTCGACCGCGTGTGCAAGCGCGGCGCGGTGCTGGCCACCAACACCTCGTACCTCGACATCGACGAGATCGCCGCCAGCATCTCGCGTCCGCAGGACGTGGTGGGCCTGCACTTCTTCTCGCCCGCCAACATCATGAAGCTGCTGGAGATCGTGGTGCCCGCCAAGGTGAGCGCCGACGTGGTCGCCACCGGCTTCGAGCTCGCGAAGAAGCTCAAGAAGGTGCCGGTGCGCGCCGGCGTGTGCGACGGCTTCATCGGCAACCGCATCCTGGCCGTGTACCGCCAAGCCGCCGACCACATGATGGAAGACGGCGCCTCGCCCTACCAGATCGACGCTGCCGTGCGCAACTTCGGCTACCCGATGGGCCCCTTCCAGGTGTCCGACCTTGCGGGCGGCGACATCGGCTGGGCCACGCGCAAGCGCAAGGCCGCCACGCGCGACCCGAAGGCTCGCTACGTGCAGATTGCCGACCGCATCTGCGAGCGCGGCTGGTTCGGCCAGAAGACGCAGCGCGGCTACTACCTCTACCCCGAAGGCGCACGCACCGGCCAGCCCGACCCCGAGGTGCTGGCCATCATCGACGCCGAGCGCGAGCGCGCCGGCATCAAGCCGCGCGCCTTCACCGAGGAAGAAATCATGCGCCGCTACATGGCCGCGATGATCAACGAGGGCGCCAACGTCGTGCTCCAGCGCATCGCGCTGCGCCCGCTCGACGTGGACGTGACCTTCCTCTACGGCTACGGCTTCCCGCGCCACCGCGGCGGCCCGATGAAGTACGCCGACACCGTGGGCCTGCCCAAGGTGCTGGCCGACATCCAGGAGTTCGCGAAGGAAGACCCGGTCTTCTGGAAGCCCTCGCCGCTGCTGGTGCAGCTGGTCGAGCGCGGCGCCGACTTCGCGAGCCTCAACCAATCCGAGTAATCACAGGCACAGACAGAGCCAGCCGTCCAGGAGACACCCCCATGCGTGAAGCCGTCATCGTTTCCACCGCCCGCACCCCGCTCACCAAGGCGCACCGCGGCGAATTCAACATCACCCCCGGCCCCACGCTGGCCGCCTTCGCCGTGAAGGCGGCGGTGGAGCGCTCGGGCCTCGACCCTGCGCTGATCGAGGACGCCATCCTCGGCTGCGGCTACCCCGAAGGCACCACCGGCCGCAACATCGCGCGCCAGGCCATCATCCGCGCGGGCCTGCCGATCGGCATCGCCGGCACCACGGTCAACCGCTTCTGCGCCTCGGGCCTGCAGGCCATCGCCATGGCCGCGGGCCGCATCGTGGTGGACGGCGCGCCGGCCATGATCGCGGGCGGCGTGGAAAGCATCTCGCAGATCCGCACCCGCAGCGCCACCGATGCCGGCGACAGCGGCATGGACCCGTGGATCGTCGAGCACAAGCCCGAGCTGTACATGGCGATGATCGAGACCGCCGACATCGTCGCCAAGCGCTACAACATCAGCCGCGAGGCGCAGGACCGCTTCTCCGCCGAGAGCCAGCGCCGCACCGAAGAGGCGCAGATCGCCGGCCGCTACAAGGACGAGATCGTCGCCTGCACCACCACGATGGCCGTCACCGACAAGGAGACGAAGGAAGTCACCTACCGCGAAGTGACCGCCACCGAAGACAACTGCAACCGCCGCGGCACCACCTACGAGGCGCTCGCCAAGCTCAAGCCCGTGATGGGCGAGGACAAGTTCATCACCGCCGGCAACGCCTCGCAGCTGTCGGACGGCGCATCGGCCTGCGTGCTGATGGAAGCCAAGGATGCAGAGCGCGCCAACATCAAGCCGCTGGGCGCCTTCCGCGGCCTCGCGGTGGCAGGCTGCGAGCCCGACGAGATGGGCATCGGCCCGGTCTTCGCGGTGCCCAAGCTGCTCGCGCGCCACGGCCTCAAGGTGCAGGACATCGGCCTGTGGGAGCTCAACGAGGCCTTCGCCTCGCAGTCGATCTACTGCCAGGACAAGCTGGGCATTCCCTCGGAGCTGCTCAACGTGAACGGCGGCGCGATCTCCATCGGCCACCCCTTCGGCATGACCGGCGCGCGCCTCGCGGGCCACGTGCTCATCGAAGGCAAGCGCCGCGGCGCGAAGTACGCGGTGGTCACGATGTGCATCGCCGGCGGCATGGGCGCGGCCGGCCTGTTCGAGATTTATTGAGGAGCCAGCAATGGACCTGAACTTCACCCCCGAAGAAGAAGCCTTCCGCAGCGAGGTGCGCGCCTTCCTGGCCGCGAAGCTGCCCGTGCGGCTGTCCGAGAAAGTGCGCAGCGGCAAGATCCTCGAGAAGGCCGACATGCAGGAATGGCACGCCATCCTCAACGAGCGCGGCTGGCTCGCCAACCACTGGCCCGAGCAGTACGGCGGCCCGGGCTGGACGGCGGTGGAGAAGTTCATCTTCGAGAACGAATGCGCGCTGGCCTTCGCGCCGCGCATCGTGCCCTTCGGCGTGAACATGCTCGGCCCGGTGCTCATCAAGTACGGCAACGAGGCGCAGAAGAAGCACTGGCTGCCGCGCATCCTGAACGGCGCCGACTGGTGGTGCCAGGGCTATTCGGAACCCGGCGCGGGCTCCGACCTGGCTGCGGTGAAGACGTCGGCCGTGCGCGGCATCGACGCGCAGGGCGACCACTTCATCGTGAACGGCCAGAAGACCTGGACCACGCTGGGCCAGCACGCCAACATGATCTTCTGCCTGGTGCGCACCAACCGTGAGGCGAAGAAGCAGGAAGGCATCAGCTTCCTGCTGATCGACATGACCTCGCCCGGCGTGGAAGTGCGCCCCATCATCACGCTCGATGGCGAGCACGAGGTCAACGAGGTGTTCTTCTCCGACGTGCGCGTGCCCGCCGAGAACCTCGTGGGCGAGGAGAACAAGGGCTGGACCTGCGCCAAGTACCTGCTGACGTACGAGCGCACCAACATCGCGGGCGTGGGCTTCTCGGTGGCCGCGCTCGAACAGTTGAAGGGCATCGCCGCCACGCAGACCAAGAACGGCAAGCCGCTGGCGGAAGACCCTGCCTTCGCCGCGCGCATGGCACGCGTCGAGATCGACCTGGAGAACATGAAGACCACCAACCTGCGCGTGATCGCGGCTGTGGCCGGCGGCGGCGTGCCGGGCGCTGAAAGCTCGATGCTGAAGATCCGCGGCACCGAGATCCGCCAGGAGATTTCTTCGCTGGCCCGTCGCGCGATGGGCGTCTACGGCCGCCCCTTCATCGCCGAGGCGTTGAAGGACGGCTACACCGGAGAGACCTTCGGCCCCGATTACGCATCGGCCGCCGCCTCGCGCTACTTCAACAACCGCAAGCTGTCGATCTTCGGCGGCTCCAATGAGATTCAGAAAAACATCATCTCCAAGATGATCCTCGGCCTGTAAAGGAGACATGCAATGAACTTCGAACACACCGAAGACCGGCGCATGCTCGCCGACAGCCTGAACCGCTTCATCAGCGAGCAGTACGCCTTCGACGCGCGCGACCGCATCGCGAAGTCGGAGCACGGCTTCAGCAAGGAAATCTTCCAGCAGTTCGCAGAGCTCGGCGTGATCGGCGCGCTGTTCAGCGAAGCCGATGGCGGCTTCGGCGGTGGCGGCTTCGACATCGCCGTGGTCTTCGAGGCACTGGGCCGCGGCCTCGTGGTCGAGCCGCTGCTGGGCGCGGTGATGGTCGGCGAGGCGATCAGCGCCGCCGGCAGCGACGCGCAGAAGGAAAAGCTCGGCGACATCATCAACGGCGTGACCGTGGCGGCCTTCGCGCACGACGAGGCCGACACGCACTATGAGCGCACCCGCGTGCAGACCAAGGCCAAGCGCAATGGCGACGGCTGGGTGCTGCACGGCACCAAGGCTGTGGTGCCGCAGGGCGAGCAGGCCGACCTGTTCCTGGTCTCGGCCCGCACCTCGGGCAACGTGGACGACGAAGCGGGCATCTCGCTCTTTCTCGTGCCCGCGAAGACGGCCGGCCTCACGGTGCGCGGCTGCCCCGCCATCGACGGCGGCCGGGTCGCCGAACTCTCCTTCGACGGCGTGAAGCTGGGCGCCGACGCGCTGCTGGGCGCCGAAGGCCAGGGCCATGCCACGCTGGAACGCGCCATCGGCCGCGGCGTGCTCGCGCTGTGCGCAGAAGCGCTGGGCGCGATGGAAGCCGCCAAGACCGCGACGCTCGACTACCTGCGCACGCGCAAGCAGTTCGGCACGCTGATCGGCAGCTTCCAGGCGCTGCAGCACCGCATGGCCGACCTGCTGCTCGAAATCGAACAGGCCCGCTCGGCCGTCATCAACGCTGCAGCGGCCATCGACACCGGCGACCGCCTCACACGCGAGCGCGCGCTGTCGGCCGCCAAGTTCAGCATCGGCCGCATCGGCGCGCTGGTGGCGCAGGAAAGCATCCAGATGCACGGCGGCATCGGCATGACCTGGGAGCTGCCGCTGCCTCACTACGCCAAGCGGCTCGTGATGATCGACCACCAGCTGGGCGACGAAGACCATCACCTGCAGCGCTATATCGCCCTGGGCAAGGAGCTTGCGCAATGAGCGACAACAAGACGATCCTGATCTCACAGGAAGGTGCGGTGCGCATCCTCACCAACAGCAACCCCGCCTCGCGCAACGCGATCACGCCCACGCTGTACGCCGAACTCTCGGCCGCGCTGGCCGACGCGCAGAACGACCCCGAGGTGGGCGCCATCGTCTTCACCGGCGCGGGCGACTTCTTCTGCTCGGGCGGCGACCTCAACCTGCTGGCCAAGCGGCGCGAGCTGCCGGCGTCGGAGCGCCGCCAGATCCTCGAGGGCCTCAACAACCTGATCCGCGCGCTGCGCGACTGCAGCAAGCCGGTGATCGCGGCCATCGAGGGCGGCGCCGCGGGCGCGGGCCTGTCGATGGCGCTGGCCTGCGACATGCTGGTGTCGGCGCGCGACGCGTTCTTCACCGTGGCCTACGTCAAGGTCGGCCTCACGCCCGACGGCGGCGCCACCGCCTTCCTCGCGGAGTTCGTCTCGCGCCAGCTGCTCACCGAGATGTGCCTCACCGGCGACCGCATGCCGGCTGAGCGCCTGCACGCGCTGGGCGCCGTCAACCGGCTCACCGACAAGGGCGCCGCGCTGGCCGAGGCCATCGCGCTCGCCGCCAAGGTGGCGAACGGGCCGGAGCGCGCCAGCGCCCGCATCAAGTCGCTGTGCCGCCAGGCGCACCGCGTCACGCTGGAACAGCAGCTCGACGCCGAGGCCGTGTTCATGGTCGAGTCGCAGGCGGATGCCGAGGCGGCCGAAGGCATCGGCGCCTTCCTCGGCAAGCGCAAGGCCGACTTCGCGGCGCTGCGCCGCCAGAAGCCGAGCGCGTCCTGACGCGGGCTGCGAACTCCGCCTTCCTGCCTCGCACGCGGTGCGGGGCTTTCTCGTTTCCAGGGAGTTGAACTCATGCCTCTGCCGAATTCCTCGTCGCTGCCGCTTGCCGGCGTGCGCGTTCTCGATCTGTCCCGCATCCTCGCGGGCCCCTGGTGCGGCATGGTGCTGGCCGACATGGGCGCCGAAGTCATCAAGGTGGAGCACCCCGGCCGCGGCGACGACACGCGCGACTGGGGCCTGCGCGTCGGCAAGACCGAGACCGCCTACTTCAACAGCGTGAACCGCAACAAGCGCTCCGTCACGCTCGACCTGCAGACGCCCGAGGGCCAGCAGCTCGCGCGCGATCTCGCGAAGCAGTGCGACGTGGTGATACAGAACTTCAAGTTCGGCGGCATCGACAAGCTCGGCCTGGGCTACCAGCAGCTCAGCAAGGAGAACCCGCGCCTCGTCTACTGCTCGATCTCGGGCTACGACCGCACCGGCCCCGAGGCCGCACGCCCCGGCTACGACCTCGTGGTGCAGGGCGAGGCCGGCCTGATGGCGCTGAACGGCGAGGCGAACCAGCCGCCGCTGAAGTTCGGAGTGGCGGCCGTCGACCTGTTCACCGGCATGTACTCGGCGCAGGCCATCCTCGCGGCGCTCTACCAGCGCGAGAAGACCGGCAAGGGCCGCCATGTGGAGATGGCGCTCTTCGACTGCGGCCTGATGATCACCGCCTACTACGGCCTCGAAGCGCTGCTCATGGGCGAAGACCCGCCGCGCTACGGCAACTCGCATCCATCGATCGTGCCGTATGGCGTGTTCGACGCGGCCGACGGCCCGCTGGTCATCACCGTGGGCAACAACGCGCAGTTCGCGCGCTTCTGCACCGAGGTGATCGAGCGGCCCGACCTCGCGGCCGACGAGCGATTCAAGACCAACATCCTGCGCTCAGCCAACCGCGCCGCGCTGCTGCCCGAGCTGCATGCCGAGCTGGCGAAGCGCCAGCGCGCCGACTTGCTCGCGAAGCTCACCGCCGCCGGCATTCCCTGCGGCGAGGTGCTGGGCCTGCTCGAAGCGCTGAACTCCAAGCGCGCCACCGAAGCCGGCCTCGTGACCACGCAGCCGCATCCGGTGGCCGGCACGGTCAACGTGCTCGCGCCGCCCTACCGCTTCGACGGCGAGCGCCTGCCGGTGCGCAGCGCGCCGCCCACGCTGGGCGAAGGCACGCACGACGTGCTGCAGTCGCTGCTGGGGCTGTCGGACGAGAAGCTGGCCGCGCTGAAGGCCGGCGGCGTCGTCTGAATGAGCGCGAACGAATGAATGAACGAACCGAATCCTTGAAGAAATGAAGTCCATGGCCTCTCCCGCTTTCCGCCCCCTGCGCCGCGCGCTCCTCGCGCTCGCCCTGCCCCTCGTCACCGGCGCAGCCTTCGCCCAGGCCTGGCCCGCCAAGCCGATCACGCTGATCGTGCCCTTCCCGCCCGGCGGCCCCACTGACGTGGCCTCGCGCATCGTGGCGCAGAAGATGTCGGCCTCGCTCGGCCAGAGCATCGTGATCGACAACCGCAGTGGTGCATCGGGCACCGTGGGCGCCGCTGCCGCCGCGCGGGCGCCGGCCGACGGCTACACCTTCGTGACGCTGGCCACGCCCACGCTGCTGGCCTCGCACCTCTACGGCCCCACCGGCTACGACATCTTCAAGAACTTCACGCCCGTGGGCAGCATTTACGACCTGCCGATCGTGCTGGTGGTCAATCCGAAGTCGCTGCCCGACGTGACCGGCGTGCAGGGCCTGATCGCCAAGGCCAAGGCCGAGGGTGGCAAGCTCAACTACACCAGCGCGGGCGCCGGCAGCTTCGGCCACCTGACGACCGAGCAGCTCAAGACCATCGGCAAGTTCGACATGCAGCACGTACCCTATCGCGGCAGCGCACCGGCCGTGACCGACCTGATCGGCGGCCAGGTGCCCGCGATGTTCTCCGACCTCGTGGGCGTGCTGCCGCACGTCAAGGCCGGCAAGCTGCGCGCCATCGCGGTCGGCTCGGGCCAGCGCGTGAGCCTGTTGCCCGACGTGAAGACGGTGGCCGAGCAGGGCTTCCCCGGCTTCGACGCGACCTCGTGGGGCGGTCTGCTGGCACCGGCCGGCACGCCCAAGGACATCGTCGAGCGCATGAGCGCCGAGCTGAAGAAGGCACTGGCCGACAAGGAAGTGCAGGAGAAGCTGCAGAGCGTCGGCACCTTCGCGGCCTACCGCACGCCGGAGCAGACGGGCGTGCGCATGCGCGAGGATTTCGAGCGCTGGGGCAAGGTCATTCGCGACAACCACATCACGAACCAGTAGAACAACCGGACCGGCAGGGCGACGACATCAAGGAGACAAAGACATGACGCAGAAGTACGAGAACAACTACAGCACCCCGGTCGGCGCGCCATTCCGCCCCGCGTTGCCCGTGCGCAGCCTCGCCGACATCCGCAAGCTCGAGGAGACGCCGCTGGAGCAGGCGCTCACGGTGCGCAGCACCTACGAGATCTTCCGCAATGCCGGCCATGCCTTCGGCGAGAAGACCGCACTGACCTTCCTGCGCACCGGCAACCCGGCCGACGAGCCGATCCGCTGGTCGTATGCCGAGCTGCTCGCGCGCATCCACCAGACCGCCAACATGCTGCACACGCTGGGCGTGGGGCCGGACGACGCCGTGGCCGTGCTGCTGCCCGGCTGCCTGGAGTACCACCTGGCGCTGTGGGGCGGCGAGGCCGCCGGCATCGTGCAGCCGCTGAACCCGCTGCTCACCGACGAAAAGCTGGTGGCGCTGATGACCGCGGGCCGCGCCAAGGTGCTGATCGCCTACGGCTCCGACGCAGAATCGGGCATGTGGTCGAAGGCGATGCGCCTGCGCGGCCAGGTGCCCACGCTCACCACGGTGCTGCGCGTGGCGCCGCACGACGAGGCGCCGGGTGCGGCGGGTGCATTGCCAGAAGGCGTGGCTGAATTCGACGTGCTGCGCGCCGCGCAACCGAACGACCGCCTGGTGAGCGGCCGCGACATCGCGCCTTCGGACATCGCCGCCTACTTCCATACCGGCGGCACCACCGGCGCACCCAAGCTCGCGCGCCACAGCCACGGCGCCCAGGTGTTCACCGCATGGGCCAGCGTGCAGGTCGCGGGCATGAACGAGAACGGCATCTCCATCAACGGCTATCCGCTCTTCCACGTGGCGGGCGTGCTGCCGGCCTCGCTCTCGTCGCTGTCGGCGGGCGTGGAGGTGATCATTCCCACGCCCTCGCTGCTGCGCAACAAGGAGGTGCTGGCCAACTACTGGAAGCTGGTGGCCAGGTACCGCCCGACCTCGCTGTCGGCCGTGCCCACCGTGCTCGCGGCGCTGGCGAATGTGCCGCTGGACGGCGCGGACATCTCCTCCATCACCTACTGCCGCACCGGCGCCGCCGTGCTCGCGCCGGAACTGGCCGCGCGCTTCGAGCGCCTGTTCGGCCTGCACGTGCACGAGAGCCTGGGCATGACGGAGATGGCAGGCATCTCGACCATCACACCGCCCGGCGTGAACGGGCCCGCGGGCTGCGTCGGCTTTCGGCTGCCGTACATGCAGATGCGCGTGGTGGCGCTCGACGAGAACGGCAACGCGACCGACCGCGAGATGCCGCGCGGCCAGCAGGGCATGGTGCTCTTCAAGTCGCCCAACGTGTTCTCGGGCTTCGTCGACCCTGCCGACAACGCCAAGGCCTTCACCGCCGACGGCTGGCTCGCCACAGGCGACCTGGGCTGGATCGACGACGAGGAGCGGCTCAACCTCACCGGCCGCTCGAAGGACCTCATCATCCGCAGCGGCCACAACATCGACCCCAAGACGATCGAGGACGCACTGGGCGCGCACCCCGCCGTGCAGCTGTGCGCAGCCGTGGGCGCACCCGATGCCTACGCAGGCGAGCTGCCCGTGATCTTCGCGACGCTGGTGCCCGGCGCCTCGGCGACAGAAGAAGAGCTGCTGGCCTTCACCGCCGCGCGCGTCGACGAAGCGCCCGCACGGCCCAAGTGGGTGTCGGTGATCGCGACCATGCCGATGACCAACGTCGGAAAGATCTACAAGCCCGAGCTGCGCGCGATGGCCGCGCTGCAGGTGGTGAACGCCGCCGTCGCCGAAGCCTGTGCCGAGCTGGGCGTGCCCGAGGCCGCACGGCCCGTGGCGAAGACCGAGGGCGAGAGCCTCGTGCGCGTGCAGATCGATGGCACTGCGGCGGGCGCGCTGGCCGCGCCGCTGCAGGAGCGGCTGCACAAGGCCCTGGAGCCCCTGCCCTTCAAGACGCGCATCTCCACGCAGTAACGCAGTACGGCGAGCCGACGATTTTTTTGAAACCAAGACCGAGAGACAGAGACAAGCCATGACGACCTTCCGCCTTCCGAACCGCCGCGCCCTGCTGTGCGCCGCCGCTTCCGCCGCCACGCTGTGCGCGCTGCTCCCCGCTCAGGCGCAGGCGCAGGCACAGGCCCCCTACCCCAACAAGCCCATCCGCATGGTCGTGCCCTTCGCCGCGGGCGGCGCCACCGACGTGCTCGCGCGCGTGATCGGCCAGAAGATGTCGGCCGGCATGGGCCAGCCCGTCATCATCGACAACAAGCCCGGTGCGGCCGGCATCATCGGCACCGACGCGGTCGCCAAGGCCGCGCCCGATGGCTACACCATCGTGCTGGGCCTGAGCAACTCGCTCATGACCAACGAGTTCCTCTACGAGAAGCTGCCCTACGACACCGCGCGCGACCTCGCGCTGGTCTACCAGATCGCAGCGGCGCCGCTGGTGCTGGTGGTACACCCGAGCGTGTCGGCCAAGACCGGCCCCGAACTGCTGAAGTACGTCGTCGCCAACAAGGGCAAGGTGGCCTACGGCTCTTACGGCATCGGCGCGTACCCGCACCTGGCCGGCGCGCACATGAGCCTGGCGACGCAGTCGGACATGAGCCACGTCGCCTACAAGGGCGAGGCGCCGATGATGCAGGACCTGATCGGCGGCCAGATCC
>Ga0102595_101166_pt1 | contig 13210 bp, 10 predicted proteins | sample Araplaol_mTSA_r2_2_FD_76864 | JGI IMG/M metagenome (GOLD analysis project Ga0102595, IMG submission 76864) | Arabidopsis root microbial communities from North Carolina, USA - plate scrape MF_Col_mTSA_r2 (SPADES assembly) (version 2) | ecosystem: Host-associated > Plants > Roots > Endosphere...
CACGGCCTGTACGTGCAGGACGTGACCACTGGCCAGGTTCACACTGTCACTGCCGAACATACGGTGATGGCTACCGGCGGCGCCGGCAAGGTCTACCTCTACACCACCAATCCCGATACCGCCAGTGGCGACGGCATCGCCATGGCCTGGCGCGCAGGCTGCCGCGTGTCGAACATGGAGTTCATCCAGTTCCACCCGACCTGCCTGTATCACCCCTACGCCAAGTCCTTCCTGATCACGGAAGCGATTCGCGGCGAAGGCGGCCTGCTCAAATTGCCACCGGAAGCCGGTGCCGCAGCCGGCCAGCGCTTCATGCTGGCCCACGATGAGCGTGCCGAGCTGGCGCCACGCGACGTCGTCGCGCGCGCCATCGACTTCGAAATCAAGAAACGCGGCCTGGATTACGTGCACCTGGACATCAGCCACAAGCCGGCCGACTTCCTGATCGAGCACTTCCCTACCATCTACGCCCGTTGCCTGGAACTGGGCATCGACATTACCAAACAGCCGATCCCAATCGTGCCGGCTGCGCACTACACTTGTGGCGGGGTGGTGACCGACCTGTTTGGCCGCACCGACCTGCCAGGCCTGTACGCCGTGGGCGAAACAGCCTGTACCGGCCTGCATGGCGCCAACCGCCTGGCCAGCAATTCCCTGCTAGAATGCGTAGTCATTGGCCGAGCTTGCGCCCAGGACATTCTGGCCAAGGACAAGGAAAGCACGCCATACCTGCCGGACTGGGATGAGAGCCGCGTCACTGACGCGGACGAGGAAGTAGTCATCTCCCACAACTGGGACGAGCTGCGCCGCTTCATGTGGAACTACGTGGGCATCGTGCGCACCACCAAGCGCCTGGAGCGCGCCCAGCACCGTATCGCCCTGCTGAAAGAAGAAATCGACGAGTATTACCGCCACTTCCGCATCACCAGCGATTTGCTGGAGCTGCGCAATCTGGTAGAAGTCGCCTCGCTGATCGTCAACAGCGCGCTGCAGCGGCGCGAAAGCCGCGGCCTGCATTTCAGCCGTGACTACCCTGCTACCTTGCCGAAGGCCCTGCCAACCGTGCTCACGCCGGAACGCCGCTAAGGCACGTTCACCTCATGCCGCAAGCCGAGGCGTTTCAACTCCCCGCTATCGACCAGGCGCTGGAATTCCGCATCGAATTCCTTGCGCAGCGCGTCGGCAGCGGGACGCTTCGGAAAGGCAAAATAGCCGTCCTGCACTTCGATCACGCGCGGCAGCATCGCCAACTGGCCGGACAGTCCCAAGCGGCCCAGCACCGGCTCGGTGTTACGGCGGTTACTGGCAAACATCTGCGCATGGTGCGCGGCCAGCATTTTCAGCCCGCTATCGACGCTGTTCACCACATCGAGCCTTAGCTGCGGCCGCGCCTTGTCGAAGCCGGCACCGTAAGACCAGCCATTCACAATGGCGATGCGCTGCTCCGACAGGGAAGCGTAATCGCCATTCCAATCCGCCATCTCGCCTTTGCGGACATAAAACACCATCTGGTCCTGGTAAAAGGGCAGCTTTGAAAACGACATCAGCTGCTGGCGCTCGAAGGTCTTGTAGGGACCCACCAGGATATCGGCCTTGCCTTGCGCGATAAGCGCCTGGGCGCGCGCCCACGGATAAAGTTCAAAGATTGCCCGATGACCAAGGCGCTGGGCAACCAGGCGTACCACTTCCGGCCCGAGGCCAACAATCTCGCCTTCCTGGCCACGCTCATAGACACGTTCGAAATGGGTACCGATCACCAGCAGGTCGCGGGCAGCCGCCGGCAGGCAGCAGAGCAAGGCGAAGATTGCAGCAGCGAATTTGCGCATGGATTCTCCTTCGGTGCCACCCTATGATAGCATTTCCGCATGACAAATCCAGCCACATTGCGCGCAGCCACAACGGCCGATATCCCGGCCATGGAAGCCTTGATCCGACGCTCGGGTATCCAGCTCAGCAAGGGTTTCTATACGGATGAACAGGCCGCAGCGGTGACGCGCCATGTATTCGGCGTCGATACGCAACTGGTGAACGACGGAACCTACTTCGTCATCGAACGCGATGGCGAACTGCGGGCCTGTGGCGGCTGGAGCAAACGCGCCACGCTGTTTGGCGGCGACCAGCACAAATCGGGGCCGGACCCGTTGCTCGATCCTGCATCCCAGCCCGCGCGCATCCGGGCCTTCTTTGTCGATCCCGCCGTACCGCGGCAAGGCCTGGGCCGGATGCTGATGGAGCACTGCGAACGCGAGGCCGCCGCTGCGGGCTTCCTCGCCATGGAACTTGCCGCCACCATGCCCGGCGTGCCGCTTTATGCAGCCTGCGGCTTTGAGCGTGTGGAAGACTTCGCGCTTGCGCTGCCCGGCAACGTCTCGGTACCGTTGTCGCGCATGCGCAAACGCATCGCCTGATTACCTGCCGGTCCCCGGCGCCACGCCCTGGTGCGGGCGGCCGGCGCGCTCAATCGCATCGCGATCGATCACGTCCACATTCCCGCTCTGGCGTTTGCGCTTCAGGTGCGAGCCGGTCTGCTCCACCATTTCATCCTGGGCTGCGTACTTCTGGCCGCTGGTTGCTGCTTCCTCCGGAACATTGGCACAGCCAACAAACAGGATCGACAGCGCAGCGATAGTAATGACTTTGATCATCATAAAATCCAATCGGTTAAAGAGTTGCTAACTTAGCATGTTTTAACCGATTGTATTTATCTTTTTTGCAAAAAATTGTAGATCTGAGTCAACTATTGAAGCCCTTCCCTTCGCCGGCCAGCTTGACCAGCAACGGCGCCGGCTTCCACGCCTCACCATGGCGGCCTTTGGCGAATTTCTCGATAGTGCCGAGCACATTGACCAAGCCAACCGTGTCGGCATAGAACATCGGGCCGCCGCGATACAGCGGGAAACCATAGCCGGTCAGGTACACCATGTCAATGTCGGAGGCGCGCAAGGCAATGCCTTCTTCCAGGATCAACGCGCCTTCATTGACCAGCGCGTAAATCAGCCGTTCAACGATTTCCTGCTCGGCAATCTGGCGGCGCTCGACGCCAATGTCGGCCGAGTGCTTGACGATCATCTCGTTCACAACGGCGCTTGGGTACGCCTTGCGGTCGCCTTCCTTGTAGTCGTACCAGCCGCCGCTGGTCTTCTGGCCGAAGCGGCCCATCTCGCACAACAGGTCAGCAGTCTTCGAGTAGACGACTTCCGGCTTCTCGATATAGCGGCGCTTGCGGATATACCAGCCGATGTCATTGCCGGCCAGGTCGCTCATACGGAATGGCCCCATCGGGAAGCCAAATTTCTCAATTGCCTTGTCCACCTGCTCTGGCAAAGCCCCCTCCTCCAGCAGGAAGCCCGCCTGGCGGAAGTACTGTTCGATCATGCGATTACCGATAAAGCCGTCGCAGACACCGGAAACCACGCCAGTCTTTTTCAGCTTCTTCGACAGCGCCATTGTGGTGGCCAGCACGTCCTTGCCGGTTGCCTTGCCGCGTACGACTTCCAGCAATTTCATCACGTTGGCAGGGCTGAAGAAGTGCGTTCCGACCACATCTTGCGGACGGCCGGTAAACGCAGCGATCTTGTCCAGGTCCAGCGTGGAAGTATTGGAAGCCAGGATCGCGCCTGGCTTCATCACTTCGTCCAGTTTGCGGAATACCGTTTCCTTGACGCCCATGTCCTCGAACACCGCCTCAATCACGATGTCGGCATCCGCGATGGCCGCGTAATCGAGCGTGCCGCCGATCAGGGCCACACGCTGGTCGAATTTATCCTGGGTGAGCTTGCCCTTTTTCAGGGTGTTTTCATAATTCTTGCGGATGGTTGCCAGGCCCTTGTCCAGCGCTTCCTGGCGGGTTTCCAGCAGCACGACCGGAATGCCGGCGTTGGCGAAATTCATTGCAATGCCGCCGCCCATGGTGCCGGCGCCGATAACGGCCGCCTTGCGGATGTCACGCACAGGGGTATCGGGCGGCACGTCGGGAATCTTGCTCGCAGCCCGCTCCGAAATAAATGCATGCCGCAGCGATTTGCATTCAGTGGTCTGCATCAGGTGCAGGAAGCGCTCGCGCTCGAACTTCAGGCCCGCTTCGAATTCCATGGTGACCGATGCTGCCACAGTTTCCAGGCACTCAAGGGGCGCCGGGAACGGACCGGCTGCCGCTTTGACGGTATTGCGGCTGAACTGCAGGAAAGCTTCATGATTCGGATAGTCGACTTTGCGGTCCCGTACTTTGGGTAGCGGGCGCACGTCGGCGATCCCCTCAGCAAAGGCCCTGGCTTCGGCCAGCAGGTCGGCCCCGGCGGGCAGCAATTTGTCGAACAGCGCCGTGCCGGCCAGCTTTTCCGACAGCACAGGAGTGCCGGACACGATCATGTTCAGCGCCATCTCCAGGCCAAGCACGCGTGGCAGGCGCTGCGTGCCGCCGGCGCCCGGCAACAGCCCCAGCTTCACTTCCGGCAACGCGATCTGTGCGCCAGGCAAAGCAACGCGGTAATGGCAGCCGAGGGCCAGCTCCAGGCCGCCCCCCATTGCAACGGAGTGGATCGCCGCTACCACCGGTTTGCTGCAGCCTTCTACTGCCCGAATCAGGCTGTGCAAAGTCGGCTCGGTCAGCGCCTTGGGAGAATTGAATTCCTTGATATCGGCGCCACCAGAAAATGCCTTGCCGGCACCGGTCAGCACAATGGCCCTGACCGCATCGTCCTCCTGCGCCCGGCGTATGCCCTCGATCGCGGCAGTGCGCGTCGCGAGGCCAAGGCCGTTGACTGGGGGATTATTCAGAGAAATGACAGCGATTGAACCGTGGACTGCGTAATCTGCGCTCATGGATTGTCTCTTCTTTCTTAGTGTGATGGTGGTGCTGAGCAGTTACTATACCCCAACAATCGAACGATCGTACGTTTCTAGTCGTGCACTGCTGTCAATTATATTTCCCTTTACGCGTCCGTTTCGCCGTGCCGACCAGCTGCTCGGTGCAGATTCCGCCACTCTCCTACTCGATACGGCTAAAAGCACGTCGATTATTCATTGCCCCATTACTTCACTGCGCCAATGCCGCGCGTTTTACCTAATGGCATTATTTAACCAACGCAATTAGAGATAATGGCGTGCAATATTCCAAGTCTTTGAATTAACTAATGTTTCTTTAATTCCAGACTTAATTACGACATTCAAAAAAAGATTTAAAAATCCGCTTGCCACACGGCAATTAGCTGACTATAGTTCCGTACAGCAAGATCTGAAAAGGGCAAACCACTGGAAACGGTGGGACGCAAAGTCATCGGTCTAAAGGGCTTCGGCTCCATGACGGCAGGACTGCCAGACAAAAGTATCTCCCCAGCCGCGGGCCTCGCATGCCTGCGCGGGTTGTGATGCAGTCTTCTACCGGCATGAGACCGGCGGGCAGTCCTCGTTTTTTATTTTTTTGAAAACAGGGACTCGCACCATGAAAAACATCACCACCTTCTCCGCCGCAATCGCTACCGCCATCGCTACCCTGGCTGCCCCAGCCTTCGCTGCCCAAGCCGAAGACTTCGCCGCCGGCCGCATCATTGTGGAACCGCGTGCCGGCCTGACCGTGGCGGAATTCGGCAAGATCCTCAAAGCCAACGGCGCTGGCAAGGCAACCAAGCTGGGGCAGAGCAACATTCACGTGATCGAAGTGGCGCATGGTTCGGAAAAGGCCGTCGCCAACAAGCTCAAGAACAACCCGCACTTCAAGTTCGCCGAACTGGACCAGCGCGTCTCCGTGTCCGCCACCACCAACGACCCGATGCTGGGCAGCGAATGGCACATCAACAAAATCGGCGCGCCAACTGCCTGGGACAGCGTGCAAGGTTCCGGCATCACCATCGCCATCCTGGACTCGGGCATGGATTCGGCCCACGCTGACCTGGCCAGCCACACCGTCGCCGGCTACAACGCCTACGACAACAACACCAACACCGCCGACGTCTGCGGCCACGGCACCAAGGCTGCCGGTTCCGCTGCCGCTGCCGCCAACAATGCAGCCGGTGTCGCTGGCGTGGCCGGCCAGGCCAAGATCATGCCGGTGCGTATCGCCTACAACAACGGCGGTACCTGCTACGCCTACTTCTCGACCATGGCCAGCGGCGTGACCTGGGCTGCCGACCACGGCGCCCGCGTCGTCAACATCAGCTATGCCAACGTGCCAACCAGCTCGGCCGTGCAAAGCGCCGCCAACTACCTGAAGGGCAAAGGCGGCCTGCTGTTCGTCTCGGCCGGCAACTACAACCGCGATGAAGGCTTCACCCCGACCGATACCATGATCGCGGTGTCGGCCACCGATTCCGCCGATAACCGCGCCAGCTTCTCCAGCTACGGCGCCTTTGTCGCCCTGTCGGCACCAGGCGTGGGCATCTACACCACCGTGCAAGGCGGTACCTACGGCGCCGTCAGCGGCACTTCCTTCGCCAGCCCGGTGGCTGCCGGCGTGGCGGCCCTGGTGATGTCGGCCAACCCATCGCTGACCCCGGACCAGGTGAAGAACATCCTGTTCACCACTGCCGTCGACCTGGGCACGGCCGGCCGCGACATCTACTTCGGCTACGGCCGCGTCAATGCTTCGGCCGCCGTGGCAGCCGCCAAGGCCATGCCGGCGCCTGACACCACTGCACCGACCGTCGCCATCGCCAACCCTGTGGGCGGCAGCACCGTCTCGGGCCTGGTCTCGGTCGGCGTGAACGCCGCCGACAACGTCGGCGTGGCGCGCGTCGACCTGAAAGTCAACGGCACCCTGGTTGCCTCCGACAGCGCCGGCCCATACAGCTTCAGCTGGGATTCCAGCAGCGTGGCCAACGGCATGAACAACTTGGTGGCCATCGCTTATGACGCTGCAGGCAACGTTGCCAGCTCCAGCACCGTATCGGTGAACGTGGCCAATGCCGCCCCAGCCATCGTGGCCGACACCACCGCGCCAGCCCTGGTCATCAGCAACCCCACTTCCGGGATGGTGTCCGGCACCGTGAACGTGACCCTGAACGCGTCGGACAACAGCGGCGCCGCCGGCATCAACATGAGCCTGTACATCGACGGCCAACTGAAAGCCTCGGGCGCCGGCTCCTCGCTGTCCTACAGCTGGAACACCCGCAAGATCGCGGCTGGTACCCACTCGATCCAGGCCGTGGCCAAGGATGCTGCCGGCAACACCACCACCAGCAGCGTCCAGGTGACCCGCTAATTAATAAGAGGAACCCTGTTTAGCCCGGCTTCGGCCGGGCTTTTTTATTATTTCGAAGCAATAGCAATTAATCCCTCGTCAAATGAAAATGAGTTAATAGCCATTTCTTCGCGACATTAGTTAACTCATTGATTTGACTGAATAATATTAATCGCTACAATCTTGCAAGCCAACTTTGCATAAATGCTCAGACGTATTTGTTTCAGGATGTAATTTTCGAGAAAAATCATTTGCCACGCGGCAAATCGTCTATTACTATCTTTCCTGAAGTCTGACAAAGGCAAACCGCGCGAAAGCACGGGACGCAAAGTCAACGGTCTAACGACGCCATGGCGTCTATGACGGCTGGACTGCCAGATACACAGGTGACCCTGAAGTCCCCGGTGTGCTCTTCAACCGCCCTATCCAGGGTGGCCGGCAGTCCCTTTTTCTGAAACCTTGAAAACAGGACTCGCTTTCAATGAAGAATCGCACCTGCATCGCCCTTATCCTCGCTGCTGCAACTCCACTGGCATTTTCCGCCCCAAACCACGGCGAACCCGAATTTGCCAAAGGCCGCATCCTGGTCGAGCCGCAAGCCGGCCTTACCATCGATGAATTCGCCAACGACCTGAAGATCCATGGCGCAGGCAAAGCCTACAAACTCGGCCAGAGCAATATCCACGTGATCGAAGTGCCGCACGGCTCCGAGAAGGCGTTGGCAAACAAGCTGAAGCACAATCCCCACTTCAAGTTCGCTGAACTTGATGAACGCGTCGAAGTGTCGGCCACCACCAACGATCCATACCTGGGCAGCGAATGGCACATCAGCAAGATGGGTGTCAACACCGCCTGGGACAAAACCCAGGGCGCCGGTGTGACCATCGCCATCCTCGACTCCGGCATTGATTCGAGCCATCCGGACTTCGCGGGCCGCCTGGTCGCCGGCTATAACAGCTACGACAACAACACCAATACCGCCGACGTCTGCGGCCACGGCACCAAGGCTGCCGGTTCCGCTGCCGCGGCCCTGAACAATGGCCTCGGCGTTGCAGGTGTCGCAGGTCAGGCTCGCATCATGCCGGTGCGTATCGCCTACAACAACAGCGGTTCCTGCTACGCCTACTTCTCGACCATGGCCAGCGGCGTGACCTGGGCTGCCGACCACGGCGCCCGCGTCGTCAACATCAGCTATGCCAACGTGCCAAGCAGCTCGGCCGTGCAAAGCGCCGCCAACTACCTGAAGGGCAAAGGCGGCCTGCTGTTCGTCTCGGCCGGCAACTACAACCGCGATGAAGGCTTCACCCCGACCGATACCATGATCCCGGTGTCGGCCACCGATTCCGCCGATAACCGCGCCAGCTTCTCCAGCTACGGCGCCTTTGTCGCCCTGTCCGCGCCAGGCGTAGGCATCTACACCACCGTGCAAGGCGGTACCTACGGCGCCGTCAGCGGCACTTCCTTCGCCAGCCCGGTGGCTGCCGGCGTGGCCGCCCTGGTGATGTCGGCCAACCCATCGCTGACGCCGGACCAGGTGAAGAACATCCTGTTCACTACTGCCGTCGACCTGGGCACGGCCGGCCGCGACATTTACTTCGGCTACGGCCGCGTCAATGCCGCAGCCGCCATCGCGAAGGCTGCCGGGACGACGACCACCGCCGACACCACTGCGCCGACTGCCGCTATTGCGGCTCCGCTGGGCAGCAGCACGGTTTCGGGAACCGTTACGGTCAACGTCAATGCTGCAGACAATGTCGGCGTGGCGCGCGTCAGCCTGAAGGTCAACAACACTGTGGTGGCAACCGATTCCGCCAGCCCATTCAGCTTCGCATGGGATTCCAAGGGTGTCGCTAACGGCATGGCAACATTGACCGCGATCGCCTACGATGCAGCCGGCAACATGGCGTCCTCCACGCCAGTCAGCGTGAACGTTTCGAACAGCACGACCACCGTCGCTCCAACGACCGACACTGTTGCACCTTACGTCGCCATCACCAACCCGACCAACGGCGGCACCGTGCACGGCAATGTCAACGTTACCGTGAACGCATCGGACAACAGTGGCGCAGCAGGCATTTCGATGTCGCTCTACGTGGACGGCGCGCTTGTCTCTTCGGGCAGCGGTTCGAGCATGAGCTATAGCTGGAAGCCTAGCAGCGGCAGCCACACCTTGAAGGCTGTCGCACGCGACCGCGCTGGGAACACCTCGAGCAGCACCGTCAGCGTACGCAAGTAAGCCGGCACCACCATAAAAAACGGCAGCCGCGGCTGCCGTTTCTTATTGCAGTACTTCGAATCAGCGAACGCGGCGCCGGCGGGCAAGTGCCATGCCCAGCAGACCGCTGCCAATGATGGCCAGAGTGGCAGGCTCGGGAATTTCCTGCTCACCGCCACCGCATTCAGGACGCGTATCGCCTTCCTCGCATGGCGGCGGAGGGGTGCAGCCTTCTTCGCCGCTAACGCAACCGCCGGATTTGGCCGAAGAGAAGTAGCCCTGCACGTGGACCGCTGCGTACAGGCCGGTTGTTCCGCAGTCTTTGCCCGGCAGGCAAGACAGGAATTGGAAGTCGCCGACACTCAGCGTCTGGCCTGCTGCCACCGTCAGGCGCCAAGTTGATTCATGTCCCTGCGCAAGCTCACCAGGGTTTGCATTGACAAAATGGAATACGCCATCGTAGCTGCCCGAGCCGGTACCATTCTGGCAGTCAGAGCAGATGCTGGTGTTGGCATTCACCCCGCTCAGCAGGCTGAAAGTGCCGGTCTGTGCCAGGGCATCGCCATTGAACCACCAGTCATTGACATAGATGCCCGGCAGCAGCACGCCGGTCGGGACACTGAGCTTGATGTCCACATAATTGGTGTTGTAGTCGGTGAACATGAGCTGCGCCCATGTGGTGGTCGATGTCGCCCCGGCCTGCAGCGGCGGCGCGTCGCCGGTGTAGACGTTAGCGTTGTTAAAGTTGAGCGTCCATTCGCCCGCGTGGGATACAGGAGCAACCGACATCAGCAACGCAGTTCCCAACACCCCCAGCGCAGTTTTGATACTTTTCATGTTACACCCCCTTTTATTATGGTACGAGCTCATAGATGCATTTAGCGTGCCTAAAAGTCACTCCCAAAGGAAATCAATCAGTTAACCTCAGCAGTTAAATTCCGATCAAAAAAACTGTAAGAATTCTCGACGTTGACATGAAAGTCACCCGTCGCGCCAGCAGGAAACTTAGGTTACCCTTAGGACACAGGACGGCACCCGACGTCTGCGATAGAATGCGCATGACATGATTAACTTCCAGTTTGAAAATTCCTTCGCGGAATTACCCTCGGCCTTTTTCACCCGCCTGATGCCGACACCGTTGCCGGCGCCTTACCTGGTCGCGCTCAGCCCTTCCGCCGCGAAACTGATCGGCCTGGAGCCCGCCGCTCTTGCCACGCAGGAGGCGGTCGAGGTCCTGACCGGCAACCGCGTTGCCGAACAGTCCAAACCCCTGGCGGCCGTCTACTCCGGACACCAGTTCGGCGTATGGGCTGGACAACTGGGCGATGGCCGCGCCATCCTCCTTGGCGACATCGCCACTGCAAACGGACCGATGGAGTTGCAACTCAAGGGCGCAGGTATGACGCCTTATTCGCGGATGGGCGATGGCCGCGCCGTCCTGCGCTCATCAATTCGCGAATTCCTGTGCTCTGAAGCGATGCATGGTCTCGGCATTCCGACTACCCGGGCGCTGTCGGTAGTAGGATCGGACCAGGGCGTAGTGCGCGAAGCAATCGAAACAGCAGCTGTTGTGGTGCGCATGGCACCGACCTTCGTCCGCTTCGGCTCGTTCGAGCACTGGTATTACAACCGCAAGCCGGAAGAACTCAGGCAACTGGCAGATTACGTCATTGAGCGCTTCTACCCTGCCCTGCGCGAAGAAGAAAACCCGTACGCTGCCCTGCTGGAAGAAGTCACGCGCCGCACTGCACGCATGATTGCGCACTGGCAGGCTGTCGGCTTTATGCATGGTGTAATGAATTCCGACAATATGTCGATCCTTGGCGTCACTCTCGATTATGGTCCGTTCGGCTTCATGGATGGTTTCGACGCCAACCAGATCTGCAATCACAGCGACGAGCAAGGGCGATACTCCTATTCCAACCAGCCGCAAATCGGCCACTGGAACTGCTATGCGCTGGCGCAAGCCCTGCTGCCACTGATCGGCGAAGTTGAGCTGACGCAAGAGGCCCTGGACGTCTACCAGCCCGAGTTCGCCCGCCACATTGATCAGCTGCTGCACGCCAAACTCGGTTTGCAGGCAACGCAGGAAGGCGACCGCGAGCTGCTCGACAGCCTGTTCGCGCTCATGCAGGCAAACCACACCGACTTCACCATTTTCTTCCGCCGCCTGAGCGGCTTGCGCGCCAGCGGTTCGGAAGGCGACGAACCGCTACGCGACCTCTTCATTGACCGCCCTGCCTTCGATACCTGGGCCGAAGCATATCGCGCGCGCCTGCGAGCCGAGAACAGCGACGATGCCGCACGAAAACTTGCGATGGATCAGGTCAACCCCAAGTATGTGCTGCGAAACTATATGGCACAGGTCGCCATTGAAAAGGCGCAGAATAAAGACTTTTCCGAAGTCGAACGCCTGTTGGCCTTGCTCGAGCGGCCTTTCGACGAGCAACCTGAAAATGAACAATACGCAGGCTTCCCGCCCGACTGGTCCAGCCAGCTCTCGGTAAGCTGCTCTTCGTGAGATCAAAAATGACCGACAAAGTAGTCAAGACCGACGCCGAATGGCGCGCCCAGCTCGATCCGATGGAATACCAGGTGACCCGCCACGCAGCCACCGAGCGCGCCTTCACCGGCAAATTCTGGGATCACCACGAGCACGGCATCTACACCTGCGTATGCTGCAACACCCCACTGTTTGAATCGGACGCCAAGTTCGATTCCGGCTGCGGCTGGCCGAGCTACTTCAAGGCGCTCGACCCAGCGAATATCATAGAGAAAACGGATCGCTCGCATGGTATGCTGCGCACCGAAATCATCTGTGCAGTATGTGACGCCCACCTGGGCCACGTCTTCCCCGATGGTCCGCCGCCGACCGGATTGCGCTATTGCATCAATTCGGCTTCGCTGCGCTTTGAACCAAAGCCTTAATAAGATGAAGATTATTTTCGACCTGTTCCCGCTGATCCTGTTCTTTGTCAGCTACAAATTTGCCGGTGGCCACCAGGAAGCGGCGCATGCGATGCTGAACGCCCACCTTGGCGGCCTGGTATCGGGCGGTGCAATTCCAGCTTCCCAGGCGCCTATTGTGGTTGCCACCATCGTCGGTATTATCGGTACCGCTGCCCAAGTGTTATATCTCTTGGCGCGCCGCAAGAAAGTCGACGGCGCACTATGGGTTTCCCTTGTAGTGTTTATCGTATTCGGCGGCATGACTATCTATTTCCACGACGATGACTTTATCAAGTGGAAGCCGACGATTATCTACTGGTCGCTGGCGATTGCAATGCTTGTTGCGTATCGCTTCTTCGATAAAAACATGATCCGGGTTGCGATGGAAAAGCAGGTTCAGTTGCCAGAGCACGTCTGGGTGCGCCTGCATTTCATGTGGATTACCTTCTGGCTGGTGTTGGGTTTCGTCAACCTCTTTGTCGCCTTCATCCTGTTCAAGTCCGATAACGACGCCTGGGTCAATTTCAAGGCTTTCGGCGTTACCGGCTTGATGGTGGTGTTCTTTATCGCCCAGGCTTTCTACCTCTCTAAACATATTAAGGATGAAGCATGAGCGACCCGCGCCTGGCCAAGATTCGTGAGCGCCTGGAAGCAGCGCTGGCGCCGTCGGAAATCGTGCTGGATGATGAATCCGCGCTGCATGCCGGCCATGCCGGTGCAGCCTCTGGTGGCGGCCATTATCGATTGAAAATTGTCTCTACTAAATTCGAAGGTGTGAAACTCGTCATGCGCCATCGTCTGGTGTATGATTCCGTGCACGATATGATGCATAAAGAAATTCATGCATTGGCCATTACCGCACTGGCACCGTC
>Ga0102595_101170_pt1 | contig 13154 bp, 12 predicted proteins | sample Araplaol_mTSA_r2_2_FD_76864 | JGI IMG/M metagenome (GOLD analysis project Ga0102595, IMG submission 76864) | Arabidopsis root microbial communities from North Carolina, USA - plate scrape MF_Col_mTSA_r2 (SPADES assembly) (version 2) | ecosystem: Host-associated > Plants > Roots > Endosphere...
CGTGACTCAGGCGTAGTTCGAGGACGATTTCGCTGCGAATGGCGCGTCGGAGTACTGGCTCGAAGGCCGTGAGCACGTCGTTGACGTTCAACTGCTCTGGCTTGAGCGGCTGCTGGCGCGCAAACGAGAGCAGTTGCTGGGTCAAGGTGGCGCCCCGCTTGGCGGCGCGCTCCATGGTGTCGATCGTCCGCAGCTGCGCTTCTCGTCGCCCATCAAGCTTGAGCAGATGCAGTCCGTTGACGATGACGTTCAACAGGTTGTTGAAGTCATGGGAAACTCCACCGGTAAGCTTCCCGATAGCTTCCAACTTCTGCGCCTGGAACAACGCATCTTTGGCCTGCGACAGGGCAAGGTCGGCATCGCGCTTGGCGGTGACGTCGCGCGTGACCTTTGCAAAGCCGACCAGTTGGCCAGTTTGGTCGCGTACGGGATCGATGACGACATGTGCCCAGAATCGGGTGCCATCGCGACGCACGCGCCACCCCTCGCGTTCAAATCGTCCCTCGCGTTCAGCGGTTCTCAGTGCGTTTTCGGGCAACCTGGCCGCTTTATCTTCTTCTGTGTAGAAGCGTGAGAAGTGCTGGCCGATGATCTCGTCGCTGTCATAGCCCTTGATGCGAGCGGCGCCGGCGTTCCAGCTGGTGACGATGCCGCTGGGGGATAGCATGAAGATCGCATAGTCGGTGACGCTTTGGACCAGCAACCGAAACTGTTGCTCGCTTGCATGCAGGGCCTCTTCGGCTCGAATACGCTCCGTAAAGTCGCGCGTGATCACCGTAAATCCAACGAGTTGTCCTGTACCATCATGGACTGGATCCACCACGGAATTGGCCCAGAACCGTGTGCCATCCTTGCGTACACACCATCCTTCGCTTTCGAACCTGCCTTGGCCGGCCTGGCGCAACACTGCTTCGGGACGTTTCGCTATGCGCTCTTCCTCGGTGTAAAAGAGCGAAAAGTGTGCCCCCAGTACCTCAGCCTCGGAGTAAAACGTTGTTCGTTCTGCGCCCAGGTTCCAGCTGCTGATTTCGCCCTCCGGCGACATCGTATAGATGGCGTAATCTTCCACGCTGGAGATGAACTGTTGAAGTCGATGTGCTTCGAGACGCTTGCTTTGGGCAGCCATGGGATAAAGATGCGATTTCCGGGCGCACCAAAGAATGGGAAGGTAGATTTGAGAGTAGCGGTAAACGGCCGTAAGGGTCAAACGTATTCGTCCCGTGCGCAGCGGTTGATGAACGGGCACGGGACAAAACGCCTGGATGCACCGCGTTATGCCGAGACTCTTATCCTGGCGCGAGATTGGACGTCGTAAAGCGACGTGGTCGCTCAGAATGTCGCGCACCCGCGCGGGGTGCCAATGATGATGCGTCCCGTGCCACTGGCGTCACTGATGAAGTCGCTGTCGAGTCCGTGTAGAAATTCAGCCGCCTTGCGTGCGCGAACTGCAGTGACGTAAATTGTCGGCTCGTCGAAGCCATTCTCCCAACCCTCTACCAGAAGGTCGTCGGCGTCGTCGAATTCGGCCAGAGCGGCAAGTAGTTCACGTTTCTTCATGTGCTGGCAGGCAGGCAGCGCGTGGCAAGGCCAGTTCGTCGGCATTGGTACGGGAGGATAGGCAGACGTCCGCCCGAGTGGCGTTCGCTTCTTGGCTGCCGCGTTCACGACAGCTGAACGTTGGTCGCCTTGTCGCCTTTGGGACTTGCGCTGCGTTCAAAAGAAACGCGCTGATTCTCCGACAGCGATTTGAATCCTGCCTGTTGGATGTCCTGGAAATGAACAAAGATATCTGAGCCGCCCCCATCGGGGGTAATAAAGCCAAAGCCCTTGGCTTCACTAAACCATTTCACAGTGCCGTTTTGGGTATGCATGATCGCTTTCTCCGTGTTGACAAGGCCGGATAGCACCGGCCGGATGCGCCGTTAAGCAGGGTATGCAACGTATGAAGTCTCGCTAGCGCTGCCCCAGGAAGGCAGCAAAGGACGGAGACCGGCAGGGATTGCATTGCCTATTCGGTGACCCACTATACAGGGCTTTGGCTTGCGATAGAGATGCAACGTGCAGTATGGGCATCGTCTTTTTCTACCGCGTTGTGCGTTTCAATCATGAGGTGCTATCAACTGGCAAGGCCTGTGTTCGAGAGTCCCCAGACCGTAGTTGATGGCTGGGGTCATGAAGCGGTACGCGTAGCCCGTGTCCGTGCCCTGGCGGAAAGCCAGCTGCCGGCGGGCACGGGAAGTACGTCAGAATTGCATCGCACCTGGACGTGCCAGTGCCAGATGCTATGCTTGGCGAAGCCCGGCTGGTGGAAAACGCCATCTGGCACATCAATCATTGATATGAGGTCCGACACGCAATATGCAAAAGAGGGATTTGCTACGCATGCTTGAAAGCTATACAGATGATCAAGAGATATTGGTGGAGACGCTGGCCGGCGGGTTTGAGTCGCCAGTAGTCTATGTCACCGGAGTACGACAACGGCAACCGTCAGAATACGGGAATGCGCACGATAGCGAATATGTTGCATCCCGTCCGCCTGCGCCGACTACCGCCGCCGTCGTGATTGGCACAGCGTTGGGGGCAATGTTCTCGCCGCTCTGAGCGGGCACCTTCAATGCCGTCCCTGAGAATGCGGTGGTAGTCAGCCATGTTTTTTTTGCGAGCATGAATCTCATTGATGGCCCGCATTCATCACCCGTTCGAATTCCGTCAAGGCCGCAACTGTTGGCGTAAAGCATTTGACTCGCAAGTAGAGCGAGATCGGCCAACGGCTGCAGACGTCGCAGGATGAGCACTGTCGGAATCCTTCCTTGTTGAGCATGGTCTGCTCTTAACTTGGTTGTACGTGCAAGAGGCTTGTGCCACACTGAGCTTCATATTCCTTGCCGAGATGGAGGGAGATGTGTCCGGGAAGCTCATGAGGCAAATTGCTGCGAAAAGGCTGCGCCCTGGCCGTGAGCCAGAGGACGTGACGATCGAAGTGGTTGAAGAGCCGGAGGCGGGGGCCGGCCCGGCGTTGGTGGGTGACGTGGGTCAAGTCGCTTACCTGGTGCATACCGCGGAACGGACGGTCCAATTAGTGCGCATCGAGACCATGGAAAATAAATATGGTTCCGAGTCCGTGTTCGAGGACCAGGCCGGGAACTGTTACGTGTGTAACAGAGCCTTTCGCTCCGATGCAGCCAGTTCGTCGTCTGTGCGGATTGCGTAACGGCGAGTGCGCCGTCGACGTCTTCTCATAGGCGGGTCAATACCGCAGCATCGATCTAAACACCAGGGGCGGTGTAAAACTGCTATCGCGCGGATCGAAAGGCTTAAAAGGCGCGAATGGCGGGCCTAACATGAAGCTGTGTTCGATAAGAAACGTCAATCGACCTGGGATGCGATGCGTGATAGTGTGGGGCATTGCCAGTGCGGAGGCTGAACTTCGCGGCATCTGGCGCGATTCGCGTACTTTTCTCAAAGTGCCGACCAGATCAACCCAGTCTGTGAGGGCACTTGTCATGGATAAAACCACTGCATTATCGAGGTCGCACCCTGGAGTGTTCTGGGGGCGGGCACCGCTGCGGACCGAAAACCGTGGCCCCCCTGGCGATGTGCGCCAACCGACGAAAAATGAACTCATGATGGTGTTGCGGATTGCGAAGGCCTTGATGTGTGCTGTTAACGTCGAGTCTGCATTACGCTCCATCTACCGCAACTTGTCGTCGCTGAAGCCCGACGGCGTCTTATTGATCAGTAACCGGGGAAGTGGTGACAGCTGCTACTACCTCGAACCTCCCCGAGGGGAAAAATTCCTGGAAATGAACCATCAGGAGTGTCGCAAGCTACGCAAGATGCTGGAGGCAGTGCCGCTTGACCGTCCCGCAGGACCGTTGATACTTGACCATGGCAGCCACGCGGTGGCGCCTTTTTCTTCCGACGTCCATGGCGGCCACATCGCACTCCACTGGAAGGAGCGACCTCCACTGAGCATTCAGCGCGGAGCGCGCACCGTGCTTCCCTTTATTGCTGAGCTGGCCGGCGTTCGGCTCACGGGCCTGTTGCACCAACAGAACTGTGACGAACTGGTTCATGAGCAGCATGAGGCTCACGCAGCGGCAGAGTCCCGGCTCGTCGAGGAGCTCAGGGTCAGTGAGAGTGAGGCGGTTGTAGCACGAGAAATGGCCGCGCTGGACGAACTGACCGGCCTGCAGAATCGCCGCGGCTTTCTCGCCAAATCGGAACAGTGCCTGCTGATCGCCCGGCGCCAGCGTATGGCGTGCGCAGTCATTTTTGCCGATGTGGATGGACTGAAAAACGTGAATGACAAACTCGGCCACGCAGCAGGAGACGCCTTGATTCGCGAGGCAGCACAGCTCTTTCGCAGCGCCTTTCGGCATGCGGACGTGGTGGGACGTGTTGGCGGGGACGAGTTTGCCGCATTCACGTTCGATAATGCCACCCCGCGCGCAATCACCGAACGGATCCTCGCCCGCATCGCGGAGTTCAATCTGGCGCATCCAGGCGGGCCGGCCTTGTCGCTCAGCATCGGCGTAATCAATTGCGATAGCTCCAGTGCCGAGTCGCTATCCGACTATCTATTGCGAGCAGACAACGAAATGTATCGTGATAAGCGTCGGGCCCGCCGCGCGGCAAGCTAGCAAGGCGAATGCATTTGCTTCTGTGGCAGCGTAAGCGTTTGCCAGCAGCGGCGGAATAGGGCGTAGCCCTGGAATTTTGGCTGCCTGGAGAGTTATCATGCACAACAATGAACCCGAAACCTCATTTCGCGGCCTCCCCTTGAGCGCCGAGCAGGAAGCCGAAATCCAGCACTATATCCGGCAAAGGCAAAGGCGCGGATTGGTCCCGGATGCTGCGGAACTGCGTGCCATGTTGAACGATATGCTGCATCCGCCGTTTGACGATGACCCGCGCGAATCGGGTGGCGAAGGGGCGCACGGTGATGCCGAACGCGCCGCATGCCGGGTTGATCTTGGCGGAGATCCCATTGCAGCGCGTGAAGAGCGCACCGCCGCCGGCGAGTCAGAATTCATGAAACACCAGGGGACGCAGGAGCGCCGAAATGAATAGGTGGTTTTGCATCCTGGGCGTATAGTGGGGACAGGACGCTTCTTTCACCAACGATCGTTGCCTGGCCAAGGTCATTCACGGGACCCACTCGCATGGTCATCGGATCCAATCCAGCGTAAGTCTTTTCGCCTGAAACGAGAGCTTGCTCGTCGCGACCTCCTTTCACATTCCTTCACCAATGCGAGCGAAGGAGTCGGCCATGCGATGGCGTGAAGGGACCCTTTTTCAAGGATGGCGTATCGTATTGCGATGCACGGAGTTTCGCTGCCAGGATGGGGTGCACAGGTTTGCATCGACTGCCATTCTTCGTCAATCGGGCAAGCGTTCCGTGGTGTTTCCGGAGGAGGCATTTGATACGCGAGAAGATGCCGATAAAGATGCCACTTCGCGCGCTAGACGAGAGATCATGGGCATGGATAGCAGCAATGTCGTTGGTGAATTCGGTGGGGCCGGGCGCATTGACGACACGTTGCGGGAGTCGTCGCAGGACCAGCTCCTGGCGGCACAGTACGAGATCTCGTATGACGGGTTTCGGTACGCGTTTCGGCAATATCGTTACGATGCTTTTGGCGATGCATTGCGCTACGCCAAGGCCGAATACGGCAAGGTGGGATTCGTACGCGATGAGACTTTTCGACCTGATTGGCGGAGTGCCTATCGCCCGACTGACGAAGAAGACCTGTTGATGCATCAGCACGGGATTGCCTTTGCGATGGGGCGCTTTCATTATGGCGGCTATCGGTACGAGCAGCTGCGTGATGCGCTCGCTTACGCCATTGCACATCCTGGTTTGTAGATCAATGAAGTCAAAAGGGACCGCGTAATGGCGACATACATGCAATGGCTGACGGGTGGAATGCTGGCCTGGAGTTGGTGGAAACTGCTTCTGCTCGGTCTAATGACGACACACGTGACGATCGTCGCCGTAACGATTTACCTGCACCGGTGCCAGACACACCGGGCCTTGACCTTGCGTCCGGTGGTGGCGCATTGCTTTCGCTTCTGGCTATGGATCACCACGGGGATGGTGACGAGGGAGTGGGTGGCGGTGCACCGGTGTCACCATGCCCACTGCGAAACAGCAAGGGATCCGCACAGCCCGCTGCAGGTGGGTATTCATGAAGTCTTGTGGCGGGGAGCGGAGCTATACCGGAATGCGGTACGTGACCCGGGGTTGGTGGCACGCTTCGGAGGGGGCGGGCCGGACGACTGGCTGGAACGCAAAGTCTATGGGCGCTATTCCTGGCAAGGCGTGGGGCTACTATTGGCGATCGAACTGGTTCTGTTTGGCGCCCCAGGACTGACGCTATGGGCGTTCCAAATGATGTGGATCCCGTTCCTGGCCGCAGGGGTGGTCAACGGTCTCGGGCACTATGTCGGCTACCGCAACTTTGAATGCAAGGAAGCGGCGACCAATATCTTGCCGTTTGGTCTACTCATTGGTGGCGAAGAGCTGCACAATAACCACCACACTTTCCCTACCTCGGCGAAGTTCTCGATTCGCTGGTTCGAAGTGGATGTCGGCTGGGCCTATATCTGCCTGATGCGATCATTGGGTCTCGCAACACCGCGCAAGACGCCCCCTCCGTTGGCGCGCTGTTCCTGCCAGTTTGCGCCGACCTTGTCCACGTTGAATTCTGTATTGGGACATCGCGCTATTCTGATGCGCGAATTGACTGTGCTCAAGCAAGCTGTCTTTCAGGCCGAACGCCAGAGAATGGCGATTCTGATACCGAAAGCCGTCTTGCAGCAGGCGAAAGGTCTGTTGCAGCGAGCACCTTGCCGGCTCACTGGGGCGCAACGGGAGGATCTCGACCAGGTGCTGGCGCATAGCGAATGTCTTCATCAAATGCATATGGCACAGAAGACGTTTGAAACTCTGTGGGAGCGCTCGTCTGAAACGCAAGAGCAACTGTTGGCGCGTCTGCAGCATTGGTGTATTGAAGCAGAACGTAGCGGGCCGCGTTCATTGCAGCGGTTCGCACGGCAACTGGCCAGTTACGGGTGACCAGATGAATCTCGCGGCGAAACATTCATCTGCTTGCCAGGAGCTGATGAACGAAGGCGCGTTAGCGGACGCCGTGCACTATTGTCTGGCGCAGGGAGTGCTGCCGCCATTCCCGCCTTGCGACAGGACTTCACCCGATTATGAGCAATGCGCCGAGCTTGCAAAGGAAACGTTGTCCGACTATGGGTGGTGGGAAAAACGACTGAAACTCCGCGATGCGCGCGCTGCAAGGCAAGGTGAAAGATCGAACGTCGAAAACGGGTAATCGAATGGGTGCTCTTGGCGAATTATTTCAACGACGATGTGGGCGCGGTACCGCGTAACATGCGCCTACTTCGCTGAAAGCGAGTAGACTGTAGTTAGCTTAAATGGTTTGTCCATGTACCTCGATCGTTTTCCCGCAGAGATTACTGTTCAGCTGAATTTAGTGCGACGAGCCCACTTAAAGTGGGCTTTTTTGCAGACGCCGCGCGGTCGTGGTGGGCGAATTCTGAAGCGATTTGGGGGGCTCAAATGAAACGACGCATTGACCGCGATACGGCGCAGCAAATTTCCATCGTGCTGCTCACTCGAGTAGCCTTTGGCACGACGGCAGGATTACGCACGGCCGTATCATATGGTCTGCGGCTAGCTTTAATTAAAGCCATTTTCCTGCGGCCTCTCGTGCTTACGCGCATCCACCTTGATCCGGGGGCGCGCAGAGACCGTCGAAAGTGGGATCGTTGAAGACCATCGGGATGAGAGACCGGTTTCTGACTAGCCCGCCTCGGACGAACGGATGTTTTGGCGCCGAACCTACGCAGGCTCCATGCCTTGAACGTCTTGGCGAGTATGGCCGGATCCCTTCTAAGGGAATTTGCGAGTTCGCTTTCAATTGTATTTCGATGATACTCTTACTGTCATGCCATTCATGACCGTTACGTGTCATATCCGCGTAGCTGTCGCAAATGGCACATGGAATCAGATTCGATCCGCTTCTTTCGCCAATCTAATTGTGGGAGACTTCATGAAGTTGAAGCTATTGGCAGCATTGGTCTTCGTCGCCAGCACCGCGGGTGCGCAGGAAACCGACACTGAGGGCGCCAGTGTACCTGTCGCGAATTACATCAAGGCCCATGCCACCGGCGACGCGGCCTACATCCGCAAAGCATTCCACCCGGATGCGAAGATATACTCCTACCGCGACGGAAAGCTGCAGGCCTTAACTGTCGATGAATTCGCCAAACTCTTCCCTGGCAAACCGGCGGCCAACGAGGATCAACGCGTACGCCGAATCGAAAGTATTGATGTGGCTGGGGTCGCCGGCACTGCCAAGGTATACCTCGACTACCCAAACGTGGCTTTTACCGACTACATGGCGCTACTGAAGGTAGATGGCGAATGGAAGATCATCAACAAGACCTTTAATAGCGTGCCCAAGTCTAAAAAATGACTTGGTTGATCACTTCACCTCATATTTTTACAAGAGCATCTTACGTGAACCTGCAAGTACAACGGTTTCCTATTTCCTTCGCGACGCTAGCCGCAATTTTTTCGCCACCAGCTTTGGCGGCGCCACAGTCCTTTGTGATGAAATTGGATTTCTGGGGCAACCCAGTGTTCCAGACGCTGGAACTGGACGAGATAGGCAATGCCATTCAGGGTACTGTCGACCGAGATCCATTCATCGGTAAACGCCATGGCGATGAGTATGTGTTCACCGCGACCGCCGCCGATAAGACCACGTACACCTACAGGGCCACGGTCAAGCGTGGTTCAATGAGCGGTGTGGCCGATTTCCCAGATAGCAATCATGCTGGTCGGCGTGTACAACACAAGTTTACCGCGCAGCTCATCCCCACGCGTCCCGTAACCACCCCGCAGACCCATCGCTATGTACCGACTTCTTATGCCAATGAGTTCTCATCACAGCGCCCACCTGTGCTAACGATCTGGCCCGGCGACAGCGTACAGACCACCACCGTGGATTCGGGGGGCGTCGATGAACACGGCGTAACCGTTGCACTTTATGGCAACCCACAAACTGGCCCGTTCTATGTCGCAGGCGCGGATAGCGGAGACGTCCTGGCTATCCACATCAAGAAGTTGCGTTTAAATCGTCCTTACGCCGACAGCCTCGATCAGCTGGTACATAAAGCGCAGACCACGCGGCTGGCTGCGCGAACGAATGATTTGGGACAACCGGTGCGCTGGCGGCTCGATCTTGACAAGGGCTTGGCCAGTCCTGAAAATGCACAAGGAAAGTTGAAGAATTTTTCAATAAAGGTCAGACCTATGCTAGGTGGCTTGGCCGTTGCACCGAGTACAGGTATGCCGCCGATATCGACTGGCGATACCGGGCAGTTTGGCGGAAATATGGACTTCAACGAAGTTGTCGAAGGCAATACCGTGTACTTGGCCGTCAATCAACCTGGCGCCTTGCTCTATTTGGGCGATGCCCACGCCTTGCAGGGCGATGGTGAGACGTCGCAGTATGCGCTGGAGACTTCCATGGCCGTTGAATTTAGCGTCGAGCTAATTAAGAACAAGCAAATCTCCATGCCCAGGGTCGAGTCGCCGACGCATATCATGACCCTCGGCCAAGCCGGGTCGCTCGACGAGGCGCTGAAACAGGCGACTAGTGGCATGACGCAGTGGTTAGCCGAAGACTACGGGCTCAATCTTTCAGAGAGCGCGCAGTTACTTGGGGCTGCTGTCGAATACCGCGTGGTTAATCTCGCCGGACGCAGTGTCGGGCTGGCAGCCAAATTGGATAAACGCCTACTTCAACTTACTCGACCAGCAGAATCCAGTGCGATGGTGCCGGGTTCTTGAGGCAGTAGAACGGCCGACAGTTCACTCTGCAGACCTGGCGCAGATCATCGAGGCAAGGGCGCGAATATAGGTCGGAGAACGATGGCACTGTCATTGGTATTTCTAATGGCGGGGACAAGGTTCCTCAGTCTCTCGCGGGCAGATCGCCGCGTTTGATAATCGGGGGGCAATGGTGTCCGCCGAGCAGGGCGCTGGAAGAAGGCGTCCTGGGGCTGACAGCTTGAACGGGCTGCTCGACCTCGGTCGACAACCGTCCCACCGGTACCGAAATCATTGCCCTGAGCTCTGCGGGCGCACAGGTCCTGTCGTTTCCAAAGCATCGCCAACCCTGTGTTCGCCTTCGTGAGCTTGAACGGCAACGGGTACGCCTTCCTCAACCAGGAATTCAATATCCTCAGCGCCGGTGAGCGATCGCCGTTACCGAATGAAATCAATGATGTGGTGGAATGGGTAGTTGGTTATTAAATTGATATTTGTAAGGTAGTTCGACAACTTTGCCAGTAAGCGTTCCTGATGTCCCAGTGGGTTATCGGTGCGGCGTTTCCGCCCAGTTGGCAGGCGCACTGCGTTTGAGTGTTTGGACGCTCCATTCCTTCGGGAGCGATCGCGCTATCGAGTACTTTGTGTGCCGGAATGGGGTGACGCATTGAAGTCCAGAGGACGGGATCTTAAGGCCGATTCGATAGACCAGCAAAAGGTGGCCGCTGATCCACCTGGATTGCATTGGCACGAAGATGTGGTCCGATACAACTTCACTGCAAATCGCACGAGGCGTAGAAACGATGGCAGCCAAGGACAGCGAAGAAGCCGCCACCGCGTCCGCGCCTGCTGCTGGACGAACCGTTCTCCAACCTCGACGTCGACCTGCGCGAGCGACTGGCACAGGAGGTGCGCGCCATTTTTCGCGCCTGAGCGCGGGCGAGAGGTAAAGAATAAACTGGCGTCAGCGCGCCCTCGTCATTCTTTGGGGCCGAAGAAGAATTCCCTACTCGTTTCAATGACCTGACGGGCAGCACTGCCCGGCAATTTGCTGTGGTGATCGAGACCCTCATTGTCGCCTGTTATGGCATGGGATCGTTGAATTGCTTGTCGAAAGTCTGTCACACAGTTCTCTGGACCAACCGTGTCCAGCAGGCCGACTCGCGCGAGCTTCCCGTGAACGCGCTCATTTGCCTCGCAAAGTAGCACCAGGACGCCGCGCTTTTTCAAATTGTTGATGACCTCCTCCAATGTCAGCAGGCCGGTGATATCGATGAATGGTACCCGACCTAAGCGCAGCACGAGAATGCGGGGGTCGGTATGCGTCTGCGCTAAAGCGCGTTCGAAGCTCTCGGCGGCGCCAAAGAAGAACGGTCCCTCAATCGCATACACCAGCACGCCAGCTGGAAGCTGCGGTAGTCCGTGTCGCATTAATTCCGGCCCAAGGTGCGCGTCAGTCTGTTGCTGTATGTCGACTGACGATGCCATTCTTCGCAAGAATTGAAGTGTGGCGAGAATGACCCCGATATTGACTGCGACAACCAGGTCGGTCAGGATCGTCAGGAGGCATGTGATGACGAGAATGGCTGCATCGGCGCGGGGCGCGATGCGAAGCATGCGCCAGAAATGCCTCATTTCGCTCATGTTGAACGCGACCACGAACAAGATGGCGGCCAGCGTTGGCAGCGGTACGTTCGCGGCCAATGGCGCGAACAGTACGACGATCAGCAATAGCGTGCCGGCATGGACTATGCCGGCGAGGGGACTCGTGCCTCCACTGCGGATATTGGTTGCCGTCCTCGCGATTGCGCCAGTGGCCGCAAATCCCCCGAGGAGCGGCGAAACCAAGTTGGCGATGCCTTGTCCGATCAATTCCTGATTCGAATTGTGCTTGGTGCCAGCCATCCCATCGGCCACCACTGCGGACAGCAAGGACTCGATCGCACAGAGCAGCGCGATGGCGAAAGCCGGGCCAACCAACTCCATCAAACGCGACAGGTTCATTGCCGGCAGTGACAGGCTCGGCAGATGTTGAGGAACGCCGCCGAACGCGCTGCCGATCGTCGCCACGCCCTCGAATCCGAACCAGGACTGGGCGGCAGTAGCCACGACCAGCGCGATGAGCGGGCCTGGGATGCGGCGCAATCCTCGAATGCGGCCAGGCAACGTGACCAGCAGTAGACTGATCACCCCGAATGCGGTGGTCAGCGGATGCAGCTGCGGCAGCAACTGCATTAAATGCCACAGTTTCATGTGGAAGTGGCTTTCAGCGACCGTCGGCAATCCGAAAAAATAGCTCCATTGACCGACCCAGATGATGATGGCGATGCCTGTCGTAAAGCCGACGATCACTGGTGCGGGAATGAATTTGATGATGCCGCCTAACTTGGCCACGCCCATCGCGATGAGCATAGCGCCAGCCATACAAGTGGCAAGTTGCAGTCCATCGATTCCGTACTGTGCGGTGATGCCGGACAGTATGGCGATGAAGGCTCCGGTAGGCCCGGCGATCTGCGAACGACTGCCACCCAGGGTCGACACCAATGCGCCTGCGACGATCGCGGTATACAGGCCTTGCTCCGGGCGCGCGCCTGAGGCAATTGCGAACGCCATCGACAGGGGCAGGGCGACCACGGCCACAATGACACCGGCGATGATATTGGAAAGAACCTTTCCCGGCCCAAACAAGCCAGCACGCTGTGCTTCGAGGAAATTGATCATAAGACGTCAACCTTGATTTCAACAGCCTGCTGCCGAAAGGATGATCCAGCCACAGCGACTCGCCTATGCCAGGTGGAAAGCACCCACATCTTGAGCACAAATGTACTGGCATTGTACATCCATGATATGTCTCATCAGTTATCAGTGCGTTATAACCGGAATATCATATTGGGTTTATCGCGGCAGGGTGGAATCGCGGCCGCGACTGTTATTTGAACTTTGGGTTCGCGTCAGCCTGGCGCGAATCGAAAGGCTCCGTCGACTCGATTTGCCGTCGCACCAGATGTTTTGCCTGAGCAATGAGATCGAATAGATGCTCCTCGCGCATGCCCTGGTCTCTTTCGGTGCGTATGAGCAATTTCACGCGGCTGGTCACACTGTCACTCCTTGGACGGCCGATTTTCGACAAGTGGCGCCATTCCCTGCCGCCGATGTCAGACGTTCTTTCAGTGCAACACGCGATTGTTCCGGAGTGTCCCGAAGAGCCAGTGTTCGGCTACACATAGACGATGACGGGACTCATTCTGTTCCAGTCGAGTCCAAAAAACAGATCGGCATG
>Ga0102595_101171_pt1 | contig 13148 bp, 10 predicted proteins | sample Araplaol_mTSA_r2_2_FD_76864 | JGI IMG/M metagenome (GOLD analysis project Ga0102595, IMG submission 76864) | Arabidopsis root microbial communities from North Carolina, USA - plate scrape MF_Col_mTSA_r2 (SPADES assembly) (version 2) | ecosystem: Host-associated > Plants > Roots > Endosphere...
CACCCCTTATCCAGGAGACCAGCATGACCAAGCTCAAACTCGCATCCCTCTTCGTGGCCGCAGCTTTCGCTTCCGCCGCCAACGCCCAGGAAGTTGTCCGCCTCGGCAACCTGAAATTCGCGCACTACGGCGCCGTCTCGTATATCAAGGAAATCGCGCCGAAATGCGGCATCAAGGTCGAAGAGCATATTTTCGCCAAGGGTCCTGACGTGATGCAGGCCATCCTGGCAGGCGAGCTCGATGTCGGCGCCACTGCGTCGGAAGCCGCCATCCAGGGCCGCGCCAACGGCGCCCCGATCTACGTCGTCGCCGGTTTCGCCAAAGGTGGCGCGCGCCTGGTCGCGCGCCCCGACAGCGGCATCAAGGCGATCAAGGACTTGAAAGGCAAGAAAGTCGGCGTGACCCGCGGCGGCATCCATGAGGTACTGCTGGCCGCAGAACTGGCGCAGGCCGGCCTTACCTTCTCGGACGCCCCGGGCAAGGACGTGCAGCTGGTGTTCCTGGCCTTCGCGGACCTGAACCAGGCCCTGCTCGGCAAGAACCTGGACGCGATCATGCAATCGGAGCCACAGTCCTCGCAAGCCATCAACAAGGGCTTCGGCGTGGAAGTGATGAAGCCATACGACACCCCGATCGGCGAACCGGTCCGCACCATGGTGATGAGCGAGAAGTTCTACGCGACCCGCCGCGCCACCGCCGCCAAGTTCATGAACTGCTTCGTGCAGGCCACCAAGACCTTCATCGACGACAAGCCGACCGCTGAAAAATACGTGCGTAACGTGATCTTCAAGGGCCAGATCACCGCCGACGATTTCCAGGACGCGATCGCCAACTCGCCATACACCTACGACATCTCCCCGCAGCACATCCAGATCACCACCGATGTGATGAACAAGACCGGCGTGGGCAAGATGCGCAAGGCGCCTGTGGCTTCCGAGTGGGTCAAGACCGACCTGCTGGACGAGGCCAAGAAAAGCCTGAACATCAAGTAAGGCGAGGCATATCATGGCAAAACCGAATTTGCGCCAGATCGCAGCGGGCTCCGTGGTGCCCGTGCTGGTGATCGCTCTGTGGCAGGCCAGCGCTTCGCTGGAATGGATCAACCCGCAGGTGCTGCCTTCTCCCTGGGCAGTAGTGACCAAGTGGGTTGAATACCTCCTGCCGCTGCAGGCCTACGACCCTGCCGCCAGCTCCTGGCTGGCCTGGGCGTTTTCCGGCGAGCTGATTGGCGACACCATCAGCAGCATGTACCGCGTGCTGGTCGGCTTCGCGGTCGGCGCCGGCCTGGCCTTGCCTTTCGGCCTGGTGATGGGATCGAGCAAGCGCATGTACGACTGGCTCAATCCCCTGCTGCAGGTGCTGCGCCCGATTCCGCCAATCGCCTACATCCCGCTGGCGATCCTGTGGTTCGGCCTGGGTAACGCGCCAGCCGTGTTCCTGATTGCGCTGGGCGCCTTCTTCCCGGTCCTGATGAACACCATCGCCGGCGTGCGCCATGTGGACGGCATCTACGTCCGCGCCGCCCGCAACCTGGGCGTCAGCCAGCGCACCATGTTCGTCCGCGTGATGCTGCCGGCCGCCGTGCCGTACATCCTGTCCGGCGTGCGTATCGGCATCGGTACCGCCTTCATCGTGGTCATCGTTTCCGAGATGATCGCCGTGAACAACGGCCTCGGTTTCCGCATCCTGGAAGCACGCGAGTACTTCTGGTCGGACAAGATCATCGCCGGCATGATCAGCATCGGCCTGCTTGGCCTGGCGATCGACATTGGCATGAACAAGCTGAATAACCATCTGCTGCGCTGGCACCGCGGCCTGGAGAACTAAGATGAGCGCAACCCATATCGACGTCAAACGCGTCAACAAGGTATTCAAGACCGACAACCGCGAAGTGGTGGCGCTGCGCGACATCAACCTGCAGATCCCGCAAGGCCAGTTCGTCTGCCTGCTGGGTCCATCGGGCTGCGGCAAGTCCACCCTGCTGAACGCCATCGCCGGCTTCTCGCTGCCATCCAGCGGCGAGATCACGGCCGACGGCCAGTTGATCACCGGCCCGGGCCCGGAACGCGGCATGGTATTCCAGGAATACGCCCTGTTCCCCTGGATGACCGTGGAGAAGAACATCGCCTTCGGCCTGGAAGTCAAAGGCATGGCGCAGGCGGAAATCAAGCAGCGCGTGGACCAGTTGCTGGGCATGCTGTCGCTGTCCGACTTCCGCAACCGCTATCCGAAAGACCTGTCGGGCGGCATGCGCCAGCGCGTGGCCATTGCGCGCGTACTGGCGCTGGATTCGCCGATCATGCTGATGGACGAGCCGTTCGGCGCGCTGGACGCACTGACCCGCCGCAACCTGCAGGACGAGCTGCTGCGCATCTGGTCGGAGCTGAAAAAGACCATCATCTTCGTTACCCACAGTATCGAAGAGGCGATCTACCTGGCCGACCGCATCGTGGTGATGACCTACCGTCCGGGCACCGTCAAGCGCGACATGATCGTGGAGCTGCCGCGCATGCGCGATCCTGCCTCGGCCGACTTCAACGCGCTCAAGCGTGAGCTGGGTGCATTGGTGATGGAAGAACAGCAGCGCCACCACAGCGACGAACTGCGCATGGCCGCGGTGGACTAAAATTGCGCTTATGCGCAAACCTTTTCTCCTGTTGCTGTTACCGGCGGCCGCGATCATCGTGGCCGCCTATGTTCTTGGCGCTTACCGCGCCGGCAATGAACAGCTGGCGCAAGGCCAGCGCCAGCTGCAACTCATGGCGCCGGAACTGCAGTCAGTCCTGGAACGCTTCGAAACCCTCCCTTTCGTACTGGCGCAACAGCCGGACCTGACCAACGCCCTCGCCCATCCCAAGGATCCCGCGGCCATCGCCCGGCTGAACGAGACGCTGCAAACCATCCAGCAGCAAGCCAAAGTCGGCGCACTGTACCTGATGGACCGCAACGGCCTGACGCTGGGCGCCAGCAACTGGGACCAGCCGCTCGGATTCGCCGGCAAGAATTTCTCCTACCGTCCCTATTTCCAGGCAGCGCTGCGCGGCAACGCGGGCCGTTTCTACGGCATCGGCACCAGCACCAGCGAAGCGGGCTACTTCATCGCGCAGCCGGTGCATCGCCAGGGTGAGATCCAGGGCGTTATCGCGGTCAAGATCAGCCTCGCCGAACTGGAACGCAACTGGAACAGCAGCGAGGATCCGATCCTGCTGGCCGACCGCCATGGCGTGATCTTCCTGAGCAATCGCCCGAACTGGCGCTATCACAGCCTGGAGCCGCTGCCTGCGAACGCCTTGGCGGAACTGGCCAGCACACAGCAATACATCGGCCGCGAAGTCACTCCCCTGGCACGCAACCCGGGGCCACGCGTCACGCAGGAAGTGGGTCGCCTCGGTTGGCAGCTCATGATTTTCCCGAGCCAGTTGCGCGTCGTCCGCAGCGGCATCAATTGGGCCCTTGCAACCGCGCTGCTGCTGGCTTGCGGCGGCGTGTCGTACTGGGCCATGCACCAGCGCCGCCGCCGGCGCGAAGAGCGCCTGGCCTTCGACCGCGAACTGGAATCGCGCATCGCCCAGCGTACGCAGCAACTGAGCGAAACCAACCGCATCCTGCGCACCACGCAGAATGAACTGGTGCAGGCCGGCAAGCTGGCCATGCTGGGCCAGATGGCGGCAGGCATGACGCACGAGCTGAACCAGCCGCTGGCGGCGATCCGCGCCTTTGCCGACAATGCCCGCACTTTCCTGGAGCGCGGCCAGCAGGAACAGGCGGCCAGCAATCTTGGCCACATCGGCGATGCCAGCGCGCGCATGGGCGCCATCATCAGCCAGTTGAAGGGTTTCGCGCGCAAGGGTGAAACCATCGGGCCGGTGGATTTCGGGCGCGCAGTACGCAGCTCGACCTTCCTGCTGGAGAGCGAAAGCAAGCGCCGCAACGTAGCGATGGAAATCGATACCGGCGCCGAGCCCTTGATGGTGGCTGGCGATACGGTGCGCATCGAGCAAGTACTGATCAATCTCCTGCGCAATGCCCTGGATGCCGTCGAAGGAAGGCCGCAACCGCGTGTTTCCGTCGCGCTGTCGCGGGAAGGCGCCGAAGGCGTCGCGCGCATCAGCGACAGCGGCCCGGGCATCCCGCAGGAAGTGGCCGCGCACTTGTTCGAACCGTTCTTCACCACCAAGCCGGCAGGGCAAGGCCTGGGCCTGGGCTTGGCGATTTCCTCATCGATCGTCCAGGCAATGAACGGCCGTTTAACGGCCCGCAACCTGGACGACGGCGGCGCGCAGTTTGAGTTACGCTTACCGCTTATTAAAGAAGGAGCTGCCCAATGAAGGCGCTATTGGTTGAAGACGAGGCCGCGCTGCGCCTAGCCACCTCGCAAACGCTGGAACTGGGCGGTTTTGCGGTGCAGGCTTGCGCAAGTGCCGAGGAAGCGCTGCCGTTGTTGCTAGCAAATTTCGCGGGCGTGGTGGTGACCGACGTGCGGCTGCCGGGACTCTCCGGCCTGGACCTGCTGGCGCGCGTTGCTGCGCTGGACGCCGAGCTCCCGGTCATCGTGGTCACCGGCCACGGGGATGTCAGCATGGCGGTCGAAGCGATGCGCGCCGGCGCTTACGACTTCATTGAAAAGCCCTTCGCCTCCGAACGCCTGATGGACGCGGTCAAGCGCGCGCAGGAGCGCCGCAACCTGGTGCTGGAAAACCGCCGCTTGCGTTCCGAACGCGCGCAGCATCCCGACATGCCCGATCTTATCGGGCGCTCCGAAGCCATCGAACATTTGAAAGTCGTAGTGCGCAATGTGGCCCCTACCGGCGTGGATATCCTGGTCAACGGCCAGACCGGTACCGGCAAGGAGGTGATGGCGCGCCTGATCCATGCAGCCAGTGGTCGCAGGGGAAATTTCGTCGCCATCAATTGCGGCGCACTGCCCGAGTCGGTGTTCGAGAGCGAAATTTTCGGCCACGAGGCAGGTGCATTCACCGGCGCGCAAAAGCGCCGTATCGGCAAGCTGGAATTCGCCAACGGCGGGACGGTATTCCTCGACGAGATCGAGAGCATGCCGATGGCATTGCAGGTCAAGCTGCTGCGCGTGCTGCAGGAGCGGCGACTCGAGCGCCTGGGCGGGAACGAGTCGATCCCGCTGGACTGCCGCATCGTAGCGGCCAGCAAGGCTGATTTGCTGGCTCTTTCGGCGCAAGGCCTGTTCCGCGAAGACTTGTATTACCGGATTGGCGTGATCAGTATCGACTTGCCGCGCTTGCGCGACCGGCGCGAAGACATCCCGTTGCTACTGGCGCACTTCGTCGCCGAAGCAGCCCAGCGCTACCAGCGGGCGATGCCGATGTGGACGCCGGAGCAGATGGCCGCGTGGCAGGCGGCGGATTGGCCCGGCAACGTGCGGGAGCTGCGTAATTTCGCCGAACGCCTCACGCTTGGCCTGGTTCCCTCCGCAACAATCGCCGGCATCTCAAGCGGTGCGGCCGCCGCGGGCACCGTCTCCGGCACGGCTTTCGCGACTGGCGCCGGCATTTCCTCGCCGGCGGGTGCCGCAACTGGCGCGGGCATGCAGTGGGCCGCCGGCGCCGGTGCGACGGGCAGCGCCGCGATGACGGCGGGCGCGGCGTCCGCGGCGGGGGTCGCGATGGCGGCCGGTGTTCCGATTGCGGGCGCAGCGCAGGCCGATGGGGAGCAGCCGTCACTACCGCAACAAGTGGATGCGTTTGAGCGCGACCTGATCCTGCGCGCCCTGGCTGCAGCCGACAACAATGTGGCGCTGGCGGCAGACCGCCTGCTCCTGCCGCGCAAGACACTCTACGACAAGCTCAAAAAGCATCACATCCAGCGCGATTGAAATGTAGTAAAGCTACACAATTTGAGCTAAGATTTATGTAGCATCACTACTACGGAGACAAAATGAAGCAGCGCACCCTCGTGGCGGCCCTCCTGCCGGCCTTCGCGGCGCTTTCGGCCGCCGCAGCGCCAACCACCGCCCTCACCGCCGCCCCTACCGCCGACACGCCGCACGCGCTGGCTTCTTGCGACGGCCCGCACGAAACGGTGCTGGCGCGCACCCAAGGGTTCGACGCCCGCGCATTGTGGCTGGACGGTCGCCTGGCCAAATGGACCGGCGTCCAGGCCGAGGGCAGCTTCAAGCTCTATTACGCGACTGCCGCCGGCATCAGCGCCCCGCAGGGCGCCACAGTCAGCGGAGCGGATGGTGCGTTGCCGCTGGCCGCAACAACGGAAACACTCCCCGCTTCCCTGGCCGCGCGCTTCAAGTACGCCGGCGACGGCGTCGTGCTCGCGCTTTCCGCCGCCGACCGCGCCCGCCTGCCGGCACTGCTGGCGAAACAGCTCGTGCTGGTGCAGGAAAATGCCGACGGCACCGTGCGCGACGCCACTGCGCTCCAGGTTCCCGGCGCGCTCGACGATATTTATGCCAACGCCGAACAGGCAACCGATCTCGGCGCCAGCATCGGCCATGCCGGTACTGTCTTCAAGCTGTGGGCGCCGACCGCACAACGCGTTTCAGTCTGCGTTTTCGATACCGGCAGCAGCAAGCCGAAATCCATCGCCACCATGCGCGCGGACGCGAAAACCGGCATCTGGTCTGCCAGCGCACGCGGCAACCTGTCCGGCCGCTACTACAAATACGTGGTGGACGTGGTGGCACCCAAGACTGGCCTGGTGCGCAACCTCGTCACCGACCCGTATTCGGTCAGCCTGACCACCGATTCCGCACGCAGCTACATCGCCGACCTGGCCGACCCACGCCTGGCCCCGCCCGGCTGGAGCAAGGACCAGCCGCCGGCCAAGGTCAAAGCGCAGCCGGACATGTCGATCTACGAGCTTCACGTGCGCGATTTCTCGATCAACGACCTGTCGGTCAGCGCCATGAACCGCGGCAAGTACACCGCCTTCCGCGAATCCGGTTCCAACAGCATGAAGCACCTCGCCATGCTGGCCAAAGCCGGTTTGACCGACGTGCACCTGCTGCCGGTATATGACCTGGGCAGCGTGCCGGAAAAAGACTGCGTCGCGCCGGTAGTGCACGGCGCTCCAGACAGCGACCAGCAGCAAAAAATCGTCAGCGACAATGCGTTGAAAGACTGCTACAACTGGGGCTACGACCCGTGGCATTACAGCGCACCGGAAGGCAGCTATAGCACCGATGCCTCCGACGGTGCACGCCGCATCATCGAATTGCGCGAAATGGTCATGGCGCTGCACAAAACCGGCCTGCGTGTCGGCACCGACGTCGTCTACAACCACACCTACCGCGGCGGCCAGCACGAGCGCTCGGTACTGGACCGCATCGTTCCAGGCTACTACCAGCGCCTGAACCTGAAAGGCGAGATCGAAAGCTCCACCTGCTGCTTCAACACGGCGACCGAGAATCGCATGATGGCCAAGCTGATGATCGATTCAGCCGAACTGTGGACGAAGCACTATCACATCGACTCCTTCCGCTTCGACCTGATGGGCCACCAGCCGCGCGCCGCCATGGAAGCGCTGCAGGCACGCGTCAACAAGGCCGCCGGGCGCCACGTGAACCTGATCGGCGAAGGCTGGAACTTCGGCGAAGTGGCCGACGGTGCACGCTTCGTGCAGGCTTCGCAAATGTCGCTGAACGGCAGTGGCATCGGTACTTTCAGCGATCGCGGGCGTGATGCCGTACGCGGCGGCGGTGCCGGAGATTCAGGCGCGCAGATGGTCGCGCAGCAGGGATTCATCAATGGCCTGGTGTACGACCCGAATGCCGGCGCAGGCTTACGTCCGGTGACGGATTTGATGAAGGCATCCGATCTGGTGAAGGTCGGCCTGGCCGGATCGATTCGCAGTTACCGCATGCAGACCTTTAACGGCGAAGTCAAGGAATTGCAAGCCGTGGTTTATGGCGGCAACCAGCCGGCCGGCTATGCAAGCCAGCCAGGCGAAGTAGTCAACTACGTGGAGAACCACGACAACCAGACGCTGTACGACATCAATGCCCTCAAGCTGCCGGTTTCCGCCACCAGCGCCGACCGGGCACGCGTACAGATGCTGGCGGCGGCAATCAACGCCTTCTCGCAAGGCGTGGCTTATTATCATGCCGGCTTTGAGATCCTGCGCTCCAAGTCGATGGACCGCAACAGCTTCGAATCGGGCGACTGGTTCAACCGGCTGGACTGGACCTACCAGACCAACTACTTCGGCTCCGGCCTGCCCCCGGCGGCGGACAACGGCAAGGACTACGCCCTGCTCCAGCCTTTGCTGGCCAATCCCGCGTTGCGGCCGACGCCTGTCGACATTGCATTTGCCCGCGACACCTTCCGCGACCTGCTGCGCATTCGCGCCAGCAGCACGCTGTTCCGGATGCGGACCGCGGAGGACATCAAACAACGCCTGCACTTCCTGAATACGGGACCTGAACAAGTAGCAACCGTGGTGGCGGCGCGCCTCGACGGCACCGGCTATGAAGGAGCGGGATTCAAGAGAGTGGCTTACTTCATCAACGTGGACAAAGTGGAGCAAACGATCACCGCCCCGGGCGAAGCCGGCAAGGCTTATCGCCTGCATCCGGTACAGGCCGGGTCTGCGGCGCGCTATGATTCCACGACAGGCAGCTTCACCATTCCACCGCGGACGGCTATAGTATTCGTTGAATAAACTTTAAGGCCGGCGGCCGCCCTAGCCATGTCAACCATCTTTCGCGCAGTCCAGGGCGACATCACCAAGCTATCGGTGGACGCAATCGTCAACGCAGCAAACTCCTCGCTCCTGGGCGGAGGTGGCGTCGACGGCGCCATTCACCGCGCCGGGGGCCCGGAACTTGTCCATGAGTGCCGGCTCCTTGGCGGCTGCAAGACAGGCCAGGCGAAACTGACGAAGGGTTATCGCCTGCCGGCCAGGTACGTCATCCATACCGTAGGGCCGGTCTGGCGCGGCGGTTCCAATGGGGAGCCGGAGCTTTTGGCGGCCTGCTATCGAGGCAGCGTGGAACTGGCGGCGCAACACGGCGTCGCAACGCTGGCTTTCCCCAGCATCAGCACCGGCATCTATGGCTACCCGATCGACTTGGCCTCCGAGCTGGCCCTGTCAACCGTTCGCGCCGCGGTCGATGAGTTTTCGGGGATTCACGAAGTCATTTTCTGCTGCTTCTCAGCGGCCGACCTGGCTGTCTACCAAGGAATCTTGAACCGATAATGCGGACGGTGCGCTAAGCACCGCTTCACCGTGTCAAAATATTGGCGCATCTATTGCAGGAGGCAGCCATGACATCGGAACTCGTCTGCACAATCGGTCATTCGAACCGCACAATCGAGGAATTCATAGGATTGCTGCGGCAAAACGGCATCGAATGCCTGCTAGACATCAGGACGGTACCGAAGTCCCGCCACAATCCGCAATTCGGACAAGACCAGCTTGCGGCTTCGCTTGAAGATGCCGGCATTGAATACCGCTATCTGCGCGGGCTGGGCGGGCTGCGCCATCCCCGCAAGGACTCTGAAAATGCCGGCTGGCGCAACCTGTCGTTTCGCGGCTATGCCGACTATATGCAAACAGAGGAGTTTGCGGAGAACGTCGAAGAAGTCGTGGAGCTCAGACGCAGCAAATGCTGTGCGCTGATGTGCGCGGAGGCCGTACCCTGGCGCTGCCACCGCTCACTGGTTGCGGATGCTTTGCTGGTCCGTAATGTGCGCGTGGACGACATCATCGACGCACGGCAAAGGCGTCCGCATAAGTTGACGCCATTTGCTCATGTGGAAGGGCTACGCATTACCTATCCAGCAGAAGGCCCCAACGGAGACGATGCAGGAACGTAAGCCCAGCACTGTCGGTCCTATTACTTCGCAAGCAGGATCGTATCGCCCTTGCCGCTGGTGCGGACGACGCCATCCTTCACCGTGTAAGACGCCCCGGAGTAGGCATCCTTTACTTTGGTGCCGTCTGCAAATACGCCAGCTACCGAGATATCGACTGGCTGGCCAGTCTTCACGTCCAGTGCCACGACAACCTTGTCGTCACCGCGCACGCGGCTGAAGGTGTATGGCATGTCCGCCAGCTTTTTGTGCTCTCCAGCGCCGATCGATGGATGCGCCTGGCGGAACTTGCCCAGCTTAGCCCAGTGCATCCGCACCTTGGCGTTGGCCTTCAGGTCACCCCAATTCATGAAAGAGCGCAGCTTTGCATCGCCTTGCGCGTCAGCCACGTCGAGGCGGCGCGAAATCTCGTCGCCGTAGTAGATCTGGGCGGCGCCGGGGGCCAGCAGCAACTTGTTTGCGGTCTCGAAAGGCTTCTGGCGCGCCGGGTCGAAAGGATTGCCGTCGTCGTGCGAGTCCATATAGTTCATGACCGAGTGCCCTTTCAGCGGGCCCGCCAGTTGCGTTGCGTACTTGCTGAACAAGGACTCATAGTCGCCCTTCGCATCGTGCACCATGCCGAAATTGATCAGGCCATCGAAGCCATTGGCGAAGTAATTGGCTTTCTCACCGCCGCCCATGTCAAAGGCCTGGCCGTGTGTGATGTTGTAGTTGTACACCTCCGCCAGCATGAAGAAGCGGCCGTCGCCCAGCACTTTTTTGGGATTCAGGCTTTTCCATTCGTCGTGCGCCGCCAGCGCAACTTTGCGCAGTTCGGCCCACACGGCAGGCTCGACGTGCTTCGCCGTATCGGCACGGAAGCCGTCCACACCATACTTGCGCACCCAGTCGGCATGCCATTTCATCAGGTAGTAGCGCGGTGCCCGTGGATAACCGGTACGGGCGAAAAAGTCATCCAGCTCCTTCACTTCGCGTTCGTAGCGGCCTTCAGCCTTCCACTTGGCTGCCAGCGCTGGCGGCAATGTAACCGGCGCATCGCTCTCGGTGCGGAAGTCAGGAAGGTTTTTCACCAGCGTGCAGCTCACCGTGGATGGCGCGTCCTTGTACTGGCACTGCGGCTCGGTGCGCACCCAGCCCTCCGGCCAGACGGGATCGGCCTCCGTCACTGGGCCGGTGTGGTTCATCACTACATCCAGCAGCACGCGGATGCCCCGTGCATGGGCGGCTTCGACGAAATCGCGGAAATCTTTCTCGGTGCCGAGGTTGGCGTCCATCGCCGTGAAGTCGCGCGCCCAATAGCCGTGGAAACCGTAGGACTTGCCAGTGCCTTCATCCGTTCCGGCATGGATTTGCTCGACTGGCGGCGTGGTCCAGATCACGTCCACACCCAGGTCGTCGAAATACCCCGACTTGATCTTTGCCGTCAGTCCCTTGAAATCGCCGCCCATGAAGCCTCGCAGCGGCGCGGCATCGGCCTTGCGGCCATAAGCCAGGTCGTTGCTCTTGTCGCCGTTGGCGAAACGGTCGGTGACCAGGAAGTAGACGGTCGCATTCTCCCAAAGGAATGGCTTGGGCGGCGCCGCCAGCGCGCTGTGTGCGCCGGTGGCAAGCAATAGGGACAATGCGATGGATGAAAGTTTCATTCGGCTTTTCCTATGTGATGACTGTGGGATTGGTGCGGCCTGTGTGCATGACGATGCTCGCCACGCTGTCTGCAATCGCAATCAGCCCTGCCAGGGCTTGCTGCGTTGGGATATGGTGCTGTTCCGGATCGGCTTCGTAGCGCTCGAGATAGACACGCAAGGTGGCGCCTTCAGTGCCCGTCCCCGACAGGCGGTACACGATGCGCGAGCCATCCGTCATCATGATGCGGATGCCTTGCTGGCTGGCGTGCGAGCCATCCACCGGATCGGTGTATTCGAAATCGTCGGCCGACTGCACTTCGTAGTGGTTCAGCTTCTGGCCCGGCAAGTTGGGAAGCTTGATGCGCAAGTCCTGCATCAGGAGCTGCGCTGAATCGGTCGCTATCGCCTCGTAATCGTGGCGTGAATAGTAGTGGCGGCCGAAGCGCTGCCAGTGCGCGGTGACGATGTCCTGTACCGAAGCGCCGCGCGCCGCGAGCAGGTTGAGCCAGAACAGTACTGCCCACAAACCATCCTTTTCACGGATATGGCGCGAGCCGGTACCGTAGCTCTCTTCGCCGCACAGGGTGGCTTTGCCGGCATCGAGCAGCGTGCCGAAGTACTTCCAGCCCGTGGGTGTCTCGTAGCATGGCACGCCCAGTTCCTGCGCCACGCGGTCGGCGGCACGCGAGGTGGGCATTGAGCGGGCGATGCCGGCGATTCCATCTGCGTAACCTGGCGCCACGGTTGCATTGGCTGCCAGCACGGCAAGGCTGTCGGATGGCGTGACGACGAAGTCGCGGCCGACGATCATATTGCGGTCGGCATCGCCGTCGGAAGCGGCGCCGAAGTCGGGCGCGGCGTTGGCGCACATGATGTCGATCAGCTCTTCGGCATTAACCGGGTTGGGGTCGGGATGCAGGCCGCCGAAGTCCTCCAGCGGCGTGCCATTGATCACCGTACCGTCCGGTGCACCCAGCATGCCCTCAAGGATGGCGTGCGCGTAGGGGCCGGAAACCGCATTCATGGCGTCGAATCGCATGGTGAAACCACCGGCAAACAGGCGGCGGATGGCGTCGAAGTCGAACAGCTGCGCCATCAATTCAGCATAGTCGGCGACAGGGTCGATCACTTCGACCGCCATGCCGTCGATGGGCGTGCGCGCGCCGGGTGTATCGATGTCGATATCGGGCGCATCGCTGATGCGATAATGCGCCAGCGCCAGCGCGCGTTCGTAGATTGCCTCGGTCAGCGCTTCCGGCGCGGGACCTCCATTGGCAGCGTTGTACTTGATGCCGAAATCGCCGTCCGGGCCGCCGGGATTGTGGCTGGCCGAAAGGATGATGCCGCCCAGTGCGCCATGCTTGCGGATGACGCAGCTCGCGGCCGGCGTGGACAGGATGCCGCCCCGGCCCAGCAACACGCGCGCGAAGCCGTGCGCGGCGGCCATCTTCAGGATGACCTGGATTGCTTCACGATTGTGGAAGCGGCCATCGCCGCCCAGCACCAGCGTCTTGCCGGCGACGGCGCCGAGCGTGTCGAACACGCCCTGCACGAAATTTTCGAGATAGTGCGGCTGCTGGAAAACTGCGACCTTCTTGCGCAGTCCCGAAGTCCCCGGACGTTGCCCGGGGATAGGAATAGTTGCCACCGTTTGGATTGCCATATTCGCTCCTCTGAAAATAAAGGGGACGTTCCTTTAAATGGGGACGTACCCTTTTAAAGG
>Ga0102595_101176_pt1 | contig 13090 bp, 11 predicted proteins | sample Araplaol_mTSA_r2_2_FD_76864 | JGI IMG/M metagenome (GOLD analysis project Ga0102595, IMG submission 76864) | Arabidopsis root microbial communities from North Carolina, USA - plate scrape MF_Col_mTSA_r2 (SPADES assembly) (version 2) | ecosystem: Host-associated > Plants > Roots > Endosphere...
TGGCCGCGCACGGCAAGGGCCTGGGCTGCGATATCTGCAAGCCCACGGTCGGCAACATCCTGGCTTCGTGCTGGAACGATTTCGTGCTCAAGGAAGAGCACGCCAGCCTGCAGGATTCCAACGACTACTTCCTCGCCAACATCCAGAAGGACGGCACGTACTCGGTGGTGCCGCGCATGCCGGGTGGCGAAGTCACGCCCGATGGACTGATCGCCGTGGGTCAGGTGGCCAAGAAGTACGGCCTCTACACCAAGATCACGGGCGGTGCGCGCGTGGACATGTTTGGCGCTCGCCTCGAAGAACTGCCGCTGATCTGGGAGGAACTGGTTGCCGCCGGCTTCGAGTCGGGCCATGCGTACGGCAAATCCCTGCGCACCGTGAAATCGTGCGTCGGCTCCACATGGTGCCGCTATGGCGTGGATGATTCGGTCGGCCTCGCCATCGACATCGAGAACCGCTACAAGGGCCTGCGTGCACCGCACAAGATCAAGTTCGGCGTCTCCGGCTGCACGCGGGAATGCGCCGAAGCACAGGGCAAGGACGTGGGCATCATCGCCACGGAAAAGGGCTGGAACCTCTACGTGTGCGGCAACGGCGGCATGAAGCCGCGCCATGCCGAACTGCTGGCGGGCGATCTGGATCGCGAAACGCTGATCCGCTACGTAGACCGCTTCCTGATGTTCTACGTGCGCACCGCCGACCGTCTGCAACGCACCAGCACCTGGCGCGACAACCTCGAAGGCGGCCTGGACTACCTGAAGTCCGTGATCATCGACGACAAGCTTGGCATCGGTGCCGAACTCGAAAGCGAGATGCAGCATGTGGTGAACACCTACGAGGACGAGTGGAAGAAGGCCATCACCGACCCCGAGACCCGCAAGCGCTTCCGTCACTTCGTGAACAGCGACATGCGCGACGACAACCTCGTTTTCCTCGAAGAACGCGGCCAGATCCGCCCGGCTACGCCTGAGGAACGGAACTTGCAGCGTTCCCGCCTGAACCACATTCCCGTGGTTGCCGTGCCCGCCAATGCAGCCTGATACGCGTCAAATTGAGGAGAACGTGATGAATCAAGCCCACAATCCCGAAACCTGGACGGCCATCTGCACCTTGCGCGACATCGTGCCCAATACTGGTGTGTGCGCGCTGATCGGCAAACAGCAGGTTGCAGTGTTCCGCATCGGCCGTGGCGAAGACGTCTACGCGATTGCCAATTTCGATCCGAACTCGCAGGCCAATGTGCTCTCGCGCGGGCTGGTCGGTAGCCTGGGCGATCGCGTCGTGGTGGCGTCACCGATCTACAAGCACCACTTCGACCTGCGCACGGGCGAGTGCCTGGAAGCACCGGAGCACTCCATCGACGCCTTCTCCGCACGGGTCTACGACGGCAAGGTGTGGGTCGCCACCGAAGCGGTGACGCGCGAGACCGAGGAAGCATCCGAGGAAGAATTGGCTGCCTGAATTACGGGCCGCCTGAAAGCGGGCGGCCCTCTACCGGATGACGCTCATGATGTCCCCCTCCCCGACCGCCGTCGCTCAAACCGCTCCCGCACGCCCCCGGCTGGTCGTCGTCGGCAACGGCATGGCCGGTATGCGCACCGTCGAGGAACTGCTGAAGCTGGCACCGGACCTTTACGACATCACCGTCTTCGGCGCCGAGCCGCACGGCAACTACAACCGCATCCTGTTGTCACCGGTGCTCGCTGGCGAGAAGACCGTTGACGACATCATGCTCAACACGCGCGACTGGTACACGCAGCACGGGATCGAGCTGCTGGCCGGCGACCCCGTGGTGGCCATCGATCGTCCGCGCCGCGTCGTGCGCTCGGCATCGGGCCGCGAAGTCCGCTACGACCGCCTGCTGCTGGCTACCGGCTCCAAGCCGTTCATCATCCCCGTGCCGGGCCACACGCTCGATGGCGTGATCGCATTCCGCGACATCCAGGACGTGGAGACCATGTTGCACGCCGCGCGCAATCATCGCCACGCGGTGGTCATCGGCGGCGGACTGCTGGGGCTCGAAGCGGCCAACGGTCTGATGCGTCAGGGCATGGACGTGACCGTGGTCCATCTGGCCGATACGCTGATGGAGCGCCAGCTCGACAAGCCCGCCGCCGAACTGCTCAAGGGCGCGCTCGAACGCAAGGGGCTGCGCTTCCTGCTTAACGCGCAGACCGCCGGCATCCTTGGCGATGAGCGCGTGACCGGCGTGCTGTTCAAGGACGGCACGCGGATTCCCGCCGATCTCGTAGTGATGACCGCGGGCGTGCGTCCCAATATCGAACTGGCGGCCGGCGCCGGGCTGCGCTGCGAGCGCGCCATCGTCGTGGATGACACGCTGCAGACCTTCGACCCCCGCATCTACGCCGTGGGCGAATGCGTGCAGCATCGGCAAGCCACGTTCGGCCTGGTGGCGCCGATATGGGATCAGGCGCGTGTGTGCGCGGCGCATCTGGCCGGCGCAGGCCATCGCCGTTACGTGCAGCAAGCCACGGCCACCAAACTCAAGGTGACGGGCGTGGATCTCTACTCGGCTGGCGATTTCATCGGCACCGAAGGCAGCGAAGACCTCGTGCTACGCGATCCGCGCCGGGGCGTCTACAAGCGGCTCGTGCTGCAGGATGGGCGCCTCGTTGGCGCCGTGCTCTATGGCGATGTGAAAGACGGCCCGTGGTACTTCGACCTGATCCAGAGTGGCAAGCCCGTGGCCGCGCTGCGCCAGCGCCTGCTGTTCGGCCAGGCGCAATGCGACGCGCTGGCTGCCTGATTGCCTGATCGCCACAAACCGGAAATCGATTCGTGAACCTGTCCGATATCGCGGTGGTTGCCACCACTGCCACCAAGACCGTCTCCACCACGTGCCCATACTGCGGCGTGGGGTGCGGCGTGCGCGCCACGGTGCGCGCCGATGGCCAGGTTGAAGTCCAGGGCGACGCCGACCATGCATCGAACTTCGGTCGCCTGTGCGTGAAAGGCTCCGCGCTTGGAGACACCGTCGACCTCGACGGCCGGCTGCTGCATCCACAGTTCCGCGACGCCGATGGCACGCTACGTCGCGTGAGCTGGAACGATGCGCTGGATCGCGTCGCGAATGGCTTTGCGGACGTGATTGCTCGCCATGGTCCCGACGCCGTGGCGCTCTACGTCTCCGGCCAGATCCTGACCGAGGACTACTACGTCGCCAACAAGCTCATGAAGGGCTTTATCGGCTCGGCCAATATCGATACCAACTCGCGGTTGTGCATGTCATCGGCCGTGGCCGGCCACAAGCGCGCGTTCGGTGAAGATCTGGTGCCGTGCAACTACGAAGACCTGGAATCCGCCGATCTCGTCGTGCTCGTTGGCTCGAATACCGCGTGGTGCCATCCGATCCTGTTCCAGCGCCTCACGCGCGCCAAGGAAGCGCGGCCCGAGATGAAGATCGTGGCTATTGATCCGCGCCGCACCGCCACGTGCGAACTGGCCGACCTGCATCTGCCGTTGCGCGCGGGCACCGACGTGCGGCTGTTCAACGGGCTGCTGTCGTACCTGTCGCGGCATGGCCATGTGGATCAGGCGTTTGTCGAGGCGCACACCAGCGGATTCGATGACGCTCTGGCCGCCGCCAACTTGGAAACCAACGAGATCGCCGCCCTCGCCCGCGCGTGCAAGCTCGATGCGCAAGACGTAGAGACCTTCTTCGCGCTATTCGCCGGCACCGAGAAGGTCGTCACGGCGTTCTCGATGGGTGTGAACCAGTCATCGTCGGGCACGGACAAGGTCAACGCCATCGTCAATTGCCACCTGCTGACGGGTCGCATCGGCCGCGCCGGCATGGGTCCGTTCTCGCTGACCGGGCAGCCCAATGCGATGGGTGGGCGCGAAGTGGGCGGTCTCGCCAACATGCTGGCGGCGCATATGGAACTGGCGAATCCGCTGCATCGCGACATCGTGCAGGATTTCTGGCAGTCGCCGCAGATGGCCGATCGCCCGGGCCTCAAGGCAGTGGATCTGTTCCAGGCCATCGAGCAAGGCAAGGTGAAGGCGGTTTGGGTCATCGGCACCAACCCTGTGGTCAGCCTGCCCGATGCCGATCAGGCACGCCGCGCGCTGGCGCAGTGCGAACTCGTGGTGGCTTCCGACATCGTTACCCGCACCGATACCAACGACGCTGCGCACGTGTTGCTGCCTGCGCTGGGCTGGGGCGAGAAGGACGGCACGGTCACCAACTCCGAGCGCCGCATCTCGCGCCAGCGCGCGTTCCTCTCCGCACCGGGCGAGGCTCGCGCGGACTGGGACATCCTCTGCGATGTCGCGCGTCGCATGGGCTTTGCGGGCTTCGACTACGCGGGCCAGCATGAAATCTTTGACGAGCACGCGCGCCTGAGCGCGTTTCGCAATGGTGATGCCGATGATCGCCACGCCCCGCGCATGTTCGATATCGGCGGCCTCACCGGTCTTGGCGAGGAAGCCTACAACGAACTCGTACCCGTGCAATGGCCGCTGCGTACCGCCACCGCGCCCGGCACGCAACGTCTGTTCGAAGACGGACGCTTTGCATTCGGCGATGGCCGCGCGCGCTTTGTCGCTACGGCTGCCCGCGCACCTGCGAACAGCGCGGACGATGATTTCCCGCTGATCCTGAACACGGGCCGCGTGCGCGACCAGTGGCACACGATGACGCGCACCGGCCGCGCCGCGCGACTGGCCGATCACCTGCCAGAACCCTTCGTCGACATGCATCCGCAAGACGCGCTGCTATGCGGCGTGGGCGAAGGCAAGCTCGCGCGCGTGACCAGCCGATGGGGCGCCATGGTGGCGCGCGTGCGCTTTGGCGGCGGCATCCCGCGCGGCAGCGTGTTCGTGCCGATCCACTGGAACAACCAGTTCAGTTCCGACGCGCGCGTGGGCGCCGTGGTCAATCCCGCCGTCGATCCGGTCTCGGGCGAGCCCGAGTTCAAGCACACGCCGGTACGCGTGGACGAGTTCCGCGTCTCGTGGCACGGCTTTGCACTGAGCCGCAACGCGCTGCCTGCCGACGCACTGACGTACTGGACGCGCATCCAGGGCAAGCAATTCCACCGCTACGAATTCGCGGGCCGCGATGTGGTAACCGACCGCACAGCCTGGGCGCGCGCACTGCTCGGCGTGCAGGACCCGGATGCCGACTGGCTCGAATACGAGGATCGCACGGCAGGCGTGTACCACGCGGGCTACGTCGTCAACGACCGCATCGAGGCCTGCGTCTATATCTCGACGCGCGCCGAGTTGCCTTCGCGCGCGTGGCTGTCGCAACTGTTCGGCCAGGAACGGCTGGAAGACGCGGACCGCATTGGCCTGCTGCTAGGCCAGCCCCTGGAAAAGACCGCCGATGCAGGACCCACGATCTGCTCCTGCTTCGGGGTGGGACGGAACACGATTTGCGATGCAGTGCGCAAACACGACCTCAAGACGCCCGCCGAGATCACGGCCTGCGTGAAGGCCGGCGGCAACTGCGGCTCTTGCGTGCCAGAGCTTCGCAAGCTGCTGGTGGAGATCCGCGTCACGGAAGTGGCGTAAGGACAGCGCAGGGGAAGCGTGAAGTCGGGTACAGGCGGCGCTGTTCCGGTGCCGTCTGTATCTTGACAATCGAGGAGCCAGCCTTAAAGCTATGGGGCTTCGCGTGCCCACGCGCCCTCCTCGCGGAACCATCATGACCACCCTGACCCTGCCCACTTACGCCGACGTCGAAGCTGCCGCCGGCCGCATCGCCGGTTACGCCAACCGCACGCCAGTCAACACCAGCCGCACGCTCAACGACCTGCTGGGCGCGGAAGTGTTCTTCAAGTGCGAAAACTTCCAGCGCATGGGCGCGTTCAAGTTCCGTGGCGCGTTCAACGCGCTGTCGCGCTTCTCGCTCGAACAACGAAAAGGCGGCGTCGTGGCGTTTTCCTCGGGCAACCACGCGCAAGGCATCGCGCTGTCAGCCAGGCTGCTCGGCATGCCCGCCACGATCGTGATGCCGCATGACGCCCCCGCTGCCAAGGTAGCGGCGACCAAAGGCTATGGTGCCACCGTGGTCAGCTACGACCGCTACACGGAAGACCGCGAAGCCATCGGCCGCAAGCTGGCCGAAGAACACGGCATGACACTGATTCCCCCGTTCGACCACCCCGACGTGCTGACGGGCCAGGGCACGGCGGCCAAGGAATTGTTCGAGGAAGTGGGCAAACTCGACGCATTGTTCGTGCCGCTGGGCGGCGGCGGCCTGCTCTCCGGCACCGCACTGTCCACGCGCGCACTGGCGCCGGACTGCAAGCTCTACGGCGTGGAGCCCGAAGCCGGTAACGACGGCCAGCAATCGTTCCGTAGCGGTTCCATCGTCCACATCGATACGCCGAAGACCATCGCCGATGGCGCACAGACCGGCGCGCTGGGCAACTACACGTTCGGCATCATCAAGCGCGATGTGACCGATGTGCTGACTGCATCGGACGCCGAACTGGTGGAAGCCATGCGCTTCTTTGCCGAACGCATGAAGATGATCGTGGAGCCGACCGGCTGCCTGGGACTGGCCGCCGTCCTCCAGCAAAAGGAAGCCCTGCGCGGCAAGCGCGTGGGCGTGATCATCAGCGGCGGAAACGTTGATATTGCGCGGTTTTGCGAGTTGTTGGGTGGGTGATTGTTTGTAATCCCTCTCGCTGGTTTGCTCCCCTCTCCCGCATAGCGGGAGAGGGGTTGGGGGTGAGGGCCGGAGGTTCTGCTTGCCGACCACGTCGCAATTTGATCCGCTTGCCCTCACCCCCGCCCCTCTCCCGAAGGGAGAGGGGAGAAAACCGAGAGTGCGGGAGTGGAAACTACTCCCCCACCTTCACCAACCCATCCGCCCGGAACATCGCCTTGATACCGCGCACCGCCTGCCGGATGCGGGATTCGTTTTCGATCAGGGCAAAGCGCACATACTCGTCGCCGTAGTCGCCAAACCCGATACCCGGCGAGACCGACACCTTGGCCTTTGCCAGCAACTGCTTGGCAAACTCCAGCGAACCCAGCGCGCGGTACGGTTCCGGAATCCGCGCCCAGATGTACATCGACGCCTTCGGGATATCCACCTGCCAGCCCGCCTCGATCAGTCCGCGCGCCAGTACGTCGCGGCGTGACTGATATTGCGCGGCGATTTCCGTCACGCAGGTCTGATCGCCTTCGAGCGCAGCGATGGCGGCTACCTGTACCGGCGTGAACGTGCCGTAGTCGTGATACGCCTTGATGCGTGTCAGCGCGGCCACCAGATCCGGGTTGCCGACCATGAAGCCAATGCGCCAGCCGGCCATGTTGTAGCTCTTCGACAGCGTGAAGAACTCCACGGCAATGTCCTTGGCGCCAGGCACCTGCATGATCGACGGCGCCTTCCAGCCATCGAACACGATATCGGCATAGGCCAGGTCATGCACGACGAAGATGTCGTGCTTGCGCGCCAATGCGATCACGCGCTCGAAAAAATCCAGTTCCACGCATTGCGCGGTCGGGTTCGACGGAAATCCGAGCACGATCATCTTCGGCTTCGGATAGCTGCCACGAATGGCGCGCTCCAGTTCCGCAAAGAAGTCGATACCGGGCGTCAGCGGCACCGAACGGATATCGGCACCGGCAATCACGGCGCCGTAAATATGAATGGGATAGCTCGGGTCCGGCACCAGCACCGTATCGCCGCGATCCAGCGTCGCCAGCATCAGGTGCGCCAGCCCTTCCTTGGAGCCGATGGTGACAATGGCTTCCTTGTCCGGATCGATCTCCACGTCGTAGCGTTCGCGATACCAGTGCGAGATGGCGCGACGCAGGCGCGGAATGCCTTTCGATGTCGAATAGCCGTGCGTATCGGGCCGCTGCGCTGCATCCACCAGCTTGGCGACGATATGCGGTGGCGTGGCCCCATCGGGGTTGCCCATGCTCATGTCGATGATGTCCTCGCCACGGCGGCGGGCGGCCATCTTGAGCTCGGCGGTGATATTGAAAACGTACGGGGGAAGACGATCGATGCGCGCAAAGCGGCGCTTGCCGGAGTCGGCAGTCATGGAGAGATCCTTTACGTAAGCGCCCGGAACCGTCCGAGCGACGTCGTGACCGCTGTCTAGGTCACTGGGGATCGATCATAGCCAGCCGTGCGCGTTTGCACAACCGGCTATTTGCATGCAGAAAAATCAGATCAGTCCGCCGGGCACGTTGACCGGCCGATCCGGTGGCAGGTTGCGCACCGTGCAGTCCAGCGCATCCGCGTTCTCCTTGTTGCCGCCGAACGTGGCGGCGATGGAGTCGCGATACTGCGGCACCGAGATGCGGTTGTAGTAGAGCCGCGACGTCTGGTCCAGCCAGTAGACGTAGTTGCTGTCGCTGTCATCCGAACCGCTGCGCAGCCACTCGCCCATGGGCTGGCCGCCCAGCCGCGTGTTGGCGCAGACGTCCTGGATCTTGTCGAGATACTTGTTGAGACCGTGCGCCTCGTAGTTGCGCACCGAATCCGGTGCGCATGCAGCAAGGGCAAAACAGGGGATGGCGGCGATGAGCGACAACCGGCGGAGACTGGGCATGTCAGGGTTCCATGTCGATGGGCATGCCAAACAGTGTAGTCGGGCACGCGCATCCGTGCTTCCGCATCCGCCCGCTTGCTTCAGTCGTCGATCGTTTCATGCACGGCAGCATTGCCATGCTTCCAGTAGGCCGAGGCGCGGATGCGCTTCTTGTCGATGCCACGCTCGCCCACCAGGTACTGCCGCACGTCGCGCATCGCGGCGGCCTCGCCGGCAGCCCATACGTAGCCCTCGCCTTGCGGCAGGGTCAGTGTGCGCAGCGCGGGCAGCAACTGGCTGCCTTCCGGCTCGCCCCCGCGATAGACCCAATGAACCTCGACATTGGCGCTTGATGCCAGCGCAATGCGCGCCGACTCGTCACCCACCTCGGCTACCACCACCACGCGCGCATCCGGATTCTGCTGCGTGATGTCTTCCACGCGGCGGCCAATGGCAGGCAGCGCGGTGTCATCGCCAATCAGCAGATGCCAATCGAATCCAGTGGGAATCACGAACGATCCGCGCGGGCCACCCACGCCGAGGTACTGCCCCGGCTGCGCCTGCGCGGCCCAGGTGGATGCGGGGCCATCGCCGTGCAGCACGAATTCGATATCGAGTTCCAGCGCAGCGGCATCGTAGCGGCGCGGTGTGTAGTCGCGCGCCTGCGGGCGAGGCTGGCCTTCGGGGAACACGACGCCGTCGGGGCCTACCTGTGGCAGCACCGGCTTCTCATCGCCGGGCGCGGGGAAGAAAACCTTGATGTGGTCATCGAACGATGCGGATACGAATTCGGCCAGATCATCGCCGCCCAGCGTCACGCGCAACAGTTGCGGCGACATCTGCTGCGTGCGCAGCACCTTGAGCAGACGCATCTTGAGCGGATGACGCACACGTTGCACGGTCAGGTCACGGGGTTCAGTCATATTCAAGCCTCCGGGTTCGGGTTCGATGCATTCGCAGCGCCTTCGATCTCGTCGGCAGCGCGCTCCAGGATGGCCGCGATGCGGCGCTGTTCGTCGGCGGACGCGCCGCTGCGCATCATCATTGCCTGCTTGAGACGGCCACGGGCACGCGTGAGTTCAGGCGCCCAGCCGCCCTCTTCCGGTTCACGCTGCGGCTGGCCACTCATGGCGCGGCGCATGAAATCCATCTTGCGCGCCACGTGCTGCAGGCGGGCCACCATTTGCTCCAGACGCTCGCGGTTCTGGGCCAGGTATTCGCGGCCGGCATCCGACAGTTGATAGCGCTTCTTGTTGCCCTCGGTATCGACCGTGGCATAGCCCACGTCTTCGAGGTACGTCAGCGCGGGATACACCACGCCCGGACTCGGCTTGTAGAAGCCACCGGTGCGGGTTTCCAGCGCCTTGATCAGTTCGTAGCCATGTGACGGCTTTTCGTCGAGCAGGGACAGCAGCAGCAGTTGCAGGTCTTCCGCGCTGAACTTGCGGCCCCGGCGCAGATTCTCGCCGTCGAAACCGCTTCCATCGCCCTCGCCACCGTCGAATCCGCCGCCTTGCGACCAGAACCCGCCGCCGCGCACCATGGCGAAAAGACCGTGCATATGACGATGCAGCTTGCCACCATGGCCATGATGATGACCGTGGTGAGCGCCGTGATGTCCAAAGTGATGTCGCATGGAATAGCTCCGTTATGTCGTAAGACGTATCGTAAGATATATATCGTACGATATAAAGTCAAGGGTTGATCTGCATACGCCGCCCGCGATTGACGCTGTCATAATGCAAGTCACTTCGACCGGAGGAGACCCATGCCCGACAAGAAAGCCGTGCTCGTTGTAGGTGCTGGAGATGCGACAGGCGGTGCCATCGCGCGCCGTTTCGCGCGTGAGGGATATATCGCGTGCGTTACGCGCCGCAGCGCCGACAAGCTCGCGCCCCTCGTCGACCAGATCCGCGCAGAAGGCGGCGAAGCCCACGCCTTCGCCTGCGATGCGCGCAAGGAAGAAGACACCGTGGCGCTCATCGCGCGCATCGAACGCGAGATCGCACCACTGGAAGTGGCGATCTTCAACATCGGCGCCAACGTCAATTTTCCGATTCTCGACACCACATCGCGCGTGTACTTCAAGGTCTGGGAGATGGCCTGCTTCGCCGGTTTCCTGATGGGCCGCGAAGCTGCGCGCGTCATGGTGCCGCGCCAGCGCGGATCGATATTCTTTACGGGTGCCACAGCCAGCACGCGAGGCCGCGAGGGCATGTCGGCCTTTGCCGGCGCCAAGCATGCGCTGCGCGCGCTGGCACAAAGCATGGCGCGCGAACTGGGCCCGAAGAACATCCACGTCGCGCATCTGATCGTCGATGCAGCCATCGACACGGCATTCATCCGCGACAACTTCCCCGAGCGCTACGCCACGCGCGAGCACGACGGCATCATCAACCCGGACCACATCGCAGATACGTACTGGATGCTGCATCAGCAGCCGAGGGATGCGTGGACGCATGAGCTGGATGTGAGGCCGTGGGTGGAGCGGTGGTAGCTGACTTCGCCCCGACCCCGCTGGTTTCTCTGTAGTGGTCCAATAAACCTGGACACCTCAAAAGGTAGACTTCGAGTCAACTGGAGAGGTGAAAAAATGGCACGCAAGGGCTTTACGGAAGAGTTCAAGGCTGACGCCGTGAATCTGGTACTGGAGCAAGGCTATTCGGTTACGCAGGCGGCCAAGGCGCTCGGCGTGGGTGAGACGGCGCTGAGACGCTGGCTTGGCGACCGGCAGCCGAAGGCAGCGCCGGTGGTTGTTGGACCGACGAACATGTCGCCAGACCAAGCGCGTATCCGCGAGCTGGAGAAGCAAGTGGCACGACTCGAACGGGAGCGTGACATCCTAAAAAAGTCCACGACCTTCTTCGTCAAGGAACTCGATCGCAATACGAAGTGATCGAGCAGGCGGAGAAGGTCTGGCCGGTGGCGGTCGTGTGCAAGGCGCTTGGCGCGCCGCGCAGTAGCTACTATGCGTGGAAGGCTCGGCGAGCCAGGCCCAACATGCAGAGCGAGGCGCTCGTGGATAAAGTCAGGCAGATACACGAGGAATGCGGTCAAAGCTATGGGACGCGCCGCATGTCTAAAGAGCTTCGCCGCGCGGGGCACAAGGTGGGGCGGCATCGGGCCAGGAGCTTGATGCAGCAAGCGCAGGTGACGGTGCAGCGCAAGCGGCACCACTACTACTCGAAAGGCGGCAAATCCTCGGCTATCGCACCGAATCGGCTGAACCGGCAGTTCACGGTGTCGCTACCCAATCGGGTGTGGGCGGGCGATATCACGTTCGTGTGGACGCAGCAGGGATGGATGTACTTCGCTGTGGTGATCGATCTGTTCTCGCGTCGAGTGGTCGGCTGGGCATTCTCGGCGTGCGCCGACACCAGCCTGGTCACACGGGCACTGAACGTAGCTCTCGGCAACCGAAGGCCAACGGATGGATTGCTGTTCCATTCGGATCAGGGCAGTCAGTACTCAAGCCTGTCGTTCCAGGCCAAGCTGCAGAAAGAAGGCATTACGCCAAGCATGAGCCGGGCGGGCAACTGTTGGGACAACGCGGTGGTAGAACGATTCTTCTGTGCACTCAAGGGCGAGCGCATCAGGGACCGTGCCTACCGCAATCACGCGGAGGCGAAGGCGGACATCACGGACTACGCGTTGTTCTTCTATAACCATCGCAGGCTTCACTCGGCGACGCAAGACATGCCGCCGGCCGAGTACGAGGCTTTAAAGAGTAGGTCTGCCTGAAAAAGTGTCCAAGATTACTTGACCACTACATTTCTCCCCTCTCCCTCAGGGAGAGGGGCGGGGGAGAGGGCAGGCGGTTCTGCTTGCCGAGTTGTCGCAATTTGAACTGCTGGCCCTCTCCCCCAACCCCTCTCCCGCACGCGGGAGAGGGGAGAAAACCGAGAGGTAGTTCATTCCCCCGCCGCCACAAACCTCCTCTCCCGCATCCACTTCGTCGCTACCCACTTCTCCCCGCGTAGCACCTCGGCCGCCGCATGCAATGTGCGGCCATCCAGTTGTCCCTGGCTGTCGCAATACTCGAAATACACCGCATTGCCCTTGCGCGGCACCACTGACAGGCCGGTCTCGGGGAATACCGTTTCGCCGCCGTCTTCCACATCGTTCAGGTAGATCACCATCGTGCTGACGCGCTGGCCACTGCGCGCAATGGATGCCTGATTGGCGGCATTGCCGGGCATCAGGAAGTCGAAGTGCGGACGGCTCTGCGCGCCCGGCGCATATTGCAATACCTGTAGCCCTTCGCCGTTTTCCATTGGCATGTTCATCAGTGCCGAGATACGCGTATCGAGCGTAGCCAGCAGCGGTGTTTCCGCCAGACGGAAGAACATGCCATGGCTGGTGCGGTCGGGACTCACCACTTGCTCGCCCGTACGCGGATCGACAATCGTCGAGGCTTCGAGACGCGGACGTGCGGCGGCCATCAGTGCGTCGCATTCGTCGTGGGTCAGTACGCCTTCGAGCACGGCGATGGTGGGTTTGTCGGTGCGCGTCAGGACGTGAATGTCACGGTCACCGCCGCGCAATACCGAGGTGCGCGGCAATCGCGG
>Ga0102595_101182_pt1 | contig 13018 bp, 8 predicted proteins | sample Araplaol_mTSA_r2_2_FD_76864 | JGI IMG/M metagenome (GOLD analysis project Ga0102595, IMG submission 76864) | Arabidopsis root microbial communities from North Carolina, USA - plate scrape MF_Col_mTSA_r2 (SPADES assembly) (version 2) | ecosystem: Host-associated > Plants > Roots > Endosphere...
TGCCCGCCATCGCGGCCTTGGCGTATTCGCCGATCAGCACGCCGGCGGTGTAGTTGTTGGTCGCGAAGAGCGCGTCGGTCGCATCCGGCGGATCGGCCGGGCTGTCGAGCGCGATCACCATCACGCCTTTGTCGCGCGCCTTCTTGATTGCGGGAACGATGGCCTTGGCATCGCTCGGCGTGATGAGGATGGTCTTGGCGCCGGCCGCGATCATGTTCTCCATGGCGGTGATCTGCCCGGCGTTGTCGCCGTCGGCCTTGCCTGCGCCGGAGAGCAGCTTGGCGCCCTGCTTCTTGGCCTCTTCCTGGGCGCCTTCCTTCATCTTCACGAAGAAGGGGTTGGTCTCGGTCTTGGTGACGAGGCCGATGACGGGCTGGTCGGCGGCGAAGGCAGCGGTCGACGCGGAGGCTGCGGCGAGCGACAGTGCCGCCAGGGCGAGGACGGAGCGGGGGCTGGTGTGCATGGGTTGTCTCCTTGGGCGGGCGGTTGGTTTGCGCCTGCGGTTTTGGATCCGGATCGCGTGAGGGGAAGCGGGCGTCCGGGCGCAAGGGGACTATCGGGCAGTGGAAGGACTAAATCAAGGTGATTTAGTTATCGGAAACCCGAACACAGCAGATGTAGAGGCGCCGAAGCCTGTGGCTATGGCGGCGAACAATCAATGGGGGGTTTTGCTTGGGGGACGTCTGTCGTGCGCGCAATGCTGAAGGGTAGATCCACGTAGCGTTCGGGTTGCCCTCTCAAGCCGGAGGCGAAGGAGTCACTCCCGCGAGGAGAGCTTTCCGAAGAAAACCTGCGTATCGTATTTTCGGCCTTCTCTCGAAAAACTCCAGAATTCGGAAGGAAAGAAGTAGCCCCTTTCCAGGAACTCAGTCAACTGATGGAGCGCATACCCCAAAGCATCCAAGCTTATCTCCAAGAACAACGAATTTTTCTTCATTTCGAGACGATCGAGCACGCCAAGTCTCAATTCAATTATCGCTTCCTCCAGATCATTTCGAAACAAATGAAGAGAGCCGACATGCTCGACACTCTTTATTCCATCTATCAATGCAGAGATTTTCGAGAGAAGAAAACCAGCACCCTCTTCATCGAAATCAATCGTTAATTCGTCCTTGCTCAACGGCCCAAAATGAAAAACTATCAAGCTACAACCTCACTGCCAGCATCGCCACCGAAGCGTCAATTCATTTCATTAGGATTCAACTTCAACAATAGCTCGAAGTGATCAGAAGCCAGCGCACAAAAAATCTCGGCGCACCGTTCAGCAACCTGGCACCGCTATTCAGTACTGTTCACTCACTGTTATTTCCTGGTCTCCAAAACTGCAGACCTTCCAAAGCTCGCTCAATATCTGTCAGGTCATCTTCGCCTCGAGTTTCATCGAAAACCCTGGACAAGGTAGATCGAACTCTGGCGAGCCGACTCGTCACTTCTCCGTCGTCAATGAATTTGGTTGTTTCCGCGTTGTATTCTGACTTCTTATCAGGAAGATCCGGCGCGTAATATGAGCCAATCTTATGCAGGGAAATTAGCATGTACTCGATCTCTCGAAGGACGCTTAATAAATCCCCCCCATCAATTCGCAATTCTTTATTTTTTTCCATCATTTAAGATCTCCTAAAGACTTTTAGATTGCATGCTGGAACACCACCTTTAATCGTTAGCTCCTGCCTGTGATACCTAGGATTCTCCACCCATTCAAGTCTTGACAGCGGCACGTCAAATTCAACATAGTCCCGCCCGCGACCTTGTCCGATCTGATACTTATCTTCGGCATCGCGTTGACTTAGTGGTTTTCCGCTAGCAGGCTCAACATAGACGCGATTGTTGTCACTGGCAATAACTTTGCCGCTGGCCTGGATTCCGGTTGACCCTTTTCGATTCGTGTAATGCCGCACTCGCGTCATCAGCGGGCAATGCGCGTTTTCCTGTGTTTGCGCCGCTTTCGCCTGCTCGGGTTTGTTCGGCGGAGTGCTCCCGCCATTAGTCCGTTGCCCTCCTTTTCGCGCTAATCCAAAGGGGTCGATCCAGTAAGTAGGACTTGGCGCGTACTCGTAGAAGTTTTCACCACCGAGGATTCGAATTGGATCCCTCGAGACGAATCGCCCTACCAGTGGGTCGTAGTATCGATACCTGTTGTAGTGCAGCCCCGTCTCTTCATCCCAATACTGCCCCTGAAACCGAATCGGATTCCTGAACCCCGCCCTTCTCCCCGCTTCGCCGATCGCCTCCCGCGCCTCTCCCCACGCCTTGTACTGCGCCGACCACGCAATGCTGCCCTCATGGTCTGTCAGTTCCTGCGGTGTGCCCAGGTGGTCGCACTGGTAGAACGCCATCTCCCTTCTGTCAAACGCCCGCGGCACCTGCCTCTGCTCGCCGTTCCACAGCGGATCCTGCTCGATGTCGTAGGCGCCTCCATTGGCCTCCATCAACGCCTTCGCATCCGTCATCTCGCTCAGCGCCATCGCGCTCGCCCGGCGCACCTGCACCAGCGGCACGAACGAGTTCGGCTCGTGGATGTAGTGCACGCTCCAGCCGTGCTCGCCGCCCTCCTCGATCGCCGAGCTGCTCTGCGTGCTCTCGAATGCGAGCACATCGCCGTCCCAGCCGAACAAAGTCGTGGTGTCGCCCGAACTCTTGGATAGACGCCGCCCCAGCGCGTCATAACTGAAGGTGGTGGTGATGCCGCTGTGGTCGGTCGCCGCGGTCATGCGGTTGAAGCCGTCCCATGCGAAAACGGTGCGCCAGCCGTTGCGTACGCGCTCGGTCATGTTGCCGCGTTCGTCGTAGCGGTAGCTGGTGCCGGCGTAGTTCTTCAGCAGGTTGTCCAGCAGCCTGCTGGCCGGGTGCCTCAGTGGTTCGTGGGCCGGGGGCGGGTCGACGATGTTGCCCGCCGGGTCGAAAGCGAAGGTCTCGCGCCCGAGGCGACTGTTGGCCTCGAGCAGGCGGCCCACCGGGTCGTAGCGGTAGTTCAGGCTGCCTCGGCGGCTGTCGCCGATGGTCACCAACTGGCCGGCCTTGTCGTAGGTATAGCGGCGCTGGATGCCGGTGGTCGATTCGATAGCGCCTGGCCTGGTGCGTGAGATGTGCTGTTCGAGCAGCCGCCCGGCGGGGTCGTATTTCTGCCGCTGGCTCAGTCCGTTGCCCTGTTCGCGTGCGATCTCGCGATGCAGGTCGTCCCGCTCGAAGCCCAGGATGTCCTGACCGTCGATCATCAGGCCGTGCACATGGCCGGAGCCATAGGTCAGCCATTGGGTGACGTGCCCGTCGGGCCGCACGGTGGCGACGCGATGGCTGAGTTCGTCGTAGCGGTGTTGCCAGACCGCCGTGCGCTTGCGCTTCAGGTAGTGGTGATGTTCGCGCGTCAGGTTGCCGGCCGGGTCGTAGAACCACTGCAGGCGCGCATCGCTGTTCGTCGCCTCGAGCAGGCGGCCGTTGCGGTCGTAGGCGAAGCGTTCGGACTGGCCGCCAGCGCGGCGTTCGCTCAGGCGGCCAAGTGGATCGAATTCGAGTTCGGTGCGGTGGCCCGCCTCGATCACTTCGGCGAGAACGCCCGTGGTTTCTTCGTGGACGTACTGCGTGGTCTTGCGGTCGAAGCCGGTTTCTTCCAGCAGTCGGCCCACGGGGTCATAGCGGAAGTCGTAGCGGCTGCCGTTCTCGTTGTGCAGTTCGGTCAGGCGGCCCAGCAGGTCCCAGTGGTACCTGAGCGAACGACCCGCGGCGTCGGTGCGGCCGGCGATCAGGCCGGCGCGCGTGTAGCTGTAGCGCGTGGCGCGCCCCAGTGCGTCGGTGTGCACGAGCAGCCGGCCTTCGGCGTCGTGCTCGAAATGCTCGCTCGTCCTGTCGGGCTGTTCGATCTCTTCCAGCTGGCCGGCTGCATAGCGATAGCTGGTGGCGTTGCCGGCGGCATCGGTGGCCTTGACCAGGCGGCCACGATCGTCGTAGTCCCAGCGGCTGGTCTTTGCGGAGCAGTCGGTGTAGCTCAGCAGCTGGCCGGAAGGGGAATAGGCGAGCACCTTGACGCCGCCCTTGGCATCGGTGATGCGCACGGGCCTGCCCGCCTTGTCGTACGCGTACTCGGTCTTGTGGCCCAGCGGATCGATCTCTTCCGCGAGATGGCCCTGCGCGTCGTAGTCGCGCTTCCACACGCCACCTTCCGCATCGCGGATGCCAGTGAGCCGGTGCAGGCTGTCGTATTCGTAGTGCACCCGGCTGCCGTCGGCTCGGGTGTGCGTCTGCAGGTTGCCGTCGGCGTCGTAGGTGTAGTCGTCCGTCGTGCCGTCGGTATGCACGTGGCGCGTGATGTTCTTCGCGTCGTCGCGGAAGAACCACTCCTGCAGCCCGTCCGGATGGATGATGCGGTAGGTGTATCCCTGGATGTCGTAGTAGTGCCAGGTCTCGCCACCCAGCGCATCGGTCACGTAGGTCAGGCGGATGTTGCGGTCCCACTCCAGCTTCAGCGCGAAGCTGCCGTCGTCGGACCACTCGCGCACGGCCTTGGCGTCAGGGCCTGTGCCGTCGTACTCCAGGTTCATGCCCCGGCCGGTGCGGTCGGTGTAGCGGGTCACGAGGTGGTGGCTGTAGGTGTAGCTCCAGCTTGCGCCGTCTTCGTCCTGTGCGGCGACGAGGTCGCGCTCGCCGTCGTGCGTGTAGCCGGCGAGTTGGCGCACGACCTGGCCGTCCTTGAGCTCCCACAGCGACTGGATGAGACCCGTCTGCGCATCGGGCTTGGTGCCCACGTGCGCCATGACGGCTTCGCCGTGCTTGCTGATGATGTCGCTGAGCACGCGCTCGCCCGTTGCCGCGATGACGTGGTCGTAGCGCAGGCCGATGGCCATGCCGTCCTTGGCCTGCTGCGCGACCAGCCGGAAATGGGGTTGTTTGCTGTCGGCGTACTCGTAGATCTCGCGCCACTCGCTCTGGTCGCCTTCGGGCAGGGGCTTGCCGAAGTCCAGCACCAGCAGGCTCTCGCTCAGGCGAGAGACGCGGACTTCCTCGATCGCATCGAAATAGCTCTGCCCCACGGCCAGCAACGGGTAGGCGTGGCTGCGGCCGTCGGCGGCGTGGTGCACAAGGCTGAGCTGGCCCTGGCGTGGCCCTCGCATGGGCGTGGCGATGTCCACGCGCATGCTGTAGGGGGTGATCCAGCGCGCGCCCAGGCTGCCTCGGTCGAAGGCGTCGAGGTCACTGGCGTAGGTGCGCGCCCATTCGATCGGCAGCGGCGCCGCCAGAACGAAGTCGGTGTGGGTGAAGCTTTCGTTGCCCGTGGCAAGGCTGATGGAAGCCCCTTTGCGCGCCGGCGCAGGGCAGTTCTTGCACCCCGCCGTCCCTTGTGCATCGGCTTGCTTGTTGATGTGGCCGAGTTGCGTTCCGGGATTTTCCTTTTCCGCCTTGGCTCCTGTTTGCGGAGCGATGATCGCGGCACGCTGGCCCTTCTTCTTCAGCAGCGCATCCCGCAGCTTGTACAGCAGCCACATGATGCTGGCCTGCGCTTCCCTGTCCGCCAGCCTCGACAGCTGCCCGCGCAGCTGCTGCTTGAAGTCCAGCATCTGCGTGATCACGCTGTTGACCTGGCTGGCAACGCCATCGGGCAGCTGGCTCGCAGCCGCCTTCGCCACGTAGTTCGCCGACTGCTTCGAGTAGCGCACCGCCGCACCCCACATGCGGCTCCACGTGCTCTGCGTCTTCGGGTCGTGCACCTTGGTTTCGGGTGACGCAGGCGTGCCTACCGTGAACAGATCCTTCTGCCCCAGCACGCGACGCATCACGTCCACCAGGTTGTCGATGATCTTGTCTGCCAGGTCCGCGCAGCTCTTGAGGATGCCGTCGAGCTTGGCGATGGCTCCGTCGATGAACTTGTCCAGCTCACCCATGATGGTGGCATTCAGGTGCCCCACCAGCGTGGTCACGATCGCCTCCCCCAGGTTCGAGGCCGCCGTCTTCAGTTGCTGCCTCACCAGGTGCAGCGTCGGGCGCAGGCTCATGCGCGCCGCAGCCATGCTCGGCGGTACCGGGATCAGCCCGATCAGGTTGATGCCCAGGCTCACCCAGTTCAGGAACGCGTCGACGCCGTCCTTGGCCTTCTTCTCGACGATGTTGATGATGTCCAGGAACACATCCACCAGCGCCATGATGTTGCCCACGATCGGGATGCTGCCCAGCACCATCGTCAATCGTTCCAGCGTCACGTAGCCGCCACTGAACGAGCGCAGCCAGTCGTCCACCGCCTTGCTCGCGGCGGCGACGTCTTCCTTCACGATCGTGTTCAGCGGCGCCACCGCCGTCTGCGGCTCGCGCTCGGTCGGCGCTTTCTTCTCTTCCGTCCCTGCCATTTATTGTTTCCCTCAGTTGATGCTGGCGCCCTGGAACTCGAGCTGCTCGAAGGTGCTGCCGGTGAAGTCCACGCTGCGTCCCTGCAGCCCTTGCGCATGCACCACGGTGCCGCTGCAGTCCAGCACGCCGACGTCATTCCAGCTGCCGCCCGCGAAGCTGATGTCGTCCCACTGGCACTGCCGGAAGGTGCTGCTTCCGATGCTCGCGCCATCGAAGTTCGCGCCCGTGAAGCTGCAATTGATGAACGTGCAGCCGGTGATCGAGATGCTGCTGAAGTCGCACTGGGTGAAGCTGCAGCCCGTGAACTGGCAGCCGCTCCAGCCCGCCTGCTTGAAGCTGGTGGCGGTGAAGCTCGTGCCTGCGAAGGTCGTTGCGGCGAACTGGGCAAGGCCCAGGTCGAGCCCCGCGTAGGCGAAGCTGTCGGCCTGGCCGACGAGCCCGGCGGGAGCACCGCCAGCGCCTTTGCGCCACATGTCGTGGGCGAGGATGATGATCTGGGAAGACACTCGATGCCCCTCGGTTGGCTATCTCTTCAGCGAGACAGATGCTTCTGAAGGACTCGGCCGCTGAACTTGTCGATCAGCAGTTGCGGTTCCGCCAGGCCCGGCAGGGCACCGCGATGACCCTGCGGCTTGTTCGACGCTTCCCACGTAACCCGGTATCCGTCGGATGCATCGACCAGCACAAGCTTGTAGTTCTCGAGCCGCAGGCCAGAAGACCTTCCATCCTCCCAGGCCACTGCAATCGCCTGTGCTACCAGGCCATCGACTTCGATGATTTCGTTCATTCTTTTCTCCCTTGCAAAATTGAAAGCCGCAGACTCGGTCGGTCGCGGCGTCTTTTGAAATAGTCCCAGCGTCGGGACCACTACCTGCTTCCTCGCTCCCGAAGCATTTCGCCCGTGATCCTCGAGGCGATGTACATGATCGACCGCCCCAACCTGCTGGCGTTGCCAAGTCCCTTCTGCCCGGGCGGCAGCTTGGCAGAGAAGGCTATGCCGATGGTGTCGACACCGTCTTCGTCCTCGCCGTTCTCTTTCCGCCTTTCGGCAATGCGGACATCGAAGTTATTCAGGTCTTGCCCGGTCCTCTCGAACAGCCTGAAAGCGTTGCCCAATGCGATCACCACCGGGGTGTTGAGCAGCAGCCGATCCGGCGGCTCGATCTCGAAGAGCGGCGCGGCCGAACCATCGAGGCCGTCGCTCACGGACGCGAGCCCCGGGCCTTCGCGCGGGCCGCTTCGATCTCCTTGAGCAGATCTCCTGCCTCCGCATTGCCGCTCTTCGACGACTCCGCCGCCCAATGCGCGGCTTCGGCGAGGTCCTTGCCGCCCATGTAGAGGTCGTAGGCCAGGTTGTGCTGCGCGACGACGTGTCCGGCCTTGGCCGCGATCGTCAGCCAGCGGATGCGCTGAACGTCGTCGGAAGACGTGAAGGTGTAGTACAGCGAGAGACGGAACGCGGCCTCGGCGTCACCGGCCTCGGCCTTCGTGATCAGTTCGGCTCGTTGCGCATCTGTCAGCGCGTAGGACTGCGCACCCGAGATGGGCGAAGAAGAAGAGGCTGGTGCGGCGTCGGGCTTGTCCATGGCTTGGTTCTCCGTTGCGTAAGAGACTGGGAGGTTCAGAAGAAGAGGAAGAAGCACTGCCAGCTTCGTGCCGAACCTGAGATCGATGTTCTTCATGGCTTGGGGTTGAAGGTATGCCAGACCCCGGGATCGGCGGTGTCCATGCTTCCGTCGGCCTTCTGGCCAGCAGGCTTGTAGGCGCCGTGGGGCCAGATCCACAGGAGCTTGTCGGGCGCCACGACAGGCGCATTGAGCTCGTTGGCCAGTTTCTGCGCGTAGGGGTCCGTTCCCTTGCCGGTCTCGCATGACATAAGCTGAACCTGCTGGCCTTCCGTATACGACGGATGCGCCTTGATCCGCTGCGCCATTTGCGCAGGGGTGATGCCCTTGAGCGCGGTGTCGGTCATGATGCTCGGATTGCCGTGGGAGCCGACCGTGAAGGTGCCGGGCGGGCTCGGGATGTTGTCTGCCGACTGCCGGATCGCCTCGTTGTGCGGGAACAGGTTGATGTCGACCAGACCCAGCGGATCGATGCCGCGCACGGGGTTGCCGCCGACGTACGCATACAGGTTGAGGCCGCCTGCGAGCCCCAGCGGGTCGGGCGAGACATACCGGCCGCTCGCCGGATCGTAGTAGCGGTAGCGGTTGTAGTGCAGCCCCGTTTCGGCATCGAAGTACTGCCCCTGGAAGCGGATCGGATTCACGATGCCGGCACGTCGCCCCGCCTCGCTGATGACCTCGCGCGCTTCGCCCCAGGCCTTGTACTGAGCCGACCATCCGACCCGGCCTTCATGATCGGTCAGGTCCCGCGGCGTGCCGAGGTGGTCGCACTGATAGAAGGCGATCTCGTCCGCCTCGAAGCTGCGCTGCCCCGGCTGGAGTTCGCCGTTCCAAAGCGGATCCTGCTCGATGTCGTAGGCGCCACCGTTGGCGGCCATGAGTTCCCGCACGTCGGGCGTCCTGCCCGGCACGATCGCATGCGCCTGGCGCAGTTGAACCAGCGGAGCGAAGGAGCGCGGCTCGTGGACGTAGTGCACGCTCCAGCCGCGTCCGTCGTCTTCCTGCTCCGCGGCGATGCTCTGCGTGCTCTCGAAGGCGAGCGTGTCGCCATCCCAACCGAACCGGGTGATGCTGTCTCGCGAGCGTTTCGAGATGCGGCGGCCCAGCGGGTCGTAGGCGAATGAGGTTTGCGTGCCGTCTGGGTCCGTGGCGGAACTCAGGCGCCCGAAACCGTCCCACGCGAAGGTGGTCGCCCGGCCGTTGCATACGCGCTCGACCATGTGGCCGTGCTCGTCGTATCGATAACGGACGCCGGCATAGGCCCGGAGCAAGTTGTCGAGCAAGGGAGCGATGGGAGCCCGGCTTGCGCCGGTGGTGCCGTCAGGCTCGGCGATGTTGCCCGCCGGATCGAAGGCGAAGGTCTCGCGGCCGAACCGGCTACTGGCCTCGACAAGGCGGCCGACCGGGTCGTAACGGTAGTCGAGGTTGCCATGATGGCTGTCGCCGATGGCGACGAGCTGCCCCGCCCTGTCGTAGCCGTAGGTGCGCTGCAGCTGCAGCGCGCCGGGTGCGCTCGCCTGGCCCGGCACGACCTGCTGTTCCTGCCGCCTGCCTGCACTGTCGTAACGCAGCTTCTGGGTCAGGCCGTTGCGCTGCTCGCGCACCACTTCGCGATGGAGGTCGTCGCGCTCGAAGCCGAGGATGTCCTGCCCGTCGAGCAGCAGGCCGTGCACGTGGCCCGAACCGTAGGTGAGCCACTGGGTCGTATGTCCGTCGGGGCGGATCGTGGCGACGCGCTGGTTGAGTGCGTCGTAGCGGTGCTGCCATATCGCGGTGCGCCCGGCCTGCAGATCGTGCTGATGCTCGCGCGTCAGGTTGCCGGCCGGGTCGTAGAACCACTGCAGGCGCGCGTCGCTGTTCGTCGCCTCCACCATGCGCCCGTTGCGGTCGAAGGCGAAGCGCTCGACCTGGCCGCCAGCGGACCGCTCGGTCATCCTGCCCATGGCATCGGCCTGCAACTGCACCACTCGCCCGCCCGCGTCGACCTCGGCAAGCCGGCCGGTGCTTTCCTCGTAGCGGTACCGCGTGGTCCGGCGGGCGAAGTCGGTCTTCTCCAGCAGCCGGCCCACGGGGTCGTAGCGCAGGCTGTGGCGGCTGCCGTTCTCGTTGCGCAATTCGACAAGACGACCCAGCAGATCCCACTGGTACCTGAGCGAATGCCCGTCGGCATCGGTGCGGCCGGCGATGAGCCCTGCGCGGTTGTAGCTGTAGTGCGTGCGGCGCCCGAGCCCGTCGACATGCGCGAGCATACGTCCCTCGGGGTCGTGCAGTGTCTGCTCGCGCGTGCCGTCGGGCAGCACGAGCTCGTGGAGCAGGCCCGGCACGCTGCCTTGGGCACGCAGTACCGCGTCTTCCTGCGGAAGGCTGTAGAGATGGCGCGTGACGTTGCCCGCCGGATCGACGGCCGTGGCGAGTCGGCCGCGATCGTCGTAGGTCCAGCGGCTGGTCTTGCCCGAGCAATCGGTGAGGCTCGCGAGCCGACCGCGAGGCGTGTAGCTCATCAGCTTCGTGCCGCCCTTCGCATCGGTGATGCGCACGGGCCTGCCCGCCTTGTCGTACGCGTACTCGGTCTTGTGCCCCAGCGGATCGATCTCTTCCGTGAGATGGCCTTGCGCGTCGTAGTCGCGCTTCCACACGCCGCCCTCCGCATCGCGGATGCCGGTGAGCCGGTGCAGCCTGTCGTACTCGTAGTGCACCCGGCTGCCGTCCGCGCGCGTGTGCGTCTGCAGGTTGCCGTCGGCGTCGTAGGTGTAGTCGTCGGTCGTGCCGTCGGTGTGCACATGGCGCGTGATGTTCTTCGCGTCGTCGCGGAAGAACCACTCCTGCAGCCCGTCCGGATGGATGATGCGGTAGGTATAGCCCTGGATGTCGTAGTAGTGCCAGGTCTCCCCGCCCAGCGCATCGGTCACGTAGGTCAGGCGGATGTTGCGGTCCCACTCGAGCTTCAGCGCGAAGCTGCCGTCGTCGGACCACTCGCGCACGGCCTTGGCGTCGGGGCCGGTGCCGTCGTACTCGAGGTTCATGCCCCGGCCGGTGCGGTCGGTGTAGCGGGTCACGAGGTGGTGGCTGTAGGTGTAGCTCCAGCTGGCGCCGTCTTCGTCCTGGGCCGAGACAAGGTCGCGCTCTGCATCGTGGGTGTAGGCGGCCAGCTGGCGCACGACCTGGCCGTCCTTGATCTCCCACAGCGACTGGATGAGACCCGTCTGCGCATCGGGCTTGGTGCCCACGTGCGCCATGACGGCTTCCCCGTGCTTGCTGATGACGTCGCTGAGCACGCGCTCGCCCGTTGCCGCGATCACGTGGTCGTAGCGCAGGCCGATGGCCATGCCGTCCTTGGCCTGCTGCGTGACGAGCCTGAAGTGCGGCTGCCTGCTGTCGACGTACTCGTAGATCTCGCGCCATTCGCTCTGTTCGCCTTCGGGCAGAGGCTTGCCGAAGTCAAGCACCAGCAGGCTCTCGCTCAGGCGCCAGACGCGGACTTCCTCGATCGCATCGAAATAGCTCTGGCCCACGGCCAGCACCGGGTAGGCGTGGCTGCGGCCGTCGGCGGCGTGGTGCACGAGGCTGGGCTGGCCCTGGCGTGCGCCTCGCGTGGGCGTGGCGATGTCCACGCGCATGCTGTAGGGGGTGATCCAGCGTGCACCGAGGCTGCCGCGGTCGAAGGCGTCGAGGTCGCTGGCGTAGGTGCGCGCCCATTCGATCGGCAGCGGCGCTGCGAGAACGAAATCTGTGTGGGTGAAGCTCTCATCCCCGAGAGCGAGACTGATGGAGCCGCCCTTGCGCACCGGCGCCGGACCGTTCTTGATGCTGCACCCTCGCCCGTTCGCGGGCGCCTGCTTGCTGATGTGCCCCAACTGGTCACCGGGCTTGTCCTTCTGGGCAACCGCCCCCGCCTGCGGCGGCACGATCGCGGCCCTCCTGCCCTTCTTCTTCAGCAGCGCATCCCGCAGCTTGTGCAGCAGCCACATGATGCTGGCCTGCGCCTCCTTGTCCGCCAGCCTCGACAGCTTCCCTCTCAGCAGCCGCTTGAAGTCCAGCATTTGCGCGATCACCCCGTTGATCCGCCCCGCGATGCCATCCGGCAGATGGCTCGCCGCCGCCTTCGCCACGTAGTTCGCCGACTGCTTCGTGTAGCGCACCGCCGCGCCCCACATCCGGTTCCACGTGCTCTGCGTCTTCGGGTCGTGCACCTTCGTTTCTGCCACTGCAGGCGTGCCTACCGTGAACATATCCTTCTGGCCCAGCACGCGACGCATCACGTCCACCAGGTTGTCGATGATCTTGTCCGCCAGGTCCGCGCAGCTCTTCAGGATGCCGTCGAGCTTGGCGATGGCTCCGTCGATGAACTTGTCCAGCTCGCCCATGATGGTGGCATTCAGGTGCCCCACCAGCGTCGTCACGATCGCCTCGCCAAGGTTGGACGCCGCCGTCTTCAACTCCTGCTTCACCAGGTGCAGGGTCGGACGCAGGCTCATGCGCGCCGCCGCCATGCTCGGCGGTATCGGGATCAGCCCGATCAGGTTGATGCCAAGGCTCACCCAGTTCAGGAATGCATCGACGCCGTCTTTCGCTTTCTTCTCGACGATGTTGATGATGTCCAGGAACACATCCACCAGCGCCATGATGTTGCCCACGATCGGGATGCTGCCCAGCACCATCGTCAATCGTTCCAGCGTCACGTAGCCGCCGCTGAACGAGCGCAGCCAGTCGTCCACTGCCTTGCTGGCCGCGGCGACGTCTTCCTTCACGATCGTGTTCAGTGGCGCCACCGCCGTCTGCGGCTCGCGCTCGGTTGCCTGCGGCTTCGACGCCGCCTCCTGTTCTGCCATTTTTTCTTTTTCTCTCGAACTCTCGTTTCAGGTTGGGGGGGCCGCTGGAGGGCCGCTGGGCGGGGTCAGCCTGCGAAGCCAGGCGTCCGGCCTGTGGCGACTGGATTTGCAACTGCGGTGGCGATGCCTGGCTGCTTCATACCGCCAGAAGCGATGCCGCTCATCACGCCGGTGATCGGCACGCCCATCGGGCCGAGCTTGGCACCGGCCGCCTGGATCGCCATGCCGGTC
>Ga0102595_101183_pt1 | contig 13016 bp, 15 predicted proteins | sample Araplaol_mTSA_r2_2_FD_76864 | JGI IMG/M metagenome (GOLD analysis project Ga0102595, IMG submission 76864) | Arabidopsis root microbial communities from North Carolina, USA - plate scrape MF_Col_mTSA_r2 (SPADES assembly) (version 2) | ecosystem: Host-associated > Plants > Roots > Endosphere...
ACTGCGGCATCCCGTTCTGTAACTCGGGCTGCCCGGTCAACAACATCATCCCGGACTGGAATGACCTGGTCTATCGCGGCCACTACCGCGAAGCGCTGAACACGCTGCACTCGACCAACAACTTCCCGGAGTTCACGGGCCGCATTTGCCCGGCGCCTTGCGAGAGCGCTTGTACCCTGGGCATCCACGAGCTGCCAGTCGGCATCAAGTCGATTGAGCACAAGATCATCGACGAAGGCTGGGAGCACGGCTGGGTCGTGCCGCAGATTTCCGACGTCAAGACCGGCAAGAAGGTGGCGATCGTTGGTTCCGGTCCTGCAGGCCTGGCAGCAGCGCAGCAGCTGGCGCGCGTCGGCCACGACGTGACCGTGTTCGAAAAGGCCGACCGTATCGGCGGCCTGCTGCGCTACGGTATCCCTGACTTCAAGATGGAGAAGCACCACATCGACCGCCGCGTTGAACAGATGGAAGCGGAAGGCGTGAAGTTCCGCACCTCCGTCCTGATCGGCAAAGACTTCCCGGCAACTGTCGCCAACGGCTCCAAGGAAACCATCTTCCCTGAGGACCTGGAAAAAGACTTCGACGCCGTGGTGATGGCCGGCGGCGCGGAAGCCCCGCGCGACCTGCCAGTGCCAGGCCGTGAACTGAAAGGCGTCCACTTCGCGATGGACTTCCTGCCGCAGCAGAACAAGGTCAACGCAGGCGACAAGATCAAGGACCAGATCAAAGCCACCGGCAAGCACGTGGTGGTGATCGGCGGCGGCGACACCGGCTCCGACTGCGTCGGCACCTCGAACCGCCACGGCGCCGCCAGCGTCACCCAGTTCGAACTGATGCCAATGCCACCGGAGCAGGAAAATAAGCCGATGGTATGGCCATACTGGCCGACCAAGCTGCGCACCTCCTCTTCGCACGAAGAAGGCTGCGAGCGTGACTGGGCTGTCGCCACCAAGCGCTTCGAAGGCAAGAACGGCAAGGTCGAAAAACTGATCGCCTGCCGCGTTGAATGGAAAGACGGCAAGATGGCTGAAGTGCCGGGCTCCGAATTCGAAGTGAAGGCAGACCTGGTGCTGCTGGCCATGGGCTTCGTCTCGCCAGTGGCGCAAGTGCTGGACGCGTTCAGCGTCGACAAGGATGCACGCGGCAACGTCCGCGCGCAGACCGAAGGTGACAACAGCTACAAGACCAGCAAGCCAGGCGTGTTCGCAGCAGGCGACATGCGCCGCGGCCAGTCGCTGGTGGTGTGGGCGATCCGTGAAGGCCGCCAGTGCGCCCGCGCTGTCGACGAGTACCTGATGGGCAGCTCCGTCCTCCCGCGTTAATTCCTCCCTCCCGTCAAGCGCACAGCCCAGTGCGCTTGACGTCTTCCCCCTTCAGCGTAAACTGGCTCCACGCATTCAATGCGAGGCAGGCATGTGCTACGACATCGAGAGCAGCATCGCACGGTTAGAAGCGACCACAGCAGATTTGGTCGAAGCCATGAGAGATTTGCGCGCTGACTTTCGCACGATACTCGGCCTCCAATTTGCCACGCTTGGTGTGCTCTTCACGTTCGGCCTTGCGATCGCGATCAAGTTTTGCGGAGGTTCTCAATGAACGGCGACCCCACCCGTAAGCCAAATGGCGACACAGAAAGCCGCGTGGTGCGGATTGAGACTTCATCCCAGCATCATTCGGAAGTTCTGCAAGATTTCAGGACCGAAACGCGCATAAATTTCGATCGCGTCTACGCTCAATTTCAAGATGTGAGGACAGAAGTTCGCAGTGTTCGAGTTGAGATCCGAGTTTTCTTTGGGCTACTTGTAACCGTCGCATTCGGGGTGGCTGCAAATGTGGCCAAGATCTATGGAGCATAGGCCCGAATCCACTTCAAGCGCTTTGGTGAATGCAAAACTGATCCGGCTTGAAGCGCTATGCGAGAGTGTCCTTCAGGAGGCGCGTAAATACCGCGTTGATCAAACAAGATTCTCTGAACAAGTGAACGAAATCCGAACCACAGATTTTCGAATTTTGGCCTGCACGCTGGGCTTCATCGTGCTCGGCTTAGTCTTCCTCATCTTTAAAGCGTTTGGCGGGTTTTAAGGTGAAGAAATGCGCTCCGGAATGACGGTTCTCGCTCCAAACCCGACCATCGGTCAAGAAATAGCCTAGCGAATTTGTAGACTGTATATACCTTTATTCGTAGTCCTCGCCCCTACATCCTTGAGTTAGCACAGTCTGCAGCTCCCCCTTTACCGCCACCCCATCCTTATACTTTCGTCGCGTTTCGAACGGTAACTCGGAGATCCTATACCACCCGTCGCGATCGGCATATAGCAGGGTGACCTCGCCGCCTTCGATGCAAGAGGCACTTACACTTTCAGATGACTGAAGAAGGATTCGATAGGCGCCTGACCGCTCTCGCTGTGTGATTCCGAGTTTTGCAGTGGCGCCAGCCGGTGCGCAATACTCCGCATTGTTCAGGCGCTTCACCATTGAATCTAAAATATCAAAACACTCGTAAGTTAGCCCGTCGCTTGAAACGTTGCGGAGTTTTGCAACCGGCATGTGGGTTATGAAGGTCATGCAAATCCCACGCTTGATCAAGAGCGTCGCTGCCTGGTTTTGGGCATCTTCAGTCTTGTTGCGCAGCACATTCTGGATATGTTGTTCACCTGGACAGGCTATGTTTCCTGGAGAGAGAACAAGTGGGGAGTCTTCAGAACGTGCCAGTGCCGCCGCGAACATGAGACAGATAAACAGGATGAAGGTTCTCATGTGGCTTGGTGCGAGGGCTACGTTATCGCTGCTAGTCATTCCTGGCTTCTTAAGGGTCCGCTGTTGGCCGATTGTACTCGGTCAACCGAGTGGAGATTCGCCCCTGAGCGGAAGTTCGCAGTTCAGCCGGAGCCGTGAGCTTGCTCAATTTTGGCGCACATGGGAACGTAATACCTCACCTACCGTATAGGAAAGTCGTCGTTCATGCTGCAATTTTTCTACAAAAGCGACAGGCAAATCATATTGCCCCGCCGGCATCTGTTTGTAGAACGGAGGAGCTTCGGTTCGCAATAAAATCCAGATATTCTGCCCTGACGCCCCTTTTATACCCAGAACCTCTCGCTCGTGTACAAGGCGAACGACAGGCTCGCTCAAAGGATCATTCCGCGCTTGAGATTCAATTGCTTGAAGTGTTGACCATTCACTTTTCTCACCGAAGGTTTCAACAAGCTCAGGACTTGAGCAGGACTTAACTACGAAGCCTACTGCCAAAGACAATGCCAGCGCCGAAGCAATACAACGAAGGGAAGTTCGATTCTTAGTTCGATCAGGTCGTAATTGTCGATTCGCGGAACGGTCGCACTTCAAGTCCTACGCCAGGATCCGATGCCTTTTCCAGGAAAAAATTGACGCCTCTAGCTGTGGGCCCTATCGATAAACGTTTTGTGGGTTCAAACGTGCGTACGGAACCCAATATTCCATGAGATTCTTTCCTGATGAGCCGTCATAGCCAAGGATTGCCCAGAGCCTTTGGTTTAAAGGGGCGAGCACTTGAGCCAGGGCCGAGTCGTCATAGCGATCAAAAAAATCGCTCGAACAGATAAAGCTCCAGTGCTTAAGCGCGGCCAACAAAGCGACTTCGAATGTCTCGGCAGCTTCAGATGCCCCCAACAATTTTAAGCCAGCAAGTGTTTCGTTTGCGAGCAGTTGACTGGGCCAACGCCCAAAATGCCACCCCAGATCCTCAAATGCCATGCTGACATCAAGAGGATGTACTGAACCCATCGCGCGAAGTCCAATCGGAAGTTTCAAAAGCTCACGGTACATTGCGTCCGCATCACTAGAAACTGCTCCAAGTCGCGAATCGAGCTCTGCTGAGAGCTGCTCAAAAATCGGCTCATCATCCACAGTGTTTGCAATCGTGATCGGATGCAGCAGTTTTCCACTCTTCATGCGCTTTCCTTTGGCTGAACTCTGCCGTTCTTACTCGACAGAGGCAGATCGCAATAGTACAAAAGTACGCATCACTTGTGTGGCGGTTGAATCTCTGCCAACACTCCGGATGTCATTGGAAAACGGACTTCGCTGTCGGAAACTTGCACCGTTGAGCCATACTCAAAGCCAGCGGCAAGTAGAGAATGAAGTACGTACTTCGATTCGGTCCTCAACTCTTTTACCATCAGCGAAAACTTCGCATCGCCGACCTTATTGAGCAGTTGAACGAGCACCTCGCCATGGTCATAGCATCCAGCACCTCCGCCGCAATCAAAATTTACGAGGGACTCAAGAGCACTGGAATCGCCATGCAATGTCCTCGCCATCAAAAGTCGGTAATGAAAGTTACCAACCGTAGACTGCCAAGCGTAATGCGTTCCGCCAAGTTTTATCCCCAGAGATGTGTCTCGGGGGACAGTGAAGAACGCAAGTAGCCCAACAATAATGACCGAAATGAACAACAGGGATCGCTTATGCAACATTCTCATCGATGACCTTGATTGATTTACTCGGCGTTTTCAGCATGGGCGAGGTGAATGTTTGCGCAAAGGTGCGGGTTCAACTGGTCAACGAAGCCGCTCCTTTGGGGACGGTTGCGATTCTGCCTTTGTGCTTTACTCAGCGATGACCTGCGGATTTAAGTGGCGATCTGCAGCGAGTTTTGATATCAAAACTAAAACTGCCACAACCCAAACAAAGATTCGTAGTCCGTCAATGCTTGAGAGGACGTTCCAAAGGCTAGCGCTGCCGGACGAAACCAATCCATAGATCTCGACATATCGTTCGGACGGCAAAACGATAAGCCACACTAACGCAAGGTAGTTGAAAAAACGGTTCTTCGAGGAAAGGAAATAGATGTTCAAAACAACCATTCCGATGTGCTTAAGGTAAGAGAACTGCTCCATACCACTGGCATCAGGACGAGAAATTAAGGAAATTAGCGTCAAAATAATATAAACCACCAGCAAACCTACTGCGGTGTAATGGAAAGCGGGCTTCTCTCGAAAGATGCTCATCGATACCTCTTTGACAAATAACGTTATAAATTTAGCAATATAGCATGGGAGATTTTGGGGGCGCCCAATAGGCGCCTTTGCAAATTGCATAAGCTCCTAAAGTGCAGATGAACTTTAATGCATCCAGTCCGATAGCTTGATGCCCTGGCACGATAAGGTTACATTTCTCGAACCTTGCAAAATAGCCGAAAGTCCGATCCCAGATGAATAATCCATCCAAGAAATTAAGAGTTATCGCCATCTCATTCAAGATTCTTTGCTTCATCGGGTTGTCGATTTCGGCCTGGATGCTAGCGACGCACGGCTTCGACTGGACCATGCTGTTTCTCCTGTTAAGCACGGCCGGTATTATTTCGGAATCGAACGCACGAATCGCATCGATGCTCGGCAGTGATGCAAGGATGGCGCTGCCAAATAAAAGGCAAGGAAAGGTCGAGGAGAGAAGCACGGAATCCAAGATTCTGGGAGCAATGACCACCGTCGCTCTCCTCTGTCTCATCGCATCGACGATCTATTCTCTACTTTAGGAAAAGGGTATCCGCAAAGTCCGGTTCTGGCTGCTGATTCAATCGGTTGTACTTGTTCACGTGGCTGACGCATCCGCTTCTTATCGGCACTTCAGTTGTGATGCGTCTGGGGGGTGTCCAAACTTTTGACCCCAAACTGTTCACTTACCGTTGAAAAATAGGCGAGCGTCAAAATCGCTCCCCAAAGAGTAGCCGAGGCCTCACCCAGCATGTTCTCGATTCCCGATTCCAGCGACGCACCATAGAACGGGAGCACAAAAAAACCAGTAAGTGTCGAATAAAGAGAAAGCGAACGAGCCCAGGATCTGAACCAAAACAAGCCGATAAATCCTACCGTCGCAGCGAGAGCCAATACGGCAAGCACGATCGCAGCGATAGGTAAATTGTTCATTAACCAAGGGCCCTGCTCAGCTTCGTACGCAGCGGTAAGGGAGGGTGAGAAGTCCGAAAAATAAGCTGACGCCATCGTCGCGATGAGGAAGGCGGCATAAACCCAAAGCATTTGCCTAAAACGGATTTCATTCATTTAAGTACCCCATACGTCTATATAGTGAAAGCCTGCTTTTGGCTGCGGACTCAACCGGCCTTTCAAAGATCATATGTTCGAACGCAATTTACGAAGTCTCGTGAGTCCATCCCATCCGAATTGTGGAGGCTCGGCCAGGCGCGGGTCGAGAAGCTCCACCTCCTCGATTGTCCATTGGCCCCGACCTCGTTGGCAGCAATAGCAGCTGGTGACTAAATTCTCCGGATCGTTAGTTCCACCCCTGCTATGTGGCAATACGTGATCAATGGACGACTCTAGCGCGTAAAGAGCTGTGTGCTGTGCATACTCTTTTCCACCCCAGTGAGCCTCCAGAGGGAACATTTTCACAAATACAGAGCGCGCCTTTTTGCAAATAACCTTGGCGCCGCAAAAACGGCACCGCCATTTGTCTCGCTCAAATATCGCATCCTGCTCCTTAGCTGAAGGCATTCTTCCTCGCGCTCGTAAGTCTTTTGGCAGGACTTTGGGTAGCGTAAGGTTTCGATGCGCGTCCATGCTAAGTGGGCCAACGACTCTAATCGTATGGGCCATGATCTCTTGGATATCTGCCAGGATTAAAGCGGCCGAAGCCTCAGCCTGACGACCATCGAGCACTGCGTTGGCCGCGATCTCAAGTTGAAGCGCTGCCGTCTCAAATACTGAAGGTGGTTGGAGAAGGCACTTTCGTAACAAACCTTCAGTCATTTTTCCTCAGCCTAAGAAAGCAGCGCCCCCAGAGCGGTCGGGTGGAAGTGCCAGCCGAGCAGGCCGGATAAGCCCATAAATACGCCGAAGCTTGTTGGCAGCATCGAGAGCCAGAACAGCCAGCGCTGCTTGGTCAACGCGGTGATCGCGAATAGCGCGATGGCGATTGCCAGCATGGCGTCGGACAGGTCGAACTGGTCGTCTTTGAAGTTCAGTGCGTCGTAAGTTTTGTCGTCCTGTTCGGCCTGAGCCTTGAGTTCATCCTTCTTGCGCTTCTGGTCGGCGGCAAGCTTGGTGTAGCTATCGATGGCTTCATCGTACGACGCTTGTTCGCTGGCAGGGCGGCCGGCCTTGGCCAGCTTGAGCTGTACGATTGTCGCGTTGGCGACTTCTTCACGGATATTGCGGGCCTGGTAGAAGGACCAGTGGTCCACCTTGTTGGCCTGAGCCTGCTGCATGCCTTGGTTGATGTTGTCGTCTTTGACCTTGCAGATGCCCATGAAGGTGGCGAGGATCGCCACCACTACGGCCACACGCATGCTGAGGGGATTGTCGTCGTCTTTGTCTTCCATGATGAATCTGTGTACTCGGAGATGCGCGTATTGTAGTGCGCACATGATTTTTTCAGGCTAACGACGGGTGTCGTTCTCACGACAGCTCAAGTACGCGTACCTGCCTTGACGCAAGACCGTTTTGATGCCCAGCCGGCGTAGTGCCGCCTGAGCGTCTACTCTGCTATCCCATGAGCACTTGTTTGCTTCGACAAATTCTTCAAGATTTCTCGGGCTTCCGGTAAGCCTTACTGTGATTCCGACGCCTGGATCAACGCAGCACCCAACGTATTTCGACATGTACTCTTCTTCGATGACAACCAGCGCATGCCCCATGAATGAGGCCGGCTTTTTCACGACGTAGTAATCGACGTAGTCCGCTCTTTGGTTGGGTTTCTTGTTGACGACTCCTTCTTTCATGTACGCCTGAATTGCCTTGCCGGAATCGCCGGCCCGTTCGTTCGTCCCAGGTTTCAGCCGAAGGGCGTTTGTCAGGTCCTCCTCGAGTCCCTTGTCGCTGGCAGCGGATGCAAATGCAGCATTGGTCGCCAGCAGGAGCAGCAAGTAAAGTTGCCTCATCGTCGCGGGGCCGATCTTTAGAACTTCGCTGCAATGCTCATGCCGATGCTGCGTGGCGCCAGGCGGTAGCCCTGCACGATCGATGCGACTTGCGGGTGCTGGATGACCTTGTCTTCGTCAAAGGCATTTTTGATGAAGGCGGTCAACTGGTAGCGGTCGATCGAGATGCCGGTGCTGAAGTTGACGGTGTGGTAGCCGGGGCGTTCGTAGTCGGTCTGCTCGGGATTCAGCGATCCTTTGCTAGGGCCGACCCATTGCACGCCGCCCATCACGAAGGCACCGTGGCCACTCGCAGTGGAGAAGTTGTATTGGGCGGTGATGGTGCTGTTGTACTTTGGTACGCCCTGTACCTGTGCGCCTTTCACTGCGCCGACCACGCCGTTGGCGATGCCTTCGTCGTTGGACAGTTCCGCCTTCACGTAGCCGCCGGCGGCGCTCAGGGTCAGGCCGGCCATTGGCTTGGCTTTGATGTCGAATTCGAAGCCTTTGCTGGTGGCGTCGCCTGCGTTGGCGTTGTAGCTATAGGCGCAGGTTGGCAGGTAGACGCCCTGCTGGATATTCTTCCACTTCACGTAGAAGGCGTCGGCGTTGACGGAGACGCGGCCGCCCATGAACCGCGATTTGCTGCCGACTTCATAGCTCCACAAGCTGTCGGAGGCGTAAGTTGGCGGGCCTGCGGTCAGGCCGTTCGCTTCCAGGTCCGGGCCGCAAGTGGTTGGCGGCACGAAGACGTTGGAACCGCCCAGGCGGAAGCCTTTGGCGACGGAGGAATATACGGTGTGTTCTGGCGTTACTTCCCAGGTCACGGCGTATTTCGGCGTGAAGGCGTGCGAGGACAGGCTGGTGCTGCTATTGTTGCCCGCGCCGGCCAGATAGAGGCTATTGCGCTGGGTCAGGGAGGATTTGCCCTTCAGGTAACGCGCGCCGATGGTGCCGTGCAGCGTCGGGGTGAAGTAGTAATTCGCTTCGCCGAAGACGGAGTTCTGCTTTTCGCGGTAGTGGAATTCGCCGGCGAAGGAGTTATCGTTCGGGAACGCGCCCGGGTAAGAGTCGGGCAGCAGGTCCGGATCGGCGCTTGAAAAGCCGAACTTCTCAAACGTGGCGTTGACGCCGAAGATCGGATCGTTCTCGTTCAGGTTGGTGTGTTGGTTGGAGAAGTAGTAGCCAACCAGCCAAGTGACAGGCGAGCCACCTGCCGAGTAAGGCTTGGACGCCAGGCGGAATTCCTGCGAAATCTGGCGCACGGCGTTATTCAGGTAGACCGCCGAAGGCAGGCCGGCAATCGCGTCGATCAGTTCCGGCGGCGCCTTGCCGCCGTCGTCGGTCGAGGTCAGGAAGGTCGACAGCGAGTAGCTGTTATAGGCCGAACCATTCTGGGTGCGGTCGAATTTGCGCTGGAAGTAGCTGGTGCTGGAGGTCAGGTCGGCGCCGCCCAAATCCCAGTTCACGGCCAGGTTTGGCGTCAGCAGCTTGTCGATGGAAGGCTCGCGCACCTGTTTTTGCGCCTGGTACGGCGGGCGGTCCAGGTTGAAGGCGGCGATATCCTTGGCATCCACACGCTGGTAGTAGATCGAAGGCGTGATGGTCAGATCGCGCGTCGGCGCCCATTTCAGCGCCACGCGCAATTCCTGGTCGTTGATCTTGTTGATGTTATTGGCCAGCACATTGCCGTCGCCATCCACCTGGTCGACGAAGCCGCCCGTGCGCTGGGCCTGGGCGCCGATGCGCAACGCCAGTTCATTGGATACGAGCGGGAAGTTGCCCACCACATTGGTCGCGAAGTTCGCGCTGCCGCCACGTGTGGTCGAAGCTTCGGCATAGGCGGTGATCTCGCGGTCCTTCAGGTCCGGCTCATTCGGCACGAACTTGATGGTACCGCCCATCGAGCTGGCGCCGTACAGGGTCGCCTGCGGGCCGCGCAGCACTTCCACCCGGTCGATGTCGAAGAACTTGGGCTCCACGGTACCCATGGTGTACAGGTTGCCCACGGTGAGCGAGACGTCGCCCAGATAGATGCCGACGGTGGACTGGCCGGCCGCGGAGCTGATGCCGCGGATCTCGATGTTGGAAGTGCCCGGCCCGGCACCGCCGTTGCCGGTGGCGGCGGTGAAGGAAATATTCGGCACAGCACGTGTCAGGTCGGTGAAGTCCGACACCTGTTGCGACAGCAGCGAAGCCCCGCTGATGGCAGAAATACTCATCGCCACCTTGTTCGGGTCTTCCTTGCGCTTTTGCGCCGTCACGGTGACCACTTCCAGCTTGTCACCATCAGCCAAAGCCTGGGCCGAGATAGCCGCCAGGGAACAAGCAAGGACCGTCCGACGAATTTTCATGCTTTTTTTCCTTCAATGAGCCAAAGTTATTAAAATAGCAGGAAATTGCTGCCTTGCAGCAGTGAACATGCAAACAACAGGCGTTTCAATTTGTAAATTGCTGACCCTGCGGTTAGTAGTGTTGTATTATTGCTCTCTTTGACTGTGCCAATGGGGCGTCCAGGGGCCTCTGAGCAGAGATATCCGTTTCTGAATTACAATGTGGCCTCAAGAACAAAGAGCGACATCAGTGCCAAATCTCGTCGAAATCCGTGACTTACACTTCAGCTATGGAAAACGGGCAATTTTGTCCGGCCTCCATATGGACTTCCCTCGCGGGAAGGTGGTGGCGGTCATGGGCGGATCCGGCAGTGGCAAGACCACGGTCCTGCGCCTGATCGGCGGCCAGATCAGCCCTCAGAAAGGCGCGGTCAGCGTTGAAGACCAGATCGTTCACAAACTGAGCACCAAGGATCTTTACCTGCTGCGCCGCAAAATGGGCATGCTGTTCCAGCACGGCGCGCTGTTCACCGACCTGACCGTTTATGAAAACGTGGCCTTCCCGCTGCGCGAACATACCGACTTGCCGGAAGAACTGATCCGCGACCTGGTGCTGATCAAACTGAATGCCGTCGGCCTGCGCAATGCCGCCAAGTTGAAACCGGGCGAGATCTCCGGCGGCATGGCGCGCCGCGTGGCCCTGGCGCGCTCGATCGCGCTCGACCCTCAGCTGATCATGTACGACGAACCGTTCGCCGGCCTCGACCCGATCTCGATGGGCGTGACCGCCAACCTGATTCGCAACCTGAACGATGCGCTGGGCTCGACCACCATCCTGGTGTCGCACGACGTCAAAGAGTCGTTCCAGATTGCTGACTATGTGTATTTCCTGTCGCAGGGCAAGATCGTGGCCCACGGCACTCCGGCTGACATGATGGTTTCGACTGATCCTTACGTGAAGCAGTTCGTGCATGCGGAATCGGATGGCCCTGTGCCATTCCACTATCCGGGCAAATCGCTGGCTGAAGACCTTGGCCTGGGAGCGCGCAAATGATGCGCCGTTTCCTGCTGAGCGTGGGCGGTGGCGCACGCGATTATGTGGAAAGCATCGGCTTTTCCTTCCGTACCCTGGCGACGATGCTGGGACTGTCGCCTGGCCTGCTGCGCCGTCCGCGCTTGCTGGTCGAGCAGCTGCACGTCATTGGTAATTACTCGCTGCTGATCATCATCCTGTCCGGCTTGTTCGTCGGCATGGTGCTGGGCCTGCAGGGTTACTACACTCTGAATAAATACGGTGCGTCCGAGTCGCTGGGCTTGCTGGTCGCGCTGGGCCTGACCCGTGAACTGGGGCCGGTGATCACCGCCCTGCTGTTTGCTGGCCGCGCCGGTACTTCGCTGACAGCGGAGATCGGCTTGATGAAGGCGGGTGAACAACTGTCCGCCATGGAAATGATGGCCGTGAACCCGATCCAGCGCGTGCTGGCGCCGCGTTTCTGGGCTGGCGTGATTTCGGTTCCGCTGCTGACGGCCATGTTCAGCGCTGTCGGTATCCTGGGTGGTTACCTGATCGGCGTGGGCCTGATCGGTGTGGACGAAGGCGCGTTCTGGTCGCAAATGCAGGGCGGCGTGGACGTGTGGAAAGACATATTTAACGGTTTCGTGAAGAGTGTGGTGTTTGGTATCGCCATCACTTATATCGCGCTGTACCAGGGCTATGAAGCCCAGCCTACCCCGGAAGACGTTTCCGGTGCGACGACCCGCACTGTGGTGATCTCTTCGCTGATGATCTGGTGGCTCGACTTCATGCTGACGGCGCTGATGTTTAGCAAATAACAACCGGGGTCAGGTCCTGACACTCGACACGCGCAGCGTGTTGTGTGTTTGGCCCTGACACCGCTGATTAAAAGGATTAAGCATGCAACGTAAATCCCTCGACGTTTGGGTTGGCCTGTTCATCGTGATGGGCGCAGCTGCGCTGATGTTCCTGGCGCTGAAGGCCGGCAATATGGGCTCGATCGGCTTCGGCAAGACCTACCAGGTTTCCGCGCGCTTCGACAATATCGGTTCGCTGCGTACCCAGGCTGCGGTCAAGGCTTCGGGCGTGGTGGTTGGCCGTGTCGCGTCGATTGGTTTCGACGATAAGGTGTATAAAGCCGTGGTGACCCTGGACATGGACGAAGGCTTCAAGTTCCCGAAAGACAGCTCGGCCAAGATCCTGACCGCCGGCCTGCTGGGCGAACAGTACATCGGCATCGAAGCCGGTGGCGATGAAAAGAATTTGGTTGCCGGCGACAAAATCGCCCGTACCCAGTCCGCAACCGTATTGGAAGACCTGATCAACCAGTTCATCTATAGCAAGGCAGCAGAAGGAAAGGACTCCAAATGAGCAAATTCCGTACACTGACCCTCGCCGTTGCAGCGACCGTAAGCCTGGCCGGCTGTGCCGGCCCAAACCCGCGTGACCCGTACGAAAGCTATAACCGCGCTGTCTTCAACTTCAACGACAAGGTGGACGAATACGCGCTGAAGCCGACTGCCACGGTCTACAAGAACGTGACCCCGAGCTTCGTACAGACCGGCGTAAACAACTTCTTCGGCAACCTGGCCGACGTCTGGACCGCCGCCAACAACTTGTTACAAGGCAAGGTTGGCGATGGCATGTCGGACGTGATGCGCGTAGCGCTGAACTCGACCTTCGGCCTGCTGGGCGTGCTGGATATTGCCTCCGAAGCAGGTTTGCAAAAACATAAAGAAGATTTCGGCCAGACCCTGGGTTCCTGGGGCGTGCCATCGGGTCCTTACCTGATGCTGCCGCTGCTGGGCCCTTC
>Ga0102595_101187_pt1 | contig 12986 bp, 15 predicted proteins | sample Araplaol_mTSA_r2_2_FD_76864 | JGI IMG/M metagenome (GOLD analysis project Ga0102595, IMG submission 76864) | Arabidopsis root microbial communities from North Carolina, USA - plate scrape MF_Col_mTSA_r2 (SPADES assembly) (version 2) | ecosystem: Host-associated > Plants > Roots > Endosphere...
TTGGCGTTCATGGCAAATCCCCATCAATGGTAAGGTGTACTGCATTGTAAAAGCGGGGATGCTAAAACTCTTTTGAATCTGCGACAAGGATTTTCAAAAAAGTCCAAACCGGTCAATCTGGGTCAGACCCAGGTTTACCGGTTTAGTTTGCGCTGCCGCTCCTCGCGGGGCGTATTGCCAAAAAGCGTGCCAAACGCCGTAGAAAAGTGCGACCCCGACGAGAACCCGCACATCAGCCCAACCTGCACTATGGAATGGTTTGTTTCTAAAAGTAATTGCCGCGCCCGTTGCAGGCGCAGTTCAAGGTAATATCGCGAAGGCAAGGACCCGAGGTACTGCTTGAACAAGCGCTCCAGCTGGCGCCGCGACAAGCCGACCAGCCCGGCGATATCGTCAGTCGACAGCGGCTCCTCGATATTCGCCTCCATCAGGGTCACCGCCTCCGACAGTTTGGGCTGCAGCGCCCCGAAGCGCGCCTGCAGCGCCACCCGTTGCCGCTCTTCCGAGGAGCGCACGCGGTCGATGCACAACGCTTCCTTGATCTCAGCCTGCACATTGGCGCCGAACAAGGCCTCGATCAGCGTCAGCGAAAAATCGAGCGATGCCGCCCCGCCGCAGCAGGAAATGAGCCGTCCATCGATCTCGAACAAATTCGGTGTCAGTATGGCGCGCTCGGTCACATCCTCGGTTTCCGCATATAGGGCCCAAGGCAGGGCAATGCGCGCACCACCGGCCGCGCCGGTCTGGGCCAGCCACAGCACCCCGGCCCCCACCCCGCCCCAGTACTCCGCCTCACGGCAACGCTCGATCACTGCGCGCAGTTCCGCTTCGGCCGGGCGCGCGGAGCCCTCGTCCGCGACGAGCAGAGCCAGCTGCCAGTCGCCCGCCAGGCCGGCCGCTTGCGACGTGGTCTTGACGTCGAGCTGGAAACTGCCATTCAGGATGCGCTGGGCCAGCCGCAAGGGCTGCACCAGTCCGGACCAGGCCAGGCTGTCCGGCTCGCCCGCATTCACCAGCAGCATGCGCAGCGGCTGCTCCCGGGTCAGGCGACTAAGTTGAGCAAATGACATCTTCTATTCAGGGACGAGCGCCGACGCCGGGCGCTCAGGGGTATTCCATTGGCTGACAATCATACCGGAGATCAACAGTGCCGCGCCCAGGAGCTGCATCACGCCCATGGTCTCGCCCAGCCAGAAATAGCCGAAAATGGCCGCGCTGGCGGGCTCGAAGGCATAGATCACCGCCGCCTCATTGGCGCTGGCATGGCTCTGGCCCCAGGTCTGCAGGGAAATAATGGCCGCCGTGGCAATCACGCCCAGGTAAAGCAGGTTCCATTTGAAGGCCACCAGGCCAGTCCAGATATAGCTGTAGTAGTCCTTCGCATCGTGCGGCACGTCGATCACCCCGCGCGGCACTTCACGCAGCAGTATCCACAGGCCGGCAAACAGGGCCACGGTCCAGATCTGGGCCACGGTCAAGGTCATCAGGCGCTCGACCTTGCGCGAGAACTGCTCCATCACCTTGATGTAAAGGCCGAAGAGGAAGGCCGCCGCCAGCGCCAGCGAGTCGCCGCGGCTCCAGGTAAAACTGCCCTCCCAGCACAGGGCGAACAGGCCGCCAATCGCCAGGATCAAGGCCAGAACGATGCGCTTGTCCGGCCATTTGCCCATTGCGATGCCCAGCAGCGGCACCACCAGCACATTCAAGCCGCAGATGAAGGCGTTGCGGTTGGAGGAAGTCAGGCTCAGGCCTTCGACCTGGGTCAGGTAACAGAAGAACAGCAGCACCCCGGCCAGGAAGCCGTAGTGCAGGTCGCGCCATTTGGCGCGCAGCAGGAAGGGGGATAACAGTACGCCGGCAATCGCGAAGCGCGACACCACGATCCAGTTGGCCGACAGGTTGTCGGTCATATCCTTCATGGCCGGGAAGGTGGTGCCCCAGACAATGGTCACCACCAGCAGGGCGAGGATACCGCGTGCGTGCAGGGGCATGGCATTTCGTACACCTTGTTATGAGTTTGCATATAGTAACCGATGGAGGCCGAGGCTGGCGGGCGCTATAATCCGGTGTCATGGGCGAACGATATTTGAAAAGCATCCGGCTGCTGGCCGAGTGCATGCAGGGGTTTGAGAGATGGTCCGGCGAACATGTTCGCCAGCTTGGCCTCACCCACGCACAATTCGATATCATTGCCACACTGGGCAACACCGCGGGCATGAGCTATAAGGAGCTTGGCGAACGCACCCTGATCACCAAAGGCACCCTGACCGGCGTCATCGAACGCCTGGAACAGAAAGGCCTGGTGGAACGGGAACGCAATGCCGAAGACAAGCGCTCCTTCTTCGTCCGCCTGACGCCGGCGGGCGAGCAGCTGTTTGCCGAAGTGTTTCCCGTTATCGTCGCTAAAGGCGTACAGTTGTTTTCCGACTATAGCGACGCCGATTATGAAGCCCTGGAGCGCACCCTGGCCGGGCTGAAGGCCACGATCAGTGCCGGTACACCACTATAAAGAACGAAAAGAATGTTAAAGACAACCCTGCTGGACGGCATCAAGCCAGCCAAATTCGACAAACAGATCACCGGCAACCTGCTGCTGGAAAACACCAGCGCCGACCTGGTGCGCAAGGAAAAACTGCTGATTGGCATCCGCAATGAAGACGGCGAAATCTACCGCCTGATCGGCGCCACCAAGCACAACAGCTTCACCAATGCTGTGGAAGAACTCGAAGACCTGGAACTGGTCGACGAACTCGGGGATGTCGAGGGCACCGTTGAAGGGTGCGACGCCATCTTCGGCGAAGGCTAAGCTGGGCGCAAAGCCAGTTTTTTCATCAAAATAACCACCCTGTCCTAGTTCCGCAGGGCAAATTCTGCTTATAATTTTCGCATGGACAGACTGGAAGCCTTCAAAGCAATTGCAGCCCAAGCCGGCCGCGGTGAGCTTACTTTTCCCACCAATATCGACGCGTCGATCAAGCTGCAACGCGCGCTGAACGACGACAATTGCCACATCGACCTGGCAGCCAAGCTGGTGCAGGCAGACCCGCTGCTGGCGGCGCGCACGGTGGCAATCGCCAACTCGGTGGCCTATAACCGCTCCGGCATGGAGATTTCCAGCGTGAAGACCGCGGTGCAGCGCCTTGGCGTGCGCACCCTGCAATCGCTGGTGACCTCGGTGATCGTGCGCCAGCTCGGCACCAAGATCCGCAATCCCCTGCTCAAGGCCAAGGCCAACCAGCTGTGGGAGCATACCGCCCACGTGGCGGCGCTGGCGCAGGTGATTGCGCGGCGCGTGTCCCACGTCGATCCCGATACCGCCATGTTTGCCGGCATCGTGCACGAAGTGGGCGGCTTCTACATGCTGTCGCAAGCCGAAGCCTATCCGGAAGTCATGGAAGGCGATCCGGAAGAATGGACCACCCACGGCGAGGTGCAGATCGGCCGCGGCGTGCTGCAAAAGCTGATGATTCCCGAGAACGTGATGAAGGCCGTGGAAGCCATGTGGGAAGGCATGCGCGCCCTGCCGCCCGAGAACCTGGGCGACACGCTGCTGCTGGCCAACGACCTGTCCCCGATCGCCTCGCCGCTGCACGCCCGCCCAGGCGCCACCTCAGTGGCCGCCGCCAGCACTATCGACTTCGCGGTCGGCGACGGCACGCTGGCCACCATCATGGAAGAGTCGGCGGAAGAAGTGAAATCCCTTACTTCCGCCCTGCTGCATTAACACAGCGCGGGGAGTGCAGGATGGCCGGCCGGGTCAGGTCGAACATCAGTACGACGCCCTCGTGCTTCAGCCCACCCTTGGGCTGCTGCGGGTCATGGAACTCGACCACCACGTAATGTGGCAGGCCGTCCCGGGGCTCGTGGTACCACGAGCCGCTCAGATCCACTTGCGCCATTGAACGCGCCTTCACGCCGCTTAGAGCGCAGCGCGGCACGCTGACTTCGCGGCCATTTACACTGAACGTCACGCCTTTGCTGGCTACTGGCCAGCCGATCTGCAGGCGCGCACTCGCATATTGCGCCGGAAGCTCCGGCATTGAACCGTCCGGCCGCAAGGTCAGGATGGTGTCGACATGCGCGCATGCAGAGCCCGCAGCCAGGCAAGCCGCGATGGCGGCGGCCAGGCGCCTCATTTGATGAAGTAACCGGAGACGCGCCAATTGCCGTCCGGGCCCTTCATCGGGGTCACGGTTTCCACTGCGCTGGATTTGTTCTCGAATTGCGTGGCGAACTGCAGGACGAAGTAGTCGCCTGCCGGGGCATTCGGCAAATTGTGCGTGAACTGGGCGCTGGCCAGGCGGCGCGATTTCACTGCGCCTAAAGGCATGCGTACGTTGCGCAGCGCCTGTTCCCAGCCGGACTTGTTGATCGCGCCCTGGAAGACGGGTGCAGCCTTGTCCCAGCTCGCGCCATAGCTGCCGGCATCGGTCAGCGCCAACCACTCGCTGGCCGCGCTTTTCGCTGAATCTCCCGAAGCCGCATCTTGTGCAAACACGGCACCTGACAGCATCAAACCGGCAAACAGCATAACTGCGCGCATCGACATTCTCCAGTATTGTTGGGAATTGCAAATTCTACATGCATGCACGGGCGATGGTGGCAGCAAACTGGCGCAGTTCCGGCACGGCTGTCGCTTCCCAGAAGCCGGCCTTGAGCCAGGGACCGATGTAATACAGGCCCGGTGTCGGCTGGCCGTTCGCACCCAGGACGGCGCAGTCAGGGCCCGTGTCGATACCAAGGCCAAGCGCGTCAGCCCGCATCAAGCCGTCAACGAGCAACTGACGCACCAGCGGGACCGATGCGCGGCGCGGACTGGCGCAACTTCCCGTGCAGTTGATGATGCGGCCAGCGCGCAGCTCGATCGGCGCGCCGCCGCCGCGCGGCTGTACGGACAGCACTGCCAGTTCCGCGTCGTCACGGATATTCAGCATGCGGCCGGCACTCACGCGCAGCGCGCCACGCTCCAGCGCCGCCGACAATTCCTGCTGCACCGTGGGCGGCAGCTGGTGCCGGTGCACGTCCCAGTAGGGGCGCAGGTGGCGCAGGAAGCGGCGCCGTTCGGCCGCAGGCCAGGCTTGCCAGATGCCTGCGGTCTGGTGGCGCAGCGCCGCCAGCGCATCGCGCCAGTCCAGGCCCTCCGCTTCGAAGCGCTCGACCTGCAGCATGAAGGCGTGCATGGCCGCACGAACAGTCGGCGCGTCGTCACGCAGCAGGGTGCTGCCTGCCATTTGTCCGGATGGCAGCTTATGTGGCTGTGGCAGCAACCCATGACGCGATAGTGCATGAATGCGTTGCGACGGATTACGGCGCAGCAGCTGCAAGGCGATATCGACTGCCGTCAGCCCGGTCCCCAGCAACAACACCGGCTCATGTACGTCAATTGTGGATAGCAAGTCCTCTCGCCATGGATCGCCCGCATAGCGCGCACTGTCGGCCAGGGAGCCCTGCGCCATTTCCGGCGGCGGCGCGGGAAGATGGCCAAAGGCCAGTACTACCCGGCCTGCTTCAATGCGGCGGCCATCATCGAGCGTTGCAGCCAGGCCGCCGCCAGCCATCGTTTGCAAGCTGCATACATTCCCGCTGACGCAGTCCAGGGTCGCATGGCGCGGGGCCCGGCCTTGCGCTTGCCGCAGCGCCCATTCAAGGTAATCGCCATATACGCTGCGGGCGACAAAGGAACTGCTGGTCACGCGGCTGTCGCGCATCGCGGCGTAATGCACAAAGTGTTCCGGGTCATCGGGCAGCACGCTCATATTGGCTGCTACTACATTGAGCAGGTGCTGCGGGCTTTGCGTGCCATACGCCATGCCGCGCGCCAGCCGGCCGCTGCGGTTCAGCAGCAGCACGCGCACAGGCTGCCGGCCCGCCATGCGCAGCATCTGTATCGCGCATGCCACACCTGAAAAACCTGCGCCTACGATCAGCACCGTGCGCATGCGGTCCTCCTGCATCGCGTATATAGTCCCAACATGGATTCCTCCCAAGTATCGCGCCACGAGCGCGAAGAATTGCACGGCCATCGCGGCGCGGTGGTGTGGTTCACCGGCCTGTCCGGCTCTGGCAAGACTACCCTGGCGAGCGCCATCGAACGGCGCCTGTTCCAGGCTGGCTGCCAGGTGGTGTTACTCGACGGCGACAGCCTGCGCCAAGGCCTGTGCGCCGGCCTTGGCTTCTCTCCCGAAGACCGCAGCGAAAACCTGCGCCGGGCCGCCGAAGCTGCACGGCTGTTCGCGAACGCCGGCATTATCGTGCTGGCGGCCTTCATCTCGCCGCTGCGTGCCGACCGCGCACGCGTGCGCGCCATGCAGGCCGAGGGCGACTTCATCGAGGCCTGGTGCAAGTGCCCGCTCGAAGTCTGCGAGCAACGCGACGTCAAAGGCCTGTATCGGCGCGCACGCGCCGGTGAAGTGAAGCAGTTCACCGGCGTGTCGGCCCCCTACGAAGTACCGCTCGCACCCGAGCTGTCGCTCGATACGGCGCACGGCAGCTTGGCCGAATGCGTCGAGCTGGTGCTGGCCGAATTGCGTTCGCGCGGCGTGCTGCGCGGACCGGGCAGCAGTTCATCCAGCAGTTCGAGGCAGATGCGGGCAGCCTGGTCGCCTTCATCCAGTTCCGAATGCCATGCCGACACCGACACTGCCACCAAGGGGTAATCGCGCAGGCAGCGGAACAGTTCCGCCATTTCTTCCACGCGCGGCCCGGCCGGCACGTGGTATTTGAGCGCCGGCATGCGCTGTGCCTCGTCCAGCACATCGGTATCGAAATGGACGTAGAGCGATTCGTGCGTCGACAGGTTGTGCAGGACCTGGTCGAGGTTGCAGCGCACGATCGCCGACTGCGCCAGCGCCTTGTCTTCGCCGGGGTCCAGGTCGCGCGCATCGGACAGCAACACCTGCGCTTCCGGATACGGTTGCATGCCAACGGCACGCCGCAGCGCAGTAATGCTGTCGCGCCGGGCCTGGCGACGGTCCTGGCGCCCGACCAGCATGGCCAGCGGCATGCCGCCGAGATACTGGGTGTGGGTCGTGGCCCAGGTGTGGAAGTCGCCGTGCGCGTCCAGCCAGAGCATGCGCTGCGGTTCGCGCCCGGCCCGCTGCAAGCCTGCCATCATGCCCATGGTCGACACGCAGTCGCCCGATATGCTCACCGGCAGCTCGCCGGCTTTCAATGCCTCGGCCGCATGTTCCGCCAGCACGGCATAGACGCGGCCCATGCTGCGCATCTGTTCATCCTTGTCCAGCAATTCGGTCGCCGTCGATTGCGGCGACCCGAGGACGGTCCAGGGGTGCGAGTCGACCAGCTGCACGCGCTGCAGGGCATCGCGCCGCTTGCCCATCAGGTAAGGCACCAGCAGGCGGCGGATCATTGCCACTGCTCCGGCGCCGCGCCATAACCCAGCGCGTGCATCATGTCGGCTACTTCCGGACGCTGCGCCAGGGGCAGCAGCTGGCTGCTGCGCTTGCGCCAGCGGCCCGGCGCTGGCGCCTCAGTGGCCATCGTCACCGGCAGCTCGGGCGGCTGCGGCATTGGCGGCAGGCCAAGCCATTCGCAGGCCCGGTCCAGCACACCGGCCGGGTCGGACAGGAAGGATTCGAAGTGCACCGGCAGCGCGGCCACTCCGCTGTCGATGATGTGGCGGTGGCAGGACATCCACTGGTTCAGGCACACCTCCTCCAGCGGCGCATTGATAAAGCTGCGCCAGTTCGGCGGCAGGTCGAATTTCCACCAGCGCTCGCCGCCAACACATTGCCCGGAATAGCCGCCGATGGCGAGCGCCACGCCATGCTTCTGCATATCGTGTGCATGGAAACCGATGGGCGACAGCCAGCCATCAATCAGGCCATTGACGCATGCGGCCACGCTGCGTACCAGGTGCACGTAACGCACTTGCGCGTGCGGGAAGAGTTGCTCATAGAAGCCATGGCGATACGCATCCGAAGGGGTCTTGAACAGCAGTACCTTGCTGGCCGCGTCGTCTTCCATGAAATGCCTGGCATGCATGGCCGGCGACACAAACGGCGGCTCTTCGATCTTGGCGGCTTCGTTGAACGGCCGCCGTTCTCCCGGCCCGTGGCCGCCATCGTAGTAGTCGCGGCGCCACGGCTCGCGCCAGAATACGGCGCCCAGCACGGCATGCTGCAATTCATGCTCGCTTGGCACCTCGTCGGCACGGCTGAACAACAGCGCCTCGTCCAGCGCACGCTCCATCTGGGAAAAGGCAGGCGGCTGTGCAAATAGCGCGGGGAATTGCAATAAAAGGCGTTTGCGCCAGCGTGCCTTCAACTCCGCCAAAGGCGCGATGCCCCCTTCCGGAACGGTCAGGCTGTCGAAGATTTCATCGGCCAGCGTGTCTGGATTACGCAGGTGCACGATGGCATCACTGCCGCATGAGGGATCGTAGCCGAAGCCATCGCCGCTCAAGGCCAGGAAAGGCTCCGCTTCGCCGTCCAGGCTGGCAATGCCGGGATGGCGCGCCAGCGCCGCCTTGAACAGCGTCGATCCCGAGCGCGAGCTGGTGAGGATAACGGCGACACGCCTGACCTGCGCACGCCAGGGTGCGTGCGGTACGGCCCGCAGTTGGCGGATGGCGTCAATCAGCCCGTCCATGCCTTACCGCCGGTTTGATCAGGAAGGCAAAGAACTGGCGCTCCTGGTCGCGTTCGGCAGCACTGCGCGCCATCAACCGGACGCTGAACCCAGCCTGCTTGGCCAGCCGCCGCACCTCCTCCACCGCGCCAAAGTTCGAGTGTGCGAAGTAGATACGGCCGCCCGGCTTCAGGTAGCGCGCGGCCTGCTCGAAGAACTGGGTGTTGGTGCGGAAGTCCGTATCCCATTGCGAGCGCGCCACCACGTCCGGCGCCGGCTTGTCGCGGAACGGCAGGTTGGCCGTGATGACATCGAATTGCTCGTCGCCGACTTTCTCGAACAGGTCGGAGCGGCGCACTTCCATCACGCCCTCGAAGCCATGCGCCTTCAGGTTGTGGCGCGCGCTGCGGATAGCGGCCGGATTGACGTCCAGCGCCAGCACCCGCGAAGCGCCCTGGTAACAGGCGAAGATCGCGATCACGCCAGAGCCGGTGCCCACATCGAGCACACTCTCGCCAGGCTTGACGCGGAAATTGCGCACCAGCGGCTGGCTGTCGAGGAAGGGCCAGAAGGTATTTGGGTAGACGTGGAATTTCTTGCCAAGATAAGTGATGGTGCGCCCGCCTTCGGGTACTGCCTTGAAAGCCTTTTGGCGGGTCGCTTGCCAGCGGTCGACTTGCTCAGTCGTGGGAAGTGCAGATGCTCGCATATCTGTCCCCTTGTTTGATGACCCCATGCTATAGAGTCTGCCAGGCAAGGGCAAGCGCACACCGCTCTGTGCGCTTCAACTGTTGGATGCTTACATTCCTTTTATCTCGGTAGCCAGGCTGCGATGGCGCGGCCGATGGCATCCGGGTGGTCTTCCTGGATGTTGTGTGTGCCTTCGCCCAGTTCAACCAGCTTGCAGTTTGCAAACCGCGCTGCGTAGCGTTCGGCAACGGCACGTGGCGTCAGCACGCCGTTCGGGCTGAACAGGATCAGCTTGGGATATTGGGCGGTGGCCATGATCGCTTCGTTGTGTTCGATGAGCTGGTACACGTCGGCCGGCTCGCCGGCAATCGGCATCATGCGCGGGAAGGCCAGCATCGGCTTGCGCGATTCCGGTGTCGGGAATGGCGCACGGTAGGCGTCCATCTCTTCTGCCGTCAGCGGGCGCAGCGAGCCTTTCGGCAGCATCTGCTCGATGAAGAAATTTTTCTCCATGACGAACTCTTCGCCGCTGCCGGGTGCGCGCATCAGCTTGAAGCGTTCGCGTGCCTGCTCGAGCGGATGGAAGTCTTCCCATGTCGGGCTCGGGCGCACGAATTCCATCAGCGCCACGCCGCGCACCTTGGTGGGGTAGCGCGCCGCCAGGTGGATGGCCAGCGCGCCACCCCAATCCTGGCCCACCAGCGTGAATTCCTCAACGTCCATCTGCTGCAGGAAGGCTTCAAGATAGGCCGCGTGTTCGAGGAAGCTATAGGCGATGTCGGGCTTGCCGGATGCGCCAAAGCCAATCAGGTCGGGCGCCAGGCACCATGCCTTGGCAGCCACATGCGGCATGATGCCGCGCCAGATAAACGAGTGTGTCGGATTACCGTGCAAGAAGATCACGGCGTGCGAACTGCGTTCGCCAAGCTCGCGATAGGCAATGGTGGAATTCAGTGCAGGGATTGATTGCATGATGTCTCTCTCGGATAAAAAACGCCCACTCCGGAGAGTGGGCCAAGTCCAAAACTAGGGATGTCCTGAAAGAGACGGTTCCATCTTATGTTTGGGACTGGCCGCACTCTGTGCGTTAACTCACACAAGCCTTAAAAAGGCCAAGGGGTCTCGGTCTGCTGCCATGCCGGCAGTTGCTCGATGCGCTTGAACCAGGCCAGCAGATGCGTGTATTGCTCGACCGGAACATTTGCGCGGCTCATGTACATCAGCGGCGCGGCAACGGCGAAGTCAGCCAGGGTCAGCTTATTGCCGCTCAACCACTGGTGCGTTTCGAGGTGCTTGTTGAGCACGCTTGCGTGCTCGTGCACAAAGGTCTCGCCTTTCTTGATCTCGACCGGGTCCGGGCCTTCGCCAGTCACGAATTTCTTCCAGAGGTATTGCCAGGTCAGGATGCCGATCGCGGGTGCGAAGTGCTGGGCGGCGAAGAACATCCAGCGGTTGACGTCGGCGCGCTGCTTCAGGTCGGTCGGATAGATATCGTTGGCGCCATGCTTGTCGGCCAGGTACTGCATGATGGCGCAGGATTCCCACAGCTGGAAGCCGTCATCTTCCAGCACCGGCACCTTGCCGCAGATGTTCACTTCCTTCAGGCGCTTGCGGTCAGCTTCGCTGCCGAGGTCGATGAACACTTCTTCCAGCTTGATGCCGAGCTGGCTTGCAGTCAGCAATACGCGGCGGGCGTTGGAGGACAGTGGGTTGTGATAGAGGCGCATCGTTAAACTCCTTGTTGGGTTGATCGAATGCGCCTATCGTAACCAAGGTCCCCTGACAGTTCCTGTCAGGAGTCGTCTTTGATCGCGTTTTCTTCGCGCCAGATTTTGAGCAGTTCGTGGCGCGGCGTTGGGTAGCGTTCTGCAAGCGCCTCGGCGTGTGCGATGCGGTCGATGCGGAAGTGGCGGTTAGCCTTCCGCATCTCGCACCAGGCGGCGAGGATGCGGCGGCCATCGAAGAAAGCCAGCGCAAACGGCCACACCGTGCGCTCGGATGAAGAACCGTTTTCGTCCTTGTACTGGATGCGCATCTTGTGATGGCGGCGGATCGCTTCGCGCGCGGGCTGCACGAATTCATCGTGCTCCGGCGTGTCACGCATCAGGGGTACCCACAAGCTGGTGTCGGCCATATCGTCGCGCAGGTCTTTCGGTGTGGCGGTGGCGATCTTGGCCAGCGCATTGGCAGCGGCTTGCGCCAGCGACGGGTCGCCCTGGCGGCGTACCCAGCGCGCACCGAGCACCAGCGCTTCCAGTTCATCGGTGTCGAACATCAGCGGCGGCAGGAAGAAGCCGCTGCGCAGCAGGTAGCCAAGGCCGGCCGAGCCTTCCACCGGTGCGCCCAGTTCGGCGAGCGTTTGCATGTCGCGGTAAATCGTGCGTTCGGATACGCCCAGCTTTTCCGCCAGCGCTGCTGCCGTTACCGGACGGCGGCTGCCGCGCATGGCATCCATGAGCTGGAACAGGCGGCCGGTACGGCTCATTGCTGCTCCCCATTTTAAGAGGCGTGCAGCTTAACATAGTTATAATCGGGGAATGAGCAAGAATCCCCCTACCAAGAGCCCTGCTACCAAAAGCCGCGCACTCGGCAAAGTGACCCTGTCCGATGTAGCCGCCCTCGCCGGCGTCGCGCCCATGACGGCATCGCGTGCCATCAATCAGCCCGAGCTGGTGTCCGCCATCCTGCGCGAACGCGTGGACAAAGCGGTGCAAGACCTGGGCTATGTGCCGAACCGCGCCGCACGCGCGCTGGCTTCGGCGCAATCGAAAGTCATCGTGGTGCTGGTGCCATCGCTGGCCAATGCGGTGTTCACTGCGGTGCTGGCGGGCGTGCAGGATGCGCTGGATCCATGCAATTACCAGATCCTGATCGGTAACACGCGCTACTCCGATGCGGAAGAAGAGAAGCTGCTGGCGACCTATATGCAGTCGAACCCGGACGGCATCCTGCTCAGCGGCCTGACGCACAGCCCGCGCGTGCAGCAGATGCTGGCTACCTCGCGTGTGCCGGTGGTGTCGATGATGGACTTGTCGTCGGAACCGGGTTCGATGTCGGTCGGCTTCTCGCAGGAGGATGCCGGCTACACCATCACGCGCTACCTGATCGACAAGGGCCGCAAGCGCATCGGCTACATGGCTGCGCAGCTCGATGAGCGTACCCTGAAACGCGGCGACGGCTACCGCAAGGCGATGGAGGAGGCCGGCCTGGCCGATCCGATGCTGGAGCTGATGTGCCCGGACCCGTCGACCATCGCGCTGGGTGCCGAACTTCTGGGCCGCATGCTGGCCAACATGCCTGGCCTGGATGCGATCTTCTGCTGTAACGACGACCTGGCGCACGGCGCTATCTACCAGTGCCAGCGGCGCGGCATCAAGGTGCCGGAGCAACTGGCGATCTGCGGCTTCAACGACCTGCCGGCATCGGCCTGGATGAAGCCTTCGGTCACCACGATCGGCACGCCGCGCTACCAGACCGGCTTCGAAGCCGCCAACCTGCTGCTGGCAGCTATTCGCGGCAACGACGTTCCGGCGCAGCGCATCGACCTGGGATTCACCTTGATGGCGCGCGAGAGCGCATAGAAAAAAAAAGGACGTACCCAAAGGGTACGTCCCCATTTTTTTCCACGGCGGCAGCTTACACCACAGCGCCGTCGGTCTCGTCTTTTTCCTTGATCGGCTTGATCAGGTCTTCACGCTTCACGCCCA
>Ga0102595_101191_pt1 | contig 12940 bp, 10 predicted proteins | sample Araplaol_mTSA_r2_2_FD_76864 | JGI IMG/M metagenome (GOLD analysis project Ga0102595, IMG submission 76864) | Arabidopsis root microbial communities from North Carolina, USA - plate scrape MF_Col_mTSA_r2 (SPADES assembly) (version 2) | ecosystem: Host-associated > Plants > Roots > Endosphere...
CGTGTCCGCGATGTTCACGACTTTGTTACGGATCGCACCCAGAACGTGGGCGTCGGCGAGCAAGTCCTGCATCAGGATGGCATGTTCCGGATCACGGAGAGCGTCATTCCTTGGGTGGGCACGGCATCGACTAAAAAACTCGATGGCCGCTTTGTGGTTCAACAGCATGACAGCGTCGCCGTCCGTGCCATCCTCACCGCGCTCAAACAGTTGTCGAAGTAGCCAAGAGGCTATACCGGTTGCCCTCCAGCCGTGACGACGACCACGACAGATCCACCAGCAGGTGCTCGAGCACTTTGCGCGCGAAGGTTGCCGCGGGCTGTTGGACAGTCAAACGGCCCGAGCGGTAGAGCTCGTCTGCCAAGGCGCTAGGCATCTGCGCCGATTCGTTCGGCACGTAGTCATCGACGAAGCTTCGCAGGTAGGTAACCGGATCGCGCGCCGAGCGACTAGAGCAGGTTGTCCCGCAGCGCGAGGGACGCTGGCGACCGCTCCGAGTGCGCGGCCGCCGCAAGGTCGGGCAAGGCCGGCACCGTGGGCGGAGCCACCGAAGGCTCAGTTGTTGGCGCCGGGCGAGCGAGGGTATAGCGCGTGGCGCGGGTTTGGCCAGTGCGGATCAGCTCGCCACTGACACACAGCGCATCGAGATGCCGGCGCACGGTGGAGGAACTGCTTCGGGTGGCTTCGATTACCTCCGTTGAGGAAACGTGCTCGCGGCCGGCTACCGCTAGTTGGCGAATTGCCTCCAAGACGTGTGCGGGTGTTGTTTTCATATATCGCGGAGAGGAATCTGCTCAGTTTCGAGTATCTGCCCTTCGTTCGACTAGTTCGCTCGCCATGGAGTCGAATCTGCTCAGCAATGTGAGCAAATTCTACCGGAATGAGCAGATACGCATAATTTGTACGGATGCTATTCACGGCACTTGTAACGGTGAGCTGCCGGCTGGCAGTCGATCCAATTCGGACAGCACCATCCCAATGTCGCCTGTCCCACCCCAGCCCGCCTGACCAGGGGTTTTATGGCGATGCCTGAGTTGGACTAGCTGGCTCACTATTGAACGCGGATAAGCTTAAAAGGCGGGCAGCCAGCTATCCGACGTGCTGAGCAAAGTGAGTCATTTTTTTCGCCTGCCACAGGTAGTCCGGGATGCGTCCGCGTCCGTTCAGTGTCCGGTCGGTATTTGTGAACGCCGAATCGGTCACGACCTGATGGTGCTGTACTGCCGGGCAAACTTGCGGATCGATGTCTCGATATGGCTCCAGGTCCGGCGGTTCGACGTGCTGTTCTGCGTTCGCTTCGCTCAAGACGTTGCCGACAGCGTCGTATTCATGGAAGGTGGCGTGGTAATGGAAGACGCGCCTCCACAGCAGTTCTTCCGCGGCAACGATAATCCTAGCATGCAACGGTTTCTGAACCTCATCGCGCGTTGAGCCCGCTTCCGGGCGCGACCCGCGGGACGGAGGTCCAGTAGCCATATGGAAGCCGGGCTCGGATCCAATTGGTTAGCAATGACCAGAGTGTGACGGCCCTGCCTTATGATTCCGCTGCGTTATCAGACAAGCTACTGACGTTATCCTTCCGCCCTAGAACTTCCTCTAACTTTTGCGCTGAGACATGCGACAAGATCTGAAAAGAGGGGGAACGAAATGCGAAGCGGTTGGAGGATGAGACTTGCCATAGGGGGGCTGGCCCTGGGCGCCGGTGCCGTACATGCAGGATCCGTAACACTGTACGGGGTGGCGGACCAGACAGTGGAGTACGCACACGGGTCGCGCAGCGTGGCTCGTATCGACGACGGCCGACAGGCGGCCTCGCGGTTCGGCATGCGGGGGGTCGAAGACTTGGGCGGCAACCTGAAGGCGATCTTCGTTGCCGAAGCGGGCGTTCGGATGGATACGGGTGCCGAGTTCTTCGGTAACGGATCGATATTCGGCCGGCAGGCGTTTGTCGGTTTGAAAGGCAACTGGGGTGAAGTGCGCATAGGGCGGCAATACACGCCGGCCTTCTATGTCATTGCGCGGCTCGACCCGTTTTCGCTGAACGCGGCAGTGTCGCCTTTCACGCTGGTCGCTAAATCCAGCGCCCAGGGCACGGGCTACGTACCCTACGCGTCGCGGGTCGATAACGCCGTCACCTACAACACGCCGGACTGGAACGGGCTCTCCGCATCGGCGACCTATGCGTTCGGCGAGGTGCCCGGCGAGACGCAGCAAGCCAGCACCTACGGCGCCAACATCCAGTACTTTCGAGGGCCGGTCTACCTGATGTACAGCTTCCAGGCCAGCACCAACAAGCCGGCCACGGCAACCATCCCACAAGGCCAGACACGGTCCCACTACGTGGGCGGCACCTACAACATCGCCAGGAAGGTGGAGTTGGGCGCGCTCTTTGGCTACAGCGCGAGCCAGATCGCGGCAACGGCCGCCGCTCGCTACTACGCGCTCACGATGGACTGGGTGGCCACGCCTGCCTGGACGATCAAGCTCGCGGCGGTCAAGCGCGTGGTGGTCGGCATGACCGAGCGACCGCTGGGCATGGCCTTTGGCGTGGACCATTCGCTGTCGCGCCAGACGATGCTATATAGCCGCGTGGCCTATATCCGTAACTCGCCCGGCGGCAGCGTTACCATCAATTCCATTCCGATCGACCAGGGCAGCGGCGACAGCGGCTACTCCGTTAGCCTGGGCATCAAGCACGTTTTCTGATCGCGCCAACCACGTTCCTATTGAAGAAGGCAAAGCATGAGTGAATCAAACTTTGCGGCGGATCGACGCCGCTTCGTCGCGGGGGCCGGCGGCGGCCTGCTGGGATTGGGCACCCTTGGCGCCCTGGGGCTGCCCCTGCGCGCCTCGGCGGCACAGTGGCCGAGCCGCACGCTGCGCTTTGTCACGTACTCGGGCGCAGGAGATCCGGTGGACCTGCGCCTGCGCGACTTCCTGCAATCGCTGGCGCACGAGTACCGCAACACGCCGATGATCGTGGAAAACAAGACGGGGGCCGCCGGACAAATCGCTGCCCAGTCCGTGCTGCTGGCGCCGCCCGAAGGCTACGACTTCCTGCTGGCCAACGCCACGTTCACGATCACGCCTTCGTACTTCCGCAAGCTCCAGTACAAGCCGCTGTCGGACTTCGTGCCGGTGGCGCTGTCCGGCTCGGCCCCGATCGGTTTCGCGGTGCCCGCATCCAACCCCGCACGCACGTTCAAGGAGTGGGTGGCCTGGGCAAAGCAGCAGCAGGGTAGCCTGAACTACGCATCGCTGGGCAATGGATCGGTATCGCACCTGTACGGTTTCCAGATCCGCGACGACTTCAAGCTCGAGGCCACCCACATTCCGTACAAGGCGTCCGGCGCCGCGCTGATCGACATGCTGCGCGGGCAGATCTCATACATCATGCTCGACACGTTCAACCTGCGTCCGCTGCTAGCAAAGAAGCAGGTGCGCATTCTGACGGTCACCGGGGCCGACCGCTCGCAATACCTGCCCGATGTGCCGACGTTTCGCGAACTCGGCTTTAACGGCTATGAGCGCACCGGCTGGACGGCGTTCATGGCCAAGACCGGCACGTCGACAGACATTGTCGCGTCGCTGAACCGGTCGATCAACAAGATCAATGCAACGCCGGAATGGGCGCGCAAGCGAGACGAGGTGTGGTCCGGCTGGAAGCCGCTGACACCGGCCGAGCTGCAACAGCAGCTTCAGAGCGAAGTGACCGCATGGGGCGACCTCGTTCGCCGTTCGGGTGTATTTGGAGACTGAGAGACATGAGCGCACAAGTGAACGCACAAGTAATGACAATGCAAGCCCATACGGATGCCGTACCTGTAAGCCAGGTGATGGTCGGATTCCCGCCGGCCCCCGAAACGCGCGTGGGACCTACCAACTGGTTCAAGCTACCGTGGCTGCGCTGGTCGCTGATCCATCGTTCGCTGTCGGTGCCGACCGTCGATGTCTGGCGCGGCGACGCGGCACCTTCGGCGTTGCCATCGGGCGAGGCACTCGATGGCGCAACAATGGTTTCGGGTCCTGACGGCTCGAAGATGGAACTCGATCAAGCGCTGGGCGTTTTGGAGATCGATGCCTTCATGGTGCTGCATCGCGGCAAGGTTGTGTTCGAGCGCTACCTGCATGGCATGGCGCCTCACCTGCGGCATGGCAGCGCTTCGATCAGCAAGTCCTACCTCGGTATCGTTGCTGGAATACTCGCGGCCGAGGGTAAGGTGGACCTGACGGCCACGGCGGAAAGCTACGTGCCCGAAATGCGCGGCACTGCGATGGGCAGCGCCACGCTCCAGCAGTTGCTCGACATGCAGGCGGGCATCGTGCGGCCGGACATGGGCGACCGCCCATCCGCGCTGGGTGCTCAGGACGGTGGCGTGTTTGAAGTGCTTGGACTACTGCCGCGCCGCCCCGAATCTCCCGCAGATTTCTACGACTTCGTGCTGAGGAAGCCGGCTGCCGGCCGTCATGGCGAGCGGCTGTATTACGACAACGGCCAGCCCGAGGCGCTGGCCTGGGTGCTGCGACGGGTCACGGGCAAATCGCTTGCGGATCTGATGTCCACATACCTGTTCCAGCCGATGTCGACCGAGCGCGATGGGTTCTACTCGGTCGACAAGACGGGTGCCGAGTTTTCGTCCGGCGGGCTGAGCCTGACGCTGCGCGACCTGGCACGCTTTGGCGAAGCCATCCGTGGCAACGGCTTTTTCAACGGCCGGCAGATCATCCCCGAGGCGGTGCTGTCCGACATCCGCGCCGGCGGTGACAAGGCTTTGTTTGCCGAAAGCCGCTTTGCGGCGGCTTACCCAGGCGGCTCCTATCGCAACTACTTCTATCTGTCTCACGACCGATTGCAGGGCATCTCGGCGCAAGGCCGCTACGGCCAGCGTCTCTACGTATCACCGGCGGCCGATGTCGTGATCGCGCACTTTGGCGCGGCACCGGGTCAGTCGCCGCATCCGTTCGAGGTGCCCTACGCGCGCCTGCATCGGGAGATTGCGGAAACGCTGATGGGCTGAAGTTGTTTCGCCCGCCAACGAAGAGACCCCGCTCGCGAGCGGGGTCTTTGTCATTCGCGGACTTGGTAGCAGGGTCAGGCCACGCGCCGGTCGTGATCTTTCCAGAAGACCTCGCGTACTGCCTTGCGCGACAGCTTTCCGTTGGCGTTCTTCGGCAGCTCGGCCACCACGTCGACAGACCTCGGCTTCTTGAAGTCGGCGAGGCGTTCGGCGCAGTGCTGGATCAGGTCGTTGGCCTGCGCGCTGGCGCCTTCGCGCAGCACTACTACCGCCTTGACGCTTTCGCCCCAGACCGGGTCGGGCACGCCCACCACGCAGGCTTCATAGACGGCGGGGTGCTGGTAGAGCACTGTTTCGATCTCGGCGGGGTACACATTGAAGCCGCCCGAGATGATCATGTCCTTCTTGCGGTCGACAATGTACAGATAGCCCCGGTCGTCGGCGCGCGCGAGGTCACCGGTATGGAGCCAGCCATTGCGCAGCGCGGCAGAGGTCAGTTCGGGTTCGCGCCAGTAGCCCGCAAACACGTCGGGGCCCGCGATCACGATTTCGCCGATCTCGCCGGCCGGCACGTTCCGGCCGGCATCGTCTACCAGGCACACGCGCGCTTCGCTGAACGGACGCCCACACGAAGCCAGTCGCTCGGGCTTGTCTTGCTCAATAGCCTCGCGATGATCGTCGATAGTCAGTGCAACCAGCCCGCCAGTCGTCTCACCGGCGCCATAGCCTTGCGACAGGATCGGCCCGAACGCGTGCCAGGCTTCGACGATGCGTGCCGGGGCCATCGGCGCGGATCCGTAGGTCATCGAGCGCAGCGTGGAAAGATCGAAGCGCGCGCGGTCCGGTACTGCCAGCAGCATGTTGATCATGGTGGGCACGACGAAGGTATGCGTGACGCGATGCGTTGCCACCGATGCGAGAAAGGCCTCAGGCTCGAACCGCTCGTGCAGCAGGATGCTCCCGCCCTGCGACAGGAACGGCTGGATGAACATGCCGCTGGCATGGGTAATGGGGCCCGCCAAGGCCAGCACATCGCCGGGGTTGACGCGCATGCGTCCGGTCAGCACCTTGCGCAGCGACGCCATGCGGTTGCCCATGGTCTGCATGGCCGCCTTGAGCTTGCCGGTGGAGCCGGACGTGTAGTGAAGCACTGCCAGATCGGCATCGGCCAGTTCCACGTCGGGATTGACATCGGAAGCTTGCGACAGCATCTGTTCATAGCTCACAAAGCGCGGATCGGTGCCACCAAACAGCACGCGGTGGCGCACGGACGGCACGGCATCGGCCAAGGCATGCAGGCGCTCCGCGTGGACCGGGCCGCTGATCAGCACGGCGGGTTCCGCATTGCCAAGCGTCTCCAGCACTTCGTCATCGGATAGGCGCGCGTTGAGTGCAACCTTGACCAGTCCGCTCTTGTAGAGCGCGGTTTCGAGCTCTATCAACTCCGGCCGATTCCAGGATTGGACGGCCACGCGGTCACCTTTTTGCAGGCCCAGGCCCAGGAGCGCGTTGGCCAGTCGACTGGAACGGGTGTCGAGTTCGGCAAAAGTGATACTGTGGTCGGCAAAGAGGATGGCCGGCTGGTCGGGCCAGTACTGTGCGCTGCGCGCGACGAATCGCCCCAGATTCATGATGTCTCCCGGTGGATGGATGGGGCGACCAGTCTAGGCAGTGGCGCCATGCATGCCGATAGCGGTGCACGCTTTGCCGATAACGCCACGGAATCGGCAGGGGGCGTGGTGAGGCTAATCTGTGCGTTGCAACTTAGGTATCGCGGTAGACCTGTGAACGTTCCAGCAGGATTTCGATCAGGCGCTCGGCCAGCGGAGACTGATAGGCATCCTTACGACGCAGCACACCGATGGAACGCGACCAGCGGGCCGACGCGATTTCGAGGATGGCGAGACCCTGGGTCTGTGCCACCGAGCGTCGCCCGAGCACGGTCAAAAGATCGCTGCTATGGATGACCGACAGCAGGGCCGCCGCTGAGGAATTGGTTTCCATGGCCACGTTTGGGGCAGGTAGGCCAGCTTCGGCGAAGCGCGCCTCCACCAGTCGGCGCGCCACTACGTTGGCATTGGGCAGCAGCCACGAGTAGTCGCACAGATCGGCAAGCCGCAGCGAGCGTCGGCCCAACAACGGATGGCGATCACGCGCAATCACCACGAGTTCATCGTCGAACAGCGGAATCTGCTCGAATTCCGGATCGCCCTTGCGCGCCAGGGCGGCGATGCACAGATCGAGGTCGCCGAGCCGCAGCGACGAGTAGAGCGAATCGTTGAGTCCTATGGAGATCTGGATATGGGCGGCTGGCCGCTGCTTGATGAGTTCTGTGCAGGCTTCCGAGAAAAACATGCTCAGGATCGAAGCGGGTACTCCTACGCGAACCAGGCCGATTTTGCCGAGGTGCAGGTAGTTGGCTTCCTTGATGGCATCGTCGAGCGAGGACCGTACCTGCAGCACGCGTTCAAAGAATACCGAGCCGGCGGACGTCAGCGTCATGCCTTTCGCATTTCGTTCGAAGAGCTGTATTCCCAGTTCCTGCTCCAGACGCTGCACCCCCTTGGTCAGTGCCGGCTGACTCTGGCCAAGCTTCTCCGAAGCACGCCCTACGTGCCCAGCCTGCGCCACTTCCAGAAAATAGTTCAGGTCCTCAAGCCTCATATGATTCCGCCGCGTTATCGAAACTGACGTTCCGATCATGGGGGAGGAATGCTGCACGGTCAACACTGTCGGGATCGGAAGAGGAGTCAAAAATGCCCGAACTTGCTGCCAACCCTGGCGACCTGCGTGCCGTACTGCATCGCTATCTGGAGGATGAACTGCTTCCATGGGAGGGGGAGCAGAATATCGGTTACGAAGACCGGATCTCGCGCGAGCTGGTCCGTTCCATCTGGCGGCGCAGCCGGGAGTTGGGGTTATACGGTGCCCAGTTACCCGTCGAATTAGGTGGGCAGGGCCTTTCGGTGGAGGCGATGTGCCAGCTCAAGGATGATGTGGCCGCGTCGGGGGCCATCCTGTTTCCGCATGTACTGGGAGACTGGGGCGGTCCTTCGCGCGTGGGCAATCTCGTTCGGTTTGCCACGCCTTATCAGCGGGAACGCTTTATCGACCCCGTGATCGCCGGCGAGCGCGGCGCCTGCTTTGCCATGACGGAACCGAATTCGGGGTCGGACGCGGCGAGCATCCAGACACGCGCAGTCGTCGACGGCGACGAATACATCATCACGGGAAGAAAGCACTTCATCACCGCCTCGGTATTCGCGGACTACGCCCTCACCATGTGCGTCACGGATCCCGACAAAGGCAATGAAGGCATTTCCGCCATCTTCATTGATCTCGATAGTCCGGGCGTTACACTCGATACCGCCTGCGTGCCCATCACGGGACAGTACGTGGATGCCGACATCATTTTGGACCACGTCCGCGTACCGCGCAGCAACTGCATTGGCGGAGAAGGCAACGGCTTTCGGCTCGCGATGAACCGCATCAGCCTTAACCGGCTGCTGCATTGCCCGACCATGATCGGCCTGGCCCGCCAGGCGTTGCGCCTGTCCATTGCGTACGCCAACACGCGCCGCCAGTTTGGCGGGGCGATCATCCGCTTCCAGGCCATTCAGCACATGCTGGCCGACATGGCATCGAGCCTGTTTGCTTGCGAAAGCATGGTGCTGGCGGCTGCCCGCAAGGCCGACGCGGGCATCGATGTCCGCATGGAAGCGTCGATGTGCAAGCTCTTCGTTTCCGAAGCCTGTTTCCAGATTGCCGACAAGGCCGTGCAGATCCACGGCAACGTGGGTGTCACCAAGAATCATCCGGTCGAGTTCATTTTCCGCAGGCTCCGGCTATACCGCATCGTCACTGGCACCAGTGAAATCCAGCGCAACACGATCGCCAAGGAAATCATGCAAGGGCATGGAACATGAATGCGGGATTGAGCGCTAGTTGCCGATGTTCGGGTCGACTTCAACTTTAACGTCTCATGCGGCCATCTCCATACGTACCAGCGACGCGGCCGTCTTGTCAGACCATCGTTGGCAGTGATGCGTATAGCGTGCCACGAAGTCCGCTGTCGGCGCGGTGAGGAGGGATTCGTCGCGATACTGAAGGTAGACATGCAATTTCGGCAACGCATGCGGAAGGCTCACGCGATGCATCGTTCCGGCGCTGAGGTAGCGCTCAAAAGTGGGGCGCACCGCATCCATGCAGTGCATGATTGCATCGACGCGTGCGGCCAACTGGATAAACAGCGCGACCGACGAACACCGCACGATCCGTTTCGGCGGTGGCAGATCGAACTGTGCAAACAACGTGGCCACCGCGCTTTCCCCGTCGTCTATGGGATCAAGCATCAGCCACGGTTCATTGCGCAACGTGGCGAGAGTATCCTTTTCGACCCGGCGTCGGTTTGAGACGAGCATCGTGTCGTAGCTCAGCATCCGGTGCCATTGGAGGCTGGTCTTGGGCGCGCCGTATTGACTGATGATGCCCAAGTCGAGGGTTCCATCGTCGAGCCCCCTGATGATCTGGGCGCCGCGCAGTTCCAAGACGGTCAACTCGACGGCAGGATGCTGCTGCAGAAAGTCAGAAACCGTTTCCGCCAGCGGCAACGTAGCGGCGGTGCCCGTGTGCCCGATGGTGAGTTTGCCTCCCAGTGCGCCACGGTAGCGCGCCACGTCTTCGTGCATTCGCCCAATCTCCGCCTCTATCAAGCGTGACCTGTTGATCAGCATCAGCCCGCACTCCGTCAGGCGCATGCCCTTTGCGGAGCGAGTCAGCAACTCCGTACCAAACTCTCTTTCTAGCTCCTTCACCGCCTTACTTAGTGCAGAAGGTGTCAGATGGAGCATCCGTGCCGCCTCGTGAATGCTTCCGGCATCGGCGATTGCAAGGAGGGCCTTGAGTTGGTTGAGCTTCATCGCAGACTAGTACTAACGGAAATCGACATAGATTCCCTACAGCAATTTCCAGGCCAATGAAAGTATGAATCAAGCTGTTTTCGGCGTCAGGGAGGGGCCGATGACGCCTGAAAGAAAGTACACGCGTTGAATAAATATCGCGAGCTTTCTTCTGCGCAAGTCACGACACTATGTTCCGCGCAACACCGGACAAGAGCGAAAGCAATCAGTCCGGGAAGGTCATCGAAGAATGGCTTCCCATCTGGCTACGGCGGGCACTTCAAGCGAGTGCCGACCGATTCGTCTCACATCCTACAATTTCTGCCAATGAACAGCTTCATTCGATCCTTCATCGTTGGGATAGCGGTCTCGGCCTCCGCGTCGGTGCTAGCTCAAGAAAGCCAACTGATGAGAATCTATAACAGCAACGGCACGGGGTTCGGTGCACAGTCCCTTGGGGTCGCACCAGGCCGCAGCATGGTGTCGCTCTACGGGACCGTGGATATGGCGATCAACCATATCCGTTCGGGTTCCGAGTCCCAGACGAGAGTACAGAGTGGTAACGCCTGGACTTCCAAATTTGGCATCCACGGACAGGAGGACCTTGGCCAGGGATGGACCACATTCTTCCGTCTTGAGGCCGGGCTTCTGGCGGACACAGGTGCGCAGCAGATGGCAGGCACGCTGTTTAACCGCAATTCAGTCATCGGATTGCATAGCCAGCGGTACGGGCAGATGACTCTTGGTAGGCAGTATTCTTCCATGGGCTCCGCAGCCATCGGGGCGGATCCATTCCTCGGGAACTCGCATGAGTCGGTGTTCGCCACGATGGTCAGCATGAATGGGATGGGCGGGGCCGGGAACGTCGATGCATTCGCCCGACTCAACAAGACCGTCCGCTACATCTCGCCGCGATTCTTCAATAGTTTCTTCGTCGATACCAGTCTGTCGCTAAAGGATGATCAATCCGTTGGCACCTCCATCCATGCGAAGACGCTCACGGCGAACTATAGCGATGGCACCACCTTCGTGGGCCTCGCCTACGCACAGAGTTATTGCGATCGCGGTCTGCCAGGCAGTTGCGCCAGTACCGATCCGGCACTGCCGTCCCAACGCACCGATTCAATGATTCTCAGCGCGATCCGAGACTTTGGACCCTTCGTCGGACAGGCGTCCTACACGCGCGTGGCTCCGAAAGTGGCAGGCTCTCCGAACGTGAGCCTCTATTCGACCGGTCTGCAGAGTCTAGTGGGCAGGAATCTGTACCGCGCCTCCATTACCTATCGCCACACCACCACCGCGCAGAACTATGCCTATGGTGCCACGCTTGGTGTCGACCACTTTCTCTCCAGGCGAACCGCTCTCTACGGCCGTATCAGCATCCTGAAGAACGGACCGAGCTCAAACCTGATGATCAACCGTGAGAGCACCGGAAACATCACGGCGAGGGAGGGCAGCACTGTGTCCGACATTTCGCTCGGGATGTATCACAACTTCTGACCATGGCACCCCGCTGCCATTCCCAGTTCCGGGATCTTTTACACATCTGAAGCACAATGCAGACCACGACAGCAACAGCTCGCCGAGGGCAGCGTACCGATGCCCCATCGATTGGACAGACGCGCCTGATACTCGCAACATCCATCGGTAATGGTCTTGAGATATTCGACTTTACCGTCTACAGCTTTTTCGCCGCGATGATTGGCGCGCAGTTCTTTCCATCAGGAAATCCGATTACTTCACTCTTGTTTTCCGTTGGCACGTTCGCGTTGGGATTCTTGATGCGGCCGCTTGGCGCGATCGTACTTGGTGGCTATGCGGACCGCGTAGGACGACGCGCCGCAATGACCATGACAATTTGGCTAATGGCATTGGGGACGGCGATGATAGGCCTTTGCCCTCCGTATGCCACCCTCGGTATCGCGGCGCCGTTGCTCGTCGTGCTTGGTCGGCTATTGCAAGGCTTCGCCGCAGGCGGCGAGGTGGGGGCGTCGATGTCTTATCTGATGGAGTCGGGTGCGACGTCGAGCCGCGGTTTTCGTGTGAGTTGGCAAAGCACCAGCCAGGCGGCAGCAGCATTGGCTGGTGCTGGGTTCGGCATGGTGTTGAGCAGAACGTTGTCGCCAGAAGCCCTGTATGACTGGGGTTGGCGAGTGCCATTTCTGTTCGGGTTGCTGGTTGCTCCGGTCGGCGTATACATCCGACGAGCGCTACATGAGCGGCCTCTTCCGGCGGGCGATTCTGGCTCGAAATCGTCGACGTCTTTGCCGGTTGTTGCTGTGTTGCGCGATGAGTTCCGAAGCGTCGCGCTCGGCGCACTCTCGATCATGGGCGCCACTGTCTCGTTGTACACGATGGTCTACTACATGCCGAGCTATCTAACGCGCGTCATGCACATGCCCGCGGCACTTGGCTTTCTCTCGGCAGGGGTTTCGGCGGTGGTCCTGCTGCTTGTATCACCGCTGTCTGGTTTGCTGGCGGATCGTCTCAAGCGTCGCAAGCCGTTCTTGCTTGCTACGTTCGGCTTCGCGGCATTGCTTGTCATGCCCGTCTTCCACCTTCTCGTCAATGTCCGTCCCGATACAGCCTCCGTTGCGATCGCCGCATTAGCTGTGTCCGGTGCCGTGATGGCAATCGGGGGGGCGTCGCTGCTACTCACGCTGCTCGAGGCTTTTCCGCCTGCCATGCGGGCCACCGGTGTCGGTTTGTCCTATGCCATTGCCGTCACGTTCTTCGGCGGTACAGCGCAGTTCGTGGTGACCTGGCTGATCGAACTGACCGGCAACCCAATATCGGCCGGCTGGTACGTGCAAGCTTGCTGCCTGATAAGCCTTGTCGCGTTGTGGCGATTCGGCGCACGCCGCAAAACGGAGTGACCCGTTTGGGTTTCACCACTGACAGTTCCAGTGCACTCATCATGACTCAATACCTAAGTACGTTCGATCTGTTCCGGATTGGTATCGGCCCTTCGAGTTCGCATACGGTGGGACCGATGCGAGCCGGAAAGGCATTCATAGACCGGCT
>Ga0102595_101202_pt1 | contig 12848 bp, 15 predicted proteins | sample Araplaol_mTSA_r2_2_FD_76864 | JGI IMG/M metagenome (GOLD analysis project Ga0102595, IMG submission 76864) | Arabidopsis root microbial communities from North Carolina, USA - plate scrape MF_Col_mTSA_r2 (SPADES assembly) (version 2) | ecosystem: Host-associated > Plants > Roots > Endosphere...
AGCTCGAAAAGGACCGCTCCAAGTACTACCAATTGGCGGTACGCGATGCGGTGACCGGCCTGTACACGCGCCACTATATGGAAGATGCCGCCGCCCGCCTGCTGCAGCAGCATGAACGCGACCCGGCCGAACGGGTAGGGCTGCTGGTGTTCGACGTCGACCGTTTCAAGCAGATCAACGACAACCATGGGCACCTGGTTGGCGACCTGGTGCTGCAGCGCATAGGCTCCTTATTGAACAGCCATACGCGCCGCATCGACATCGCGGTGCGCAACGGCGGCGATGAGTTCGCCGTTTTCCTGCCCAAGCTCGACCTCCAGCATAGCCTCCAGTTTGCGGAACGGGTCCACAGCGAAGTGCGCGCCATGCGCTTCGACGGGCCGCTGTCGGCCATGCAAGTATCGATCAGCGCCGGCGTGGCGGAGCACCAGCCGGGCGAGTCGCTTGGCGAACTGCTGCAGCGCGCCGATGCTGCCCTGTACGCTGCCAAGCGCGCCGGGCGCGACCGGGTTTGCACCTTCCCCGCCCAGCCGGAGGGAATGCGTTCTATTTCGTCCTGACTTGACACACGGAGTTGCGCATTGGCAGATTCCGCCCCATCTCGGACCTTCAAATTAATCAGCCCGAGAATTTGGCAGGTGCTGCAGCTTTGTGGCGACGCGATTAGCTTCTTCGACTAACGCGGGGCAATTTTCATAAGTCCAACTGTCTTCGCACCAGTCGCAATTATTCCAAAGATTCCCCATCCACCACTCTTCCGATTCACCTATAGGTGATGGATTGGGATAGCAACTAAGATGAACGTTAAACGTTGCATCCAGGTTTTCGACAAGTTTGCATAGAATTTGCACGGATATTTTCTTGGCAAGAAAATATTCCAATGCTCGCTTGAGTGCTCCCTGCGCATAAGGCACTGCCTCCCAGGATGCCGGCACAAATCTATTCAGCTCCCACGCAAGCTTCAACGTAAGAGCAGCGGCATCCTCGTCAGAAGAACAGGTATAGAAATCCCATATATCTGGATGGGCCTCACCCAGATCAGCATTAGCGGCATCAGCCACAACCTGCAGCTCGACTATCAGCCCGACACCACACCAGAATTCAACTGCAATTCGATTTAGTTCTTCTCTCCAATGGGCCATTTTTCTTCTACCTCAAACCTTATGTAAAGGCGGCTTCTGGCCGCATGCCGTCTAGTCCTTTCCGAGCGCGGTATGCGCAAGCTCCTCAATAAAATCACGTGGGGCAGCGGAAAAACGCGCAGCCCTTGATTTGTAAAGAGCCTCGGTCAACGGCTTTATATCCGCCATGATTATAGTGCGAGCCGAAGGAAGGAACAGGACGCAATCCAGGGCGCGTGCAAGTTCAACAATTTCCGAGCATATGCGGGATGTGTCGCCTCGGGTGTCGATACGGGCGGACACTGACTCGACAATGGTGCCGACATAGCCAACCTGGATATCATTCCTTGTTTGATCACCCCAGATCTTGATTCCGTCGCTCCACGATTCTGTCGGTGGCAATATTTGCGAAATCAAACCGGTCAGCTCGACGCGAGGCTGATTCATCTGCCAGGTCGCCGACGTATCGTGGAAACCCTCGTCGTCGTACAGAAGTTCAGGATCACCTCTTTCGAGCTCAACCCAAGTCCGGGGAATCAGATCCACAGTGAACTGCCAAATTGCCATTAAGCACCTCGCTAGAAAATGAATGACAGTTTATGGCCGATTCCGGTAGAAAATTCTCATTTCTCGCGAAAATCAAGTCTAAGCTCAGCATCGACAGATCCATCTGTCCGTCTTGGCATCGGAGAGGCCCTTAAGATCCCATCCCAAAGCGCATTATCAAAATCCGGAACACCACTATCTTTCAGTTTTTCAACTGACGTCACTTCCCCCCGTGGGGACTGATGAATTAAAAAGCTGACACTTAAATTCCTGTTCACTTTTTCATCTCGGGAATAACGCGTATTTGCGCTTACTTTTCGGATAAGCGCGTCACGATAACCATCACCAACGGATTCAAAGCTCAGTACACTTCCTTGGCCGCTGTGCTGCTGCGCAAAAGGAGTTTCACAAATGAATAAAAATAGCGTTAGTAAGAAGATTTTTTTCATTAGAAATTAGAATAATGTCCGGTATTGGCCGGGATCTGTCCGCGACATCAACGTTCAAGCTCAGCGGTGGCCGAAGGCCATCCGCTGGAGCGTATGGTTGGGCACTTTATCATGGTGTGCCACAGCTTCGCGAATCGCAAAAGCTCTCGCCTTGGACATAAAAAATATTTGCCATGGATGGCCGCGCGCTCGTTCGTGCCCAATACAAGTCTTTGTAGAAATAGAGCTGGCCTCGAACTATTTGTGCCGGTAGATCATCAGAGGCATTTCCCCCGCCGACCGAGGCTTCAAATGCACCATTAGACTTGAAGTGATAGGTGATTCCAGTATCGCAACTACCTTCACAAAACGTATATGTTGGCCATCGGTGATGATCCCATGATGAACTTCTTTTAAAAAGTTGAACTGAAATTATGGCGTCAGCGCGGAGTGATAGCGGTCGCTTTGCCTTTGTAATTTCTTCGCTGGTCAGCGTGTCCCAATTCGGTGGGTCGTCCAAGCGTTCCGCATCAATCGTCGCTCCGTGCCGTTTGAGAACTCGTACGACTTCACCACGCGAGAGGGTGGACACTCCCGCCCCGCCAACAAAAGAGGCAGTTGTTGGCGTGAGCACAACGGCGATCATTTCGTCACCAGCATGACTTACGCTTGGCAACAGGAAGACGCTAACAAAAGCGCTTGAAAGGATTTTCGAAATCTTCAGCATGCGTTGTTACGAAGCTCAACGTGTTATATATCGCAAATTAGCAATATAACATGGGCGCCTGCGATATAACACTGGCCTACCTTCGAGGCAAGAGCCCTTGTACCGCATGGGCCCGTGCTATTTCTTTGTACGCGCATCCTGTACTAACAAAACCGACAAAACACGCATACGGCCAGTATGGGGAAATAGAGAGAAATAGGTGTGGTCGAAGGGCAGCTACTGGCCGTTAGGCGACGGCTTCAAAAGCCTACCCTATCGATACCTCGGCCCAGGAAACCAACTCAGCACGGGAGCAGGTAATGTTTTCGGCAGCCAAACGTTATTTAAAAATTTGCAATATAGCACGATCCAAAGTTATAGGATGAGTGACGCTTTTGGCCGCAACGAGGGCCAGAAAACCTTGGTTCACCATGCAGTTCATATCGCGGCAAAGTCCGGGCTCGCACGGCTCAAGATTATTTTTGGCCCGGCTGTCACAAACCTGCAGGCTGCTCCGTCTAATGGATAAGAAGGCCGCACAGTGCGGTCTTTACCCTCAGACCGAAAGGATTTTCCATGAGCACCCTGCGTTACAACTACTTCCAACTGTCCCAGAAATCGTTCCAGAACCTGCTGGCGCTGTCGAATGGCCTGAACCGCGAATTGCTGGGCAAGAAGCTGGTGGACCTGGTCCTGCTGCGGGTGTCGCAGATCAATGGCTGCGGCTTTTGCATTGACATGCACTACCAGGACTTGCTGAAGATGGACGTCGATCCGCGCCACGTGAATGCGGTGGCTGGCTGGCGCGAGGCGCCATTCTTCAGCGAGCGCGAACGCGCTGCGCTGGAATGGTCGGAGTTGATCAATGCGATTCCAGTCCGCGATCCCGACGACGCAGCTTACGCCCGTGTCAAAGAGCATTTCTCCGACGAAGAGATCGCGGAACTGGGCTTCGTGGTTGCGGTCATCCGTTCCTGGAACATGCTGAACGTGGCGTCGCGCAACCCGATCCCTCGCTAAGTTTCCCTCTTGCGCAGTAACAGCAAGGGCAAGCCGGCCAGCAGCATGAGGATCTGTGCCGGCTCGGGAATCGGCGCTGCCAGGAAGCCGCGGATTTCACCACCCGGGTAGACGTTCGAGTGGATATTGAAATAAGCGGCGCCGGCATTCAGCCCGGCCAACAGCGCTGCCTCGGCGCCGGCCGTGCTGCCGCCGTTATTGGCCAGGAAGGTCGGGTTCCAGAACGATTCCTGCGACGTGTCAAAGAACGAAGCATAACTGCCGCTGGTTTCGTTTTCCGGGAAGCCGGTCAGGGTTGGCAGCATGGTGGCGACACCTGCTGTGCCATCGCCCGGCACGGCTGTGCAGCAATGGATGTGGGCAGCACCGCTCAGGCCTGTCAGGTCCGTGAAACTGGCTGCAATGGTCATGTAGTGGTTATCGATATCGAACAGCACGGTCACATCGCCCATGCCGGTCGAAGCGTTCGGCGGTGATTCTGCCGCGCCGCTGAGTGCGGCGTTAAAGACGAGTGGATCCGCTTGCGCGGCGCCGCAAGCGGCGACCAGGGCCAGTGTTGCCAGCCCCTTTTTCAGCTGAGTTCCCATTAGGTGGCTCCTCAAAGTTCGCGAGCCCGCGATAACGGTTCCCCCCGTGTAATTGCAAGCAGGCGCGCAGTACAGCGCGCTTATTGTCGCTGCAAGCGTGGCTTGCGCGGCGCACGCTTAACGCTGCACTCTGCGGCAGAACGCGAGCAGCAAGGCTTCGCCGTCCGGCCAGGGGCCATAGCCTGCGTCGCCGTTGATATGGCCGGCGTCACCGATCAGGTGCAGCTGGCTGCCCCAGGCTTGGGCAAACTGGCGCGCCCGCTCGGTGCTGACGTAAATATCGTTCTCGCTGGCCACCACGATGGATGGGAAGGGCAGGGCCGCCAATTGCATCGGCTGGAAGCCGGTGGTGCAGTCAGGGTAGCTTGGCGCATCGACGTCGCTCGGCGCGACCAGGAAGGCGCCAGCAATACGCTGGGCCGCGTCGTCGCGATGGGCCGCTGCCCACCAGGTGACAAGGGTGCAGGACAGGCTATGCGCCGCCAGCACTGGCGGTTGCGGGCAGGCAGCAATGGCTGCATCCAGTTCACGCACCCATTCTTCGCGGTCGGGAGTTTCCCAGTCGCGGTGCGGGGCTCGTGTCCAGCCGTGTTTCTTTTCCCAGTGGGTTTGCCAGTGTTGTGGCCCGGAATTCCACAAGCCAGCCAAAGTCAGGACGCTCATTTGACGTTCTTCATAAGGAAGGTGGCCTGGCCGCAGCTCTTTTGCGAATAGGCGATGGCTTCTTGCGAGCAGCTGCGCGATTTGCCATCCTTGCTGAAGCATACGCGTGCTTCACGCAGGAAACGGCCGCCAGCGCCGCACACAGGCAGCACCGAGTCTTTTGCCAGCCACGCGTTGGCCTTGTGGAATTCAGCCTCGAACTGGCCGGGCGTGATGCGCACCGGCTGCTGCGGACGCGCGAAGGCGGCCGGGATCTTCAGGCTGTCGCGCAGCTTGGCGCTCAGCGCCAGGTAATCCTGCGGCTGCAGGCCGGAGCAGGAGCCGTGTTTGTTCCATTCATGGAACAGCAGCTTGGGCGAAGGATAGAGCGACTCGTACTGGTCGCGCAGGCTGTTCGAAATCCTGCTGCGCCCACAGCTTTCGGGATAGCCGCGTTCGAACTGTGGCCACAGGCCGTGCAGCACGAAGCCAAGCTGGCGGCCGGTGGCGCACTGCACCGGGTCGTTGCCGCCCCGGCCATCGCAGTATTCCGGCGACCAGGACAGCGACATCACGTAATAATCGAAAACACCGGGGCGGTCGTCGCGTGCCATTGCTGGCAGCGCGCAGGCCGCGGCCAGCAAGGCAGCGAACAAGCGTTTCACAGGGCGGTCCTTAGAGCAAATAATTCCGGGAACAGTACCACATCCAGCATTTTCCGGAGATAGGAGACGCCGGCAGTGCCGCCCGTGCCGGTCTTGAAGCCGATCACGCGTTCCACGGTGGTGACGTGGCGGAAGCGCCAGAAGCGGAAGGCGGTTTCCATGTCGACCAGCTTTTCCGCCAGTTCATACAGCGCCCAGTAGCGGGAGGTGTCGCGGTAGACCTCGAGCCAGGCGTTCTTGACCGACTCGTTGGCCACGGTTGGCTGGGTCCAGTCGCCATCCAGGCGGCCGGCATCGATATGCAGGCCGTTGCGGGCCAGCAGTCGGATCGCCTCGTCGTACAGCGATGGCGCATGCAGCGCCGCGTCGAGCAGGGCGTGTGCCTCCGGCGCCTGCTGGTGTACCGCCAGCATATTGGCGTTCTTGTTACCGAGGATGAATTCGATTTCGCGGTACTGGTGCGACTGGAAACCGGACGACGATGCCAGGTAAGGGCGGATCGCCGTGTATTCGGGCGGCGTCATGGTCGCCAGCACGTCCCAGGCATGCACCAGCTGGTCCATGATGCGTGCCACGCGGGCCAGCATCTTGAAGGCCGGCGGCAGGTCGTCGCGGCGGATGTGGTCGACCACGGCATGCAGCTCGTGCAGCATGAGCTTCATCCACAACTCGCTGGTCTGGTGCTGCACGATGAACAGCATCTCATTATGGTTTGGCGACAGCGGGTGCTGTGCGTTCAGGATCTTTTCCAGGCCCAGGTAGTCGCCATAGCTCATGGACTTGGAGAAGTCCATCTGCGCGCCATGCCATTCGGCGCCTTTCTTTTCTTCGGTCATATCGTTCTCAGGTGACTGCGCCGCGGGCGGCAGTGATGTCGTAGGCCTTATCGTCCAGGATCTGCTTCAGGATCTCGACCGCATCCCACACGTCGGCGAAGCTCGTGTACAGCGGCGTGAAGCCGAAGCGCATGATCTCGGGCTCGCGGTAATCGCCGATCACGCCGCGCGCGATCAGGGCTTGCATCACTGCGTAGCCGTGCGGGTGGGTAAAGCTGACCTGCGAGCCGCGGCGTGCATGTTCGCGTGGCGTCACCAGGCCCAGTGGGTGGTTCGGGCAGCGCTGTTCCACCAGCGCGATGAACAGGTCGGTCAGGGCCAGCGACTTGGCGCGCACCGCATCCATGGACGTTTGCGCAAAGACGTCGAGGCCGCATTCCACCATGGCCAGCGAGGTGATTGGCTGGGTGCCGCACAGTGCACGGCCGATGCCTTTGGTTGGCGCAAAGTCGGGCGCCATGGCGAACGGGTTGGCGTGGCCCCACCAGCCGGACAGCGGGTGGCTGAATCTGTCCTGGTTGCGCTCGGGTACCCAGATGAAGGCTGGCGAGCCGGGGCCGCCGTTCAGGTATTTATAAGTGCAGCCGACGGCAAAGTCGGCGCCATCCGCATGCAGGTCGAGCGGCACTGCGCCCGCCGAATGCGCCAGGTCCCACACGATCAGCGCGCCGTGCTGGTGGGCGAGGGCGCTGGTGGCGGCCATGTCGTGCTGGTAGCCGGTGCGGTAGTTCACGTGGGTCAGCATGAGCACGGCGACGTCGGCGGTGATGGCGGCCGGGAGCTGGTCCGGGCTGTCGACCAGGCGCACCTCGTAGCCGCGCTCGAGCCAGGAGGTCAGGCCCTGGGCCATATAGATATCGGTCGGGAAGTTCGAGCGCTCGGTGAGGATGATCTTGCGGCCGGTGTGCGCCTGCGCGTGCAGGGCGGCGGCCAGGGCTTTGAACAGGTTGATCGAAGTGGTGTCGGTGACCACCACTTCGCCGGGCCTGGAGCCGACCAGCGGGGCCAGCTTGTCGCCGAGGCGTTTCGGCATTTCGAACCAGCCGGCGGTGTTCCAGCTGGTGATCAGGTCCTTGCCCCATTCCCTGGCGATCACCTCGGTGGCGCGGGTGAGGGCGGCTTTCGGGCGCGCGCCCAGGGAGTTGCCATCGAGATAAATCACCCCGGCAGGCAGGTCGAACTGCTCGCGCAGCGGCGCCAGGGTGTCCGCGGCATCGCGGGCCAGGCAGTCGGAACGGGAAATCATGTGGGTGTTTTCCTTGAGACTTAAACAAAGTGAGATTGTAGCAACCTTTCCGGCCCTAAAACCGGCAACCCGGTGTCTGACCCGCAGGGTCAGACACCGATACGCGGCAGTCGCAGTCCCGGTGTCTGACCCTGCGGGTCAGACACCGCACTATCGGTTTTTCGGTCTAAGCCATTGATTTATAAAGAACCAAAAAATTTTCAAAAATTTTTTCAAAAACCCCTAAAGTTACCCAAACCCCTGCCGTTACCGTTTTTAGAAGCCCGGTAAAAGGCTTGCTGTTCGGCAGTTTGGATTGAGTGAAAAAAACTTAAAATTTTTTGCTCAGAACCCTAAAGTTCTCCAAAACCCTGCCGTTACCAGTTCAGATGTCGCAAAAAAGCATCTCAGCGATATCGCTTTTTTACCCTCGGCTCCTGTGTTTTCAGCGAGACCGAACGCCCCGCAAACCCGCGCCAGTACTGGCGTTGCCCCTCTATGGGCAGCCCTCTGTAGGACAAAATCCTACGGGGTCCCTTCGCCTATTCCCGACCCAAAATACAGAGTGCGGCCTCTTTGCGCTTTATCGCCTCTCCAGCAGAATGTATCTCAACAGCAACGAAAATTGCGTTGCAAGCTGAAACTGACTGGAGATGGACATGACCGCAAACGACATGATGGCTGAAATCCGCGACGCGAACCTGAGCTACCTGATGCTGGCGCAGCAGATGATTCGCGCTGACAAAGTCACCGCGATCTTCCGCCTGGGCATTTCCGCCGACATCGCCGACCTGATCGAAGGCATGAGCAATGCCCAGATCCTGAAGCTTGCAGGCGGCAACATGATGCTGGCCCGTTTCCGTTTCGACGACAGCGCCATCCTCGGCATGCTGACCAACTACAATAAAGACCGTTCGCTGGCACAGTCCCACGCCGCCATCCTGATGGCCGGCCAGGCTGTCGAAGAAATCGCTTAAGGAGCGACGCCATGAGCAAGAAGAGTGTGGTGACCGAAGCGCAGGAAATCCAGCTGGCCATCGAGCTGATCAACCTGGGCGCCCGCCTGCAACTGCTGGAAACCGAAGTGTCGCTGTCGCGCGAGCGCCTGCTCAAGCTGTACAAGGAGCTGAAGGGCGTGTCGCCGCCGAAGGGCATGCTGCCTTTCTCGACCGACTGGTTCCTGACCTGGCAGCCGAACATCCACTCGTCGCTGTTCATGAATATCCATAACTTCCTGGTCGAGCACGCAGGCGCCACCGGCATCCATGCCGTGATGAAGGCCTACCAGCTCTACCTGGAACAGATGCCGCCAGCCGCCGGTGAAGAGCCGCTGCTCTCGCTGACGCGCGCCTGGACCCTGGTCAAATTCGCAGGCAGCAATATGCTGCAGCTCAAACCTTGCACTTGCTGCAAAGGCAAGTTCGTGGTCGACGCCATGGACCTGAACCGCGACTACAAGTGCGGCCTGTGCCATATGCCTTCGCGTGCCGGCAAGACCCGCAAGGCCAAGGATGCTGCCGAAGCGGTCGCTGCTTGAATGTAAGGTGTCAGACCCTGCGGGTCTGACACCGCTTTACCGGTTTATATTTGCGGCGCCAAGCAGTTACCACAAACCTGCAAGGCGATGCCTGACCCGCAGGGTCAGGCATCGATATGCCAGAGGCCCTGGCCTCGGTATACTTCCGCCATGATTTCGAGAACTCCCGCTTTCCAGGCGCTGCTGGTCCAGGCTGGCGCGCTTCTGCCATGCGCCGCGCTGGCTGTTGCGCTTGAATCGTTCGGCCATGGCCTGACCCTGCTGCAAGCCGCGCTGCTGCAAGGTTCGCTGGCTGCCCTCATCAGCTGGAAGGTTGGCCTGGCGCGCTGGTGGCTGCCGATCCAGTTCCTGTTTCCCATTGCCCTCTTGGCCGGGCTGGCGCTGCAAATGCCGCCCTGGCTGGCTGCCGCTGCTTTCCTGGTTTTGCTGGGCTGGTACTGGTCCACATACCGCACCCAGGTTCCTTACTATCCCTCGACCCCCGCCGTGTGGCGCGCCGTGCTGGCTGAACTGCCGCAGGGCAGGGCGCTGCGCATCATCGATATCGGCAGTGGCCTTGGCGGCTTTACTTTGCACCTGGCGGCCGCGCGGCCGGAATCGGAAGTGGTGGGCATCGAACTGGCGCCGGTGCCGTGGCTGGTGTCGCGGCTGCGTGCCGCGTTGTCCGGCAGCCGCGCGCGTTTCGTGCGTGGCGACTATGAGCAGTTAAACTTTGCAAAATACGACCTGGTATTTGCCTACCTGTCGCCGGCAGCCATGCCGGCCTTGTGGCAGAAAGCCCAGCGCGAAATGAGGCCCGGCAGTTTACTTGCCAGTTATGAATTCGAGATTCCTGCGGCAAGCGGTATCAAGACCATTCGCACCACAGAGGCGGGACCACTCCTTTATATAAGAGCATTTTAGAGGCAGTTTTCCTTGCCGCAGAGGCGTCTTCACGTTATTGTAGTTCCACTGTGGAATATTATTGCTTTTAACTAGCTTTCGGGGAGTCTGCGCGCTTGTTAGTCATTGTCGGATACATCATTGTCCTCGGCGCCGTTTTTGGTGGTTTCGCATTGTCCGGCGGCCATCTGGCGGCCCTGTTCCAGCCGCTGGAACTGCTGATGATCGGCGGTGCCGCCCTCGGTGCTTTCTTTGTCGGCAATAACGGCAAATCGATCAAGGCCACGCTGGCAGCGCTGCCGACCCTGTTTAAAGGTTCACGCTATACCAAGGATTTGTACATGGAGCTGATGTCGCTCCTGTTCGACGTGCTGTCCAAGGTGCGCAAGGAAGGCCTGATGTCGATCGAAGGCGATATCGACAAGCCGGAAGACAGCCCGCTGTTCAGCAAATATCCGGCCGTGCTGGAAGACCATCACATCATTGAGTTCATGACCGATTACCTGCGCCTGATGGTGTCAGGGAATATGGATGCCTTCCAGATCGAGAACCTGATGGACAATGAGATCGAGACCCACCACCAGGAAGGCCACGTGCCAGCCCATTGCATCGCCAAGCTGGGCGATGGCTTGCCGGCTTTCGGTATCGTGGCAGCGGTGATGGGCGTGGTGCATACCATGGAGTCGGTCGGCATCCCGCCGTCCGAGCTGGGCATGCTGATCGCGCACGCCCTGGTCGGTACCTTCCTCGGTATCTTGCTGGCCTACGGTTTCGTCGGCCCGCTGGCCAGCTTGCTGGAGCAGAAGCTGGAAGAGTCGACCAAGATGTTCCAGTGCGTGAAAGTGACGCTGCTGGCCAGCCTGAATGGTTATGCCCCGGCACTGGCCGTGGAATTTGGCCGCAAGGTGCTGTACTCTACCGAGCGCCCAAGCTTCTCCGAGCTGGAAGAACATATCAAGAAATCGAAGTCGAAGTAATGGAAGCGAGGACCTGCCATGGCTGAAGAAGGCCTGCGGCCCATTGTCGTCAAGAAGATCAAGAAGGGCGGTGGCGGCCACCACGGCGGTGCCTGGAAGATTGCGTATGCCGACTTCGTGACGGCGATGATGGCGTTCTTCCTGCTGATGTGGCTGCTCGGTTCGACCACCAAGGGCGACCTGAACGGTATTTCCGAATACTTCAAGACGCCGCTGAAAGTCGCCATGCAAGGCGGCTCGGGCAGCGGCGACAGTTCGTCGGTGATCCAGGGCGGTGGCTCGGATTTGTCGCGCCGTACCGGCCAGGTCAAGATGACGGACGATCCGGCCCAGTCGAAAACCTATAACCTTGACGCCGCCAAGAAGGCGCTCGAGGCCGAGGAGCGTTCGCGCCTGCAAGCCCTGCGCGCCCGTATCGAAATGACCATCGATACCAATGCCGAGCTCAAAAAGTTCAAAGAGCAATTGTTGCTGGACTTTACCAGCGAAGGCTTGCGCATCCAGATCGTCGACTTGCAGAATCGTCCAATGTTCAATGCCGGCAAGGCCGACTTGCAGCCATATGCGCGCGAAATCCTGGAAGCCATCGCGCCGGCCCTGAATGACGTGCCGAACAAGATTGGCCTGTCCGGCCACACGGACTCCACGCCGTATTTCACCGAAACGGGGTACAGTAACTGGGAACTGTCGGCCGACCGTGCCAATGCCTCGCGCCGCGCGCTGCTGCATGGCGGACTGGCCGACAATAAGATCCTGCGCGTGGTGGGCCTGGCCAGCGCCGCCCACCTTGACCGCGCGGATCCTTTCAACCCGATCAATCGCCGCATCAGCATCATTGTGATGAACAAGAGGACCGAGGAAAATGTGCTGCGTGACGGCGGCAAATTGCAAGTCGGCCTCGATACGGAAGCTACGCAAGCCGCAGCGGCAGCGGCACCGGCTGCGCCGGCAGGGAAGAAATAGAGACAGCTATGACAAGAAAGAAGATCCTTGGCTCGCATGTGAAACGGCTGCTGTCCGGCGTGTCCGACCATGGCCGGCGCCACCTGACGGAAGTCGAGACCGACCTGCTGCAGACCAACCTGCTGCTGGAAGAAGCGATCGACAAGCTGACCCGTAACTTCATGGCAATCCATGAGGCGGTCAGTGCCCAGCAAGCCACCATCGAACTGCTGCTGCAGGGCGGCGATCCGTCGGCGGAAGACAAGGCGCGCCTGAAGGAAATGAACGAACAGGTAAGCGGATATGTCAATGCCGCCATTACCAGCATGCAGTTCCAGGACATGACCAGCCAGCTGATCGACCGCACCTTGAAGCGGGTGACCGGCTTGCGCGAATTCCTCGGGACGCTGGGTGCGCACGGCGCCGAAGTGGTGCCGGAATCGGGCAGCGACGAGATCGTGGACCTGCTTAGCAAGGTCAGCATGGCGCTGGCAATCCAGAGCCTGGAGCTGCGCAGCGTGCTGCGCAAGGCAGTCAGCCAGAAGCACCTGGAGAGCGGCGACATCGAACTGTTCTGAATCCAGATACGAATACAAAAAATTTAACCAAGTGAGAAAAAAAGATGGCTAAAACAATTCTTGCAGTCGACGACTCCTCCTCGCTGCGCCAGATGGTGGCTTTCAGCCTGAAGGCAGCCGGCTACCAGGTGGTGGAAGCAGTCGACGGACAGGATG
>Ga0102595_101206_pt1 | contig 12832 bp, 9 predicted proteins | sample Araplaol_mTSA_r2_2_FD_76864 | JGI IMG/M metagenome (GOLD analysis project Ga0102595, IMG submission 76864) | Arabidopsis root microbial communities from North Carolina, USA - plate scrape MF_Col_mTSA_r2 (SPADES assembly) (version 2) | ecosystem: Host-associated > Plants > Roots > Endosphere...
CTCCATGCCTCGTTACACGTGAAACCTGCTGTTAACGAATTTGTTCTAGCGCCTCGCCAACCACCTCCAGGAAGTCGTTGATGTTCAGCGGCTTGGTCAGGTAGCGGAAGAATCCCGCCTCCAGTGCGGTCTGTACGTCAAGCGGCATGGCGTTGGCGGACAGCGCAATGATCGGGATCTCGCGCGTGGCGGCATCCTGCCGCAGGCGGCGCTGGGCTTCGCGGCCGCTGATGCCGGGCAGGTTCATGTCCATCAATATCACATCGGGAAGATGCTCGCGCGCCATGGCCACCCCTGTGTTGCCATCGGTCGCCGACAGCAGCTCGAGGTCGAGGTGCAGCTTGACGATCTCTTCAACCAGCTTCAGGTTGGCAGGGTTGTCCTCGACATACAGCAGCAAAGGCTTGTTGTGCTGGCCGCGTAGCGGCGCTGGCGCGGGTTCGCCCTCCTGGTTGTCAGGGCGCGGCAGCTGTTGCGGCTCTGTGATTTCCAACTCGACCGTAAAAGTACTGCCCTGGCCTACTGCGCTGGTGACGCCAATGGTCGCGTTCATCAACTCGGCCAGTCGTTTGCTGAGCACTAGTCCGATGCCGCTGCCCTCTTCCGATCCGCCTTCCTGCCCCAGCCGGTTGAAAGGCTGGAACAGGCTGGCCATCTGTTCCAAGCTGAGTCCCGGACCGTCGTCCCGCACCGCCAGCCAGGCGCGGCCCGGGGCCGCTTCGCCGCTCGACACCCAAACGTGGCCGCCTTTGCTGTTGTACTTGACGGCATTGCTCAGCAGGTTGAGGACAATTTGCCTTAGCCTGATGCGGTCAGCCTTGACAAACAGGCCGCGCGGCACAGGCGGAAAAACCGTTACCTGGCGCGCGTCTGCCATCGCCTCGATCATTTTGCTGGCCTCGTGCAGCAGGTCATCCAGCGCGACAGGCTCGAGCGAGAGCGTGACGGCGCCGACCTCGATCTTGGCCAGGTCCAGTGTTTCATTGATCAGGTGCAGCAGATGCTGGCCGGCCTGCACGATATTGCCGGCGAAAGCATAGCGCTGCTGTTGCGTGAGCGGCAGTTTTTCATTGTGCAGCAGTTGGCCGAAGCCAAGGATGGCGTTGAGCGGTGTGCGCAATTCGTGCGACATGCTGGCCAGGAAGCGGTCCTTGGCCTTGCTGGCTTGTTCCAATTCGAGCTTTTGCTCCAGCAGCTTGCGCTCGATCTGGCGGCGCCCGCTGATGTCGCGGATGGCGCTGGAGACCAGCAGTTCGTCTTCCGTCTTCAAAGGACTGAGGCTGATCTCCACCGGGAATTCGGAACCGTCGCGACGCATCGCATACAGCTCGGTACCGGCGCCCATGGCGCGCGGCTGGGCTTTATCGAAAAAGCTGCTGCGTGCCGCCGGGTGGCGGCCGGCAAAACGGGCCGGTATCAGGATTTCAATCGGTTTGCCGAGGAGTTCCTGGCGCTGGTAGCCGAACAGTTGTTCGGTCTGCGTATTGACCAGCACGATCTCGCCGCGGGCATTCACGATCACCATCGGGTCCGGGGCGGACTCCAGGAGACCGCGGAACTTCTGCTCGGCCTTCTTGCGGTCGCCAATATCGCGGATCGCGCTCATCACGATCGCCCCCTCTTCCATTTGGATCATGCTGAGGCTGATCTCGACGGGAAATTCCAGCCCGTCCTTGCGCAAGCCGTACAGTTCCAGTCCTGCGCCCATGGTACGGGTGCGCGGATGGACGAAATACTGGGCGCGGTGCGCCACATGGCCGCCCCGGAAGCGGTTAGGCAGCAACACTTCGACCGGTTTTCCCAGCATCTCGCGCGGCTCGAAGCCGAACAGGCGCTCGGCCTGGCTGTTGACCAGTACAATCCGGCCGGTCGAATTGGCCATCACGATGGCATCGGGCATCGACTCCAGCAGGCCGCGGTAGCGCGATTCGACCTGGCGTGCATCGCGCAGCGCCTTGGCGTCGGTAATGTCGTTCTGGCTGTGAATGATGAACTGGATTTCACCCTGCGCCGAGTAAACCGGCTTGCACGCCGCGCCGACATAGACTGCCTGGCCATCCTTGCGCCGCCGCAGGTACTCGAAATCGGCGCCGAATTCCTGGCGTACCGGATGCCCGGGCATGCCGATCAGTTCCGCCAGCCGCTGGCCGCGCGCATCTTCCGCGCTATAGCCGTAGATTTCTGTCGCGCCCCGAGTCCAGAAGATCACGATATCGTGCGCGTCTGTGGCAATGATTCCGCCGGGAGCTTCTTCAAGGATGAACTTGCCCAGGTCAGTTTGCATTTTTGGTCTCTTAACGGACTCAGCGGAACCAATTGTAAGCGAATTCGGGCGAAAAAAAACCGCCGGCCCTTGCGGGCCAGGCGGTTGATAGCGCGGGGGTGCGCTCTTTAAATTACCAGGAGGCTTTCAAGGTGTAGGTGCCGCTGGTCGAGCCAGTGCCACCGGAGTAGTAGTACACCTTGGCATACCACGTTACAGCAGTCGAGCCCGTGTTGGCGCGCGTTACAACATCGGCCTGCCCAGTGCCTTTCACGCTGGATGCCAGTTCGGTGCCTGCGCTGTTGTACAGCTTCAGGTCGTAGTCCGACGTAGCATTTGGCGTCATGGTGGCGGTCAGGGTTTTGCCTGCAGGAACGGTGATGGCGAAGTAGTCGGCATCGGTGCTGGAACCCATGTTGGCGCTGGCAGTGGTGCAGGACTGGGTAATCGCGTTGGCAGTCGCAATGGTGTTATTGCTTTCCGTCTCAGACATGTTCACCGGGGTGCAGCTGCTGCCCGACAGGATGTTCTGTGCCTCGAACTTGGCCTGGAAGGTGTTGGCGTAGGTCAGGTCGGAAGGGAACAGGGTCTTGGCGGCGTTCACGATTGCAGTCGCCATGGCCGGCATCTTGATGTTGGACCCGAGGCCGAAGTGCGCTTCCAGGATGATCTTGTCGATGTTGGCGCGCGGCTTGCCGGCAGCGATCAGCGAGACCATCGAAGCGTACAGCGGAGCCGACCACAGTTCGTCGGACTGGAAGGTCACGCCGTTCTCGGTGACCGAGCTGTGCGCGCTGTAGGTCTTGCTGCTGTTGTACTTGGCGTCGGTGCGGTTCAGCATACGGCCGGCCCAGCACGAACCATGGCCGTCCCAGCTGAAGGCCCACTCTGGATGGTAGACCTGGCCGTTCGGGGTGCTGTAGGAGTACGAAGCCGCCCAGTAGTCGCCAAAGCCTTCGCCCATGGCGCCGGTGTCGCCGCCGGACCAGCTCGAGTTGATGCTGGCCTGGATGCCGTGGCCGTATTCGTGCAGGATGACGTCGGCATCTTCGCTGTCGTTCACGCAGCCGTGGCCGAAGGCCAGGTAGCCGGTGGCGCCGGTGCCGCTGAAGTGCGAGTTGTCGTCGCCATTGACACCGTCGGTGTCGATATCCATCGAACGCTCGAGGATGCCCTTGGTGCCAGAGAAGCCCAGCGACTGCATGTAGCGCTGGCTCTGGTCGATGTGGAAGTAGACGTTGGTGTCGTCGAAGGCGTTGTTGCCGCGCTTGGCAGTCCACACGCCGTTGGTGGTGGTGCTCGGCGCGGTGGCAGGCGATTCGATGTTCTTGATGTTGACGTAAGGGCCCGTCAGCTTGTACACGCCAGACGTGACAGTCAGGTCGCGCAGAGTCTTGGTCGAGTACGCCGCATCGAAGGCCGAGGCGGCCGAGGTGTCGGTCAGCGCGTCGGTGTTGAGCACGGTGCGTGGATCAGGATCGAAGGCATAGCCGCTGCCGTTGATGCCGGAAGCCGCTACCACCGTCGCGGTGGTGCCGGCTTTCAGGGCCGTGGTGCCGGCGTTCGCCTTGGCAGCTTCGGTGGCGGCTTTGCGGTCCAGGGTCTGGCCTGGCGCTGCGGCGCGTGCCGCCAGGCTGCGTTCACCGCCCTTGTTGGTGCGTGGCAGCGAAGTGCTGTACGAATCGATCACGCTGCCGTCATGCGCATTCAGGTATTGCACGAAACCGCCGGTTGGCATTTCGGCTTCGATATTGACCTTGCGTGCCAGCTGCACGCCGTCCTTGGCCGGCACCCACACCAGGGTGGAGGAAGGCACGTTCACCAGGTTATGCTGGACTTTCATGTTCTTCCAGCCCTTGTCCAGTGCTTCGTCGTCGCTGATCTGGGCTTTGTTGTACAGTTGGTTGACGGCGTCCGCATCGACTTTGGCCGAGATGTGGCGCGTTTCGTTGAAGATCTTTTGCAGGTCGCCGTTCTTGCTGATCGAGACCACGATCTGGGCGCGATCGACCGGCAGGCCGCGCAGCATTTGCTGATAGTAGTAGTGCTTGCCCGTCAGCGATTCCTTGACCTCGACCAGGACCAGGTTGTTCAGGTTCGCGGGCAGGCCGTAGCGTGCAGCGCGCACCTTCAGCACGCCTTCTGCGGAAGCGGCCTTGGTATTGGTGAAGACGGTCAGGTTGTCGACGGTTTTTTCGCCGGCTTGTGCCAGGCCGGCGCAGGCCAGCATGACCATGGAAGCAATGGTGGTACGGGTGGTGTAGCGCATGTTGTAAATCTCTCCTGAAGCAGTTATAGATGTATTTTTTTGGATGGAACAACAAGCCCCGCCGGGCTTAGCACTCAACAGCGTGAGCGGCGAGTATAACTACGAAAACTTGGCTGCCTGGATGCGATTCTTGATTAAAAATGAGTCAAGACCGCGCGCGCAACGTTAGAAGGAGTCCTCAGTGAAATTGAACATTCTGTTATTTTTTGCGGGCCTGTGCTCGATCGGCTGCGCAGCCGCAATCCCGGACGAAGAGCCGGACGTCACGGCGCAAGTTGCCGATGTGCTGGAATCGGTCGCCGACGGCAAGGCCGCGCTCGAGCGTTTCACCGAACGCGGCGCCAGCTATCTCGCCGTACCGGGGATGCCTGCGTTGATGAAAGGCTGCCGCCGGCCGCTGGTGTTGGAACTGCTTTCGCGAAACGTAAATGGGGAAGACCGGCTTTACGTGTACCGTGCGAAATGCCAGCCGCAAGCGCTGCGGATTGCCATCGACTTCAACAAGGCAGCCCGCATTAACCGGCTTGAACTGGCTCCTGAACGCTAGATTCACGCAGCGCTGGACTTGGCGATGTGTGTGTGGTCAGATATGCATTAATCAGCCAGGAGAAGAGCATGGACGTCATTACGACAGCGGTGACGGCAGGTGCCGGCGAGGGTGGCATCAGTGCTGCCTATCAAATGCTGAAGTCCCGCCTGGCGGCCCAGTCCCCTACGGTCGCCGATGCCATTGCCGACGTAGAGGAAGATCCCGGTTCCCGTTCGCGCCAGTTCGCGCTCAGCGATGCGCTTGCTTCGGCCGGACTTGCTGGCGACCGTTACTTGCGCGCGGCTGCGCGCAACCTGATCGATGAAGTCGAGCGCCGGCGCAGCGCGCGGACACCGGCAAAAGCCAGCCTGGACGGCGCGCCTGACCATGCAGTCATGAAAGTCTTCTTTGCCACGGATCGCGAACTGAGCGGCGATCGCCACCCTGCCCGCCTGTTTGGCAGCGCACGCGGGCAGTTGCGTTACGGCAGCTGCGAAGTCAGCATTCCTCGTGACCACCGGATGGGTGAGATGGAATCGCCGTCGCTGCTGCGGCTCGAGTTCCGCCAGGATCCGGAGCAGCATGTGGTGTTGCTTTCGGCCGACGTTGGTGAACGCGACAGCTATTTCAGCGACTTGCGGCAGGCCATCGCCGCCAGCGGCACACGCAGCGCCCTGCTTTTCATTCACGGCTACCGGACGACGTTCGAAGACGCAGCGCGGCGTACTGGCCAGCTCGCTTACGACCTGGGCTTCCACGGTGCACCAATTTTTTACAGCTGGCCCTCGCAAGGCAAGCTTTCAGGATATATATTGGATGAAGCCAATGTGGAGTGGTCCCAGGCCGACCTGGCCACGTTCCTGGCCGATGTGCTGCAGCAGTCCGATGCCGAACATGTCTACCTGATTGCGCATAGCATGGGCAACCGGGCCCTGGCCCAGGCAACGGCGAGTGTGATGGCGGCGCGGCCGGAGCTGGCGAAGCGGGTGCGGGAAGTGATCCTGGCTGCCCCTGATATAGATGCAGATGTTTTCCGCCAACAGTTGTTGCCGGCCTTATCTGCCGTGCCCAACCCGTTGACCCTGTATGCTTCATCTGATGACAGCGCCTTGCGTGCGTCCAAAGCCGTGCATGGATACGCCCGCGCCGGCGAGAGCGGAGCGGGCCTGGTGGTTGCCAAGGGTGTCGAGACGATTGACGCGAGCAATATGGATACCGGCTTCATTGGCCACACGTATTTTGCCGAGCAGCGCTCGGCTTTGAGCGATATGTACTACCTGATTCAAAAACATACCAGGGCCGCCGAGCGCTTCGGCTTGCAGGCGGTCGACAGTGCGATGGGACGCTATTGGGCGTTCCGCGTATAACGGAGACTTTGTTTATGACTTATGCAAGTGCGCCGGATGAAGCGGTTTTCTGCGTCGACAAACTGCTGCAATACATGGGGCAGGATGAAAAGGGCCTGGGCACCGTGGTCAAGATTGTGCGCGACGGTATCGGTCCGGGAGTCGAACCCCTGAACCTCGCCGGTGAGGCGATCCGTGATGGCAAGTTCATGGAAGCGCGCCGTATTTTGCACAACCTGCGCGGCTCGATCGGCAATCTCGGCGCAAAACGTTTCGTCGCAGCATCACTCGCACTTGAACTGGCCCTGCAAGAGGGTCGAATTGTTGAAATTCCCTTGCTGTTCACCGCGCTTGAAGGTGAATTAAAGCTGGTTCATGACCATGCCGGTGCATGGCTCGACCAGCATGCCGGGCGCGCCGCCGCCCGCTAGCATTTGGTTACATCTGTTACCCCAGCCTCTTTTGTGCGGCGCAATACCCGCATGTTATGATCGGCGTCACTTTGTTGGTTTGGCAGTGCTGCGAGCCGTGCGCCTGCTTCAGCTCGCATTTCATAAAATCCTGAAAGTTGCCGACTACTTGACGTACGGTAATTAATTGATATAATGCCATCCGTTTGGGAATAAATAGGCTATATGGAAATATTCAACAAGGCAGGAATTATCGTCACTTCTACACTTGTCATGGTTGGCATGTTGATTGCTTGTCAAGTCAAGGAAGAAGTCGAGCCGCCGGCTGCCATTGTTGAAGCTGTCGCGAAGAAGCTCGCCGAACATGGCGGAGCTGCGGCAGAACGCCGCCTCCGCGAATGGGCCGACCAGGGTTCGCCGGTGGCTGCCCGTGAACTTGGCCTTCTTTACAGCCTGGATGCTGCAAAGCACAAAGAAGCCATGCGCCTACTGGAGAAGGCTGCCCTCGCTGGCGACACCGTCTCTGTTGACTATCTATCTACCCGCTATCGATCCAGCGCCACTGTTGCCAACGCCGACGGCACCCGCAGCTGGCCGCTGTACGTCCAATTGGCAAATCAACACCAATCCAAATAAATCGCATCCTGATCGCTTGCTTTCTTGAGCGCGATCAATAGGCAGTCTTAAGGGCTCCCTACGCTGGAAACTTCACCAGCCTGGGAGTCTTGCCATGTCTCGTCTAATTACCATTGCGGCCGGCGTCGTTTTGGCCACCCTGCTCGCTTGCCAGCGTATGAAGCCCGTAGCTGATGTGCTTGCTGATGCGCGCAAGGCGCATGATCGCGGCGAAGACCGGGCTGCGGTGATCCATCTCAAGAACCTGCTGCAACAGGAACCCGGCCATGCCACGGCGCGACGCATGCTCGGTGAGCTGCACCTGGCGCTGGGCGATGCCGTCTCAGCCGAAAAAGAGCTGCGCCGTGCACTGGCCTTGGGCCAACCCCGCCAGGAACTGCTCCCCCCTCTCATCCGGGCTATGCTGGCCCAGGCCTCTTACCAGGGAATATTGGACGAATTACAGGCCGAACCGCCGAGTCCAGCCATTCTGGCCTGGCGCGGCGACGCTTTGCTGGGACTGGGCAAAGCGGAAGACGCCGGCCAGCTTTACAGCCAGGCCCTGCACAAGGACGCCAAGCTGATCGAGGCCCACCTGGGCCAGGCAAGGCTGGCCTTGCTCCGCAATGATGCAGGCGCAGCCGGCGATTCCGTCGGCCACGCCCTGGCTTCCGAACCAAACAATACGGACGCATTGCGCTTTCGCGGCGACCTGCTGCGCTTGCGCGGCGACTTGGCTGGTGCTCTGGCGGCATACCGCCAGATCCTCGGGCACGACAGGAACAATGCGCAAGCCTATGCCGACATTGCGGCGCTCCACCTGCTGGACGGCAAACCTGGGTTGGCCCGGCAACAGCTTGAGGCCGCACGCAAGGTGCAGCCGGCCAGCCTGGTGATCCTCTATACGCAAGGCTTGCTTGACCTGGCGGAAGGCCGCCCTCGAACGGGCGCAAATGGTATTGCACTCGGCGCCGGACCACCTTCCCAGCATGCTCCTGGCGGCCTCGGTAGAGCTCGAGACCGGCGCCACAGCCCAGGCCCGCGCCCATATCCTGCGTTATCGCCAATCCCAGCCCACGGAGCCCTTCGCCTTGCGCTTGCTAGCCATGTGCGATTTACGCGAAGGCAAAGAGGCAGATGCCCTGGCATTGCTGGAAACCGCCATTGCCGAGAACCCGCAGGAGGTTGACTTGCTGGCGTTGGGCGGGGAAGCCGCCATGCGCACCGGCAAACACGAACTGGCCGCCCGCTGGTTCGGCCAGGCCAGCGGCCTTGCGCCAGAATCCGGCAACTTGCAGGCAGCGAACGGACTCAGCCTGCTTAGCCAGGGACAGGATGCCCGGGCGATAGACGCACTGGAGCAAGCCACTCGGAAGGAAGGCGCGGCCGCGGCGCGGGCCGGGTCCTTGCTGGTGATGACCTATCTGCGCAACCGCGATTTTGTGAAGGCGATGGAGCGGGTACGGCAAATGGAAGCGCAGGGTGACAATCCTTCGCTGCAGAACCTGAAAGGCGGGGTACTGCTGGCAAGTGGCGACCTGGCCGGCGCACGCAAGGCATTTGCGCGGGCCTTGGAACTGGACCCGTCCCACTTGCCTGCCCTCGACAACCTGGCCGAACTGGACATGCTGGAAAAGAAGGTGCCCCAGGCACGCCAGCGCTATGCGGCCGCGCTGGAACGACAGCGCGACAGCTTGCCCTTGATGATGGCGCTGGCCAGGCTGGAGGCACGTCAAGACAATGTGCCTGCAGCAATCCGCTGGCTGGAACGGGCGATTGCCGCGGCGCCCGATGCAATGGCGCCCGCGCAAACCCTGGCGGCCCTCTACTTGCGCAACGGACAGGCCGGGAAAGCGTTGCGGCAGGCCCAGCGTCTGCAAGCGCAACACCCGAATGAGCCGGCCAGCCTGGACTTGCTGGCCCAGGCCGCGTCTGCCGCCGGCCAGCACGCGCAAGCACTGGAGAGCCTGCAGAAGCTTGCCCTTCTGCGTCCCCTCGTGGCCGAAATACCGATGCGCATGGCCCGCACTTCGCTCGCCCTGGGCCAGAAGGAGCCCGCCTTGAACGCCGTGCGCAAGGCGCTTGCACTCGCGCCGGGGCGCGAGGATGCCCTGCTGCTTGCGAGTTCCTTGCTGCTGGACCGCCGGGAATTCGACGAGGCCCGCAAGCTGGCGCAGTCGGTCCAACAACGGCAACCAGGCGCCGGCCTCGGTTTCAAGCTCGATGGCGATGCCCTGCTGGAAGAAGGCAAGGCGGCTGCGGCTGTGGCGCAGTACGAACGGGCCTACGCCTTGCAGCCTATCGGCCCGGTAATGATTGCCCTGCATCGCGCCCTGCATGCCGCCGGCAAGCCAGGCGCCGCCGACCAGCGCATGCGCGACTGGTTTGGCCAGCACCCCTCCGACCAGCCCACACGCCTGTACTACGCAAGCCATTTGCTGCAGCAGTCCCGATTCAGCGCTGCGCGGCATGAGTACGAAACCATCCTGCAACATGACCCGGACAATGTGCTGGCCCTGAACGACCTGGCCTGGGCGCTGCTGCAGGCCAAAGAGGGTGATGCCCTTCCACCGGCCGAGCGCGCTTACCGGCTCGCTCCCGGCAACCCGGCGGTGGCAGATACCCTGGCCTGGGTCCTGGCGGAGCGCGGAAGCCATGCCCGCGCCTTGCCCCTACTGAAGACGGCGTTGCAAGCCGCCCCGGCGGCCAGCGATATCAGGCTGCATTACGCCCACGTCCTGTTCCGCAATGGCGACAAGCGCGCTGCGCGCGGCCAATGCGAGCAATTGCTGGCGGTGCAGGGCTTTGCGCACCGTGCAGAAGTCGAAAATTTGCTGGCCAAGCTCTAGGTGTCGGGGCACTTTACGCTGTCGCTGCGCACGCTGTGCAAAGTTGCTGGCGCAATCCTTGCAATATGGATCATATCCAACACAGGGAGCACACCATGTTCAAGAGCGTACTTTGCAACAGCGCCGCCTGGCTTGCGGCCATGGCCATCACGGGATCCGCAGCCGCTACACCACTCGCCCCGTTCGTGCTTCATTCACCGGGCCCTGTCGAGATCAAATTCAGTGGCTACCTGGCGCGCAGCGGCGATACAGGGGGCGGCGCAGGCATCCGCGAAGCCAGCTTTGGCGCGGGCTACATGACGAGCATCAGCGAGCTGGGCAACCCAGCCAACCAGCTGTGGCGCAGCGGACAGGACAATCAAAGCATATCATTCATGATGTATGGCGCCGGGGATGCCGCGGTACTGCCGCCGGCAGGTTCGGCAAGCCACCAGGTATTGGGGACCGGCTGCACGCATCTCTCCTTTGGTTGCGACGGCAAGATCCACCTCGATTTTTATCTCGATAAGATAAGCGGGGGAAGCAATCCCGGCTTTGGCATAGGCGGCGTCAAGGCGTCGCAGCGCAGCGCCTTCAACCGGCTCGGCGGCATTACCGACGGCGCTCTGTTGATGCGCTGGGAATTCGTGCCTGGCTTGTCCAATGCCATGGCAGGCGGCGCGCCGGTCACGCTGTACCAGCAACTGGGCGGAGCCGCGTCGCCCTCCCCCGGCTTCGCAAGTTACCTGGCGCGCTGCGCGGGCGGCCCGGCTTGCCGCTACTTCGGCAGCGGCATGCAGCAAGCGGGAGCCGACTTCTATGGCACCAACACCATGACCAGCATCCTGGCCATGACCGCCATCGGCCAGAACGGATGGGCTGCCCGCCTGTCTGATCCGGTGATCGCCCAGGTGACGCTGCGGCAGCCAGCTTCCAGCACCCTGCTGCCGCTCGGTGCCGCCGTGTTGATCTTCGTACGCCGGCGGCGTCAGCGCGGCTGGTAGCGGCCCGGCGCGATAATGTGCTGGGGATCAAGCGCGGCCTTGATACGGGCCACGGTGCGCCAGTACGTATCGTTTCCGCTGTCGAGCGCCGCCATCGATTGCGGTGCAACGCGATAAGGAATATAACCGGCGCCCATCAGGCGAGCCAGGCAGTCCTCATAGCATAGCCTGGCACGCGCAACTTCTGCTGCATCCTCCTGGTCGAAGCAGATGGTGAGTACCGCCCCCAGCACGCGTTCATTGATCATGCTGAAGGTTTCGAAGAGGTCGAATCCATGGGCGGCGAACAAGGGTTCTACCAGGCTGTGAACATGCAGCAGGTCGGTCCCGCGCATGGGCAGCACAGGCGCCAGCCACATCATTCCACAGCCGTCGCGCGCGGGGTTGGCACCGAGTGGAAATCCTGGCGGCAGGCCGCCTCTGCGGCGCCAGTACGCCCCCGCCAGGAAACGGCCATCAGGGATGCCGCGATTCATGTTCAACAGCGAACGGCCAAGGTCCACTTGCGCGGCCAGCCGGCTTCCCAGGCTGCCCTGCCCCAGCATGCGGGCCGCGGCGCTCCCCAGCGACAGCACCCTCTCGTCAATGAAACGCAAGCGCGCAAACTTCGCGATGGCCTTGCGCAAGGCGCTGCGTGCGTCGGCAACCTGGGCGCTTCGGCCGTAAAGGGCGGCGGACACTGTCCACGCGCCAATCCCGGCACGCTGGCACAAGCTGGCCCGCAGCTGTGCAGGCAACGGCGGCCCTTGCGGCGCAAGCGCATGCGGGAACACCGTGCCGCCCGACAGCACACGCAAGTCATTCCCGATATGCACGACACTGGACAAGGTGCCATCCATGCGCAGCGGCCGCAGGGCGTCGACCACGGCCGCGATGTCCTCGAACCGGGATACGATCGCGACCAGGTGGCTTACTACCTGCGTTTGCGGCATCAGCCAGAAGCCGAGGCTGGTAACGATGCCAAGGTTGGACTGGGTGAACAGGCCGTCCAGCCACGGGCCGACCCCGTAAGGGTAAAGGTGGGCCGCGGCGGCGCGGGCGAAATGGCTGTAGCCGGTTTCCAGGGTATCGCCATTGGCCAGCACGATGCGCATGCCGGCCACATGCAGGATGCGGTTGCCGTAAGGCGTGTGGCCAAAGCCGCGCTCGAGGATGTTGCCGACCAGGCTGGTGTCCGGTCCGGCGCCGGTGCAATCCATCCACAAGGGAAGTCCCAGCTCGGCCAGGCGGCCGGCGAGCTGGGCCTGCGTGACGCCCGGCTCAATAACAGCATAGGCCAGCTCGCAATTGATGTCGAGGATGCGGTTCATGCCGCCGAGGTCGACAATGACCTGGCCTTCGCCGCACGGGTTGGCGTCGCCATAGCCCCAGTTGCGGCCGGTGCTGATGGGATAGAGAGGGATCTTGAATTCGCTGGCGCTCCTGACCACGGCCACAACTTCCCCATGCGACAAGGGCCGCAGTACCGCCAGCGGCGCCACCGGCACGGCCGAAGTGCTGGCCATGTAGGGCCTTAGTTCGCTGGGCGCGGTCAGCACGCGGGCGGGGCCGAGCAGCAGGCGCCAGGC
>Ga0102595_101209_pt1 | contig 12822 bp, 10 predicted proteins | sample Araplaol_mTSA_r2_2_FD_76864 | JGI IMG/M metagenome (GOLD analysis project Ga0102595, IMG submission 76864) | Arabidopsis root microbial communities from North Carolina, USA - plate scrape MF_Col_mTSA_r2 (SPADES assembly) (version 2) | ecosystem: Host-associated > Plants > Roots > Endosphere...
TCCCGGAGCCTTGAGCTCCTTGAAGGGTCGTTCGAGACCAGGACGTTGATAGGTCAGGTGTGGAAGTGCAGTAATGCATTAAGCTAACTGATACTAATTGCCCGTACGGCTTGTCCCTATAACCTTGACGGTTATGTAGCACTTACAGTGTTTGAGAACACTACCCCAACTTTACTTCTTCCCGGATTGTTGACAAGTCATGCCTGATGACCATAGCAAGTCGGTCCCACCCCTTCCCATCCCGAACAGGACCGTGAAACGACTCTGCGCCGATGATAGTGCTGCAACCAGTGTGAAAGTAGGTTATCGTCAGGCTCTTATTAGAAAAGGCCCGCTAAGCATAAGCTAGCGGGCCTTTTCGCTTTCGAAAGTTGTATTCGAGACAAGCAAGAAAAATTTGTCTCAATTTGTAGAAATTTTGACTCAGCCTCCAGGCCCCGATAGTGTTAGATTCCCATCAACACCCTACCTCATCGGGACACTTGGAGACAAAAATGGAATTTCGCAAAAGCCTGATCGCAGCCGCGATCGCCATGGTTGCTGCACAAGCCAGCGCCGCCCCCAGCATGATGGCCAGCCCAGTTGCCTTCTCCGCCCAGGAGAAAGCACGCCTGGTATCGACCCTGAACGGTGAGCGGGGCAAGTATGGCCTGGATGCCGACCATGGTTACGCCATTGCCAGCCAACATCCCGGCGAACAGGGCAGGGCCATCAGCCGCATCAACCACACCTACAAGGGTGTGCGCATTTTTGAATCCGAGTCCGTTGTGGTCACCGACCAGGGCGGCAATATCGTCAGCGAATCGGTCGGCGAACGCCGCCAGGGCCTGTCGGGCAAGCGTTTCGACGTCAAGCCAGCCATTAGCGGCAAGGCCGCTATCGCCAAGGCAAACCGCAGCCTGCCGGGCGCCGGCGCCGAAATCGATCCACCATCCGCCGAACTGGTCATCTTCCCGATGATGAAGACCGTGCGTGCGCCTGGCGCGGAGAACAAGGCTGAGGCAGACCTGAACGCAGTCGATGTGCAAGAAGTTGTTGCCGGCTACGAGCTGGCTTACCTGGTGAAAACCCGCAGCCAGGGCGGCCACCACGACACCATCGTCAGCGCGCGCGATGGCCGCATCCTGGATCAGTGGAATGCCATGCAAAACGTGGTTGGCACCGGCCATAGCCAGTACAACGGTGATGTGCCGATCAACACCACCCTGTCCGGCGGCGTGTACAAGATGATCGACGGCAGCCGCGGCACTGGCGGCACTTTCGGCGCCATGGCGATCACCAACGCCAACCACGGCACCAGCGCCGGCGCCGTGTACACCAATACCACCAATGTCTGGGGCGACGGCAAGCAATACATCGCCGGCGGCAGCACGACCAACGCCAACGGCCAGACCGCCGCGGTGAACGCACTGTGGGGCCTGATGAATACCTACGACATGCACAAGAACGTGCTGAACTGGTCTTCGCTGGATGGCAACAACACCGCCACCTATATCGCCGTGCACGTCAACACCGCCTATGACAACGCCTACTACTCCGATAGCTGCAAGTGCATGTTCATCGGCGATGGCGGCAGCTACTTCAACAACCTGGGTTCGATCGATGTGATCGGCCACGAAATGGGCCACGGCATTACTGCCGCCACTTCGAACCTGACCTATCGCGGTGAATCCGGCGGCCTGAACGAGTCCTCGTCCGACATCTCGGGCGAAGCAGTGGAAGCTTACGCGCGCGCTGGTGGCACCGGCACGACGCTGCCTGTCCCATCCGGCAATGACTGGATGATGGGCAAGGAAATTTCCAAGAACGGCCAACCGCTGCGTTGGATGTACAAGCCGAGCAAGGATGGCAAGTCGCCTGACGCCTGGAAGTCCACCATCAAGCGCCTGGACGTGCACTACAGCAGCGGCCCGAACAACCGCATGTTCTATTTCCTGGCCATGGGCTCCAGCGCCACGGTGGGCAGCGACACCTACTCGCAATACCTGACCCAGCAGCCGAAGGCCATGACTGGCATCGGTATCGACAAGGCCTACCGTATCTGGTTCCGCGCGAACACGACCAAGTTCACGTCTTCGACCAATTACGCAGACGCTCGTTTGAAAGTGCTGGCAGCAGCGCAGGAACTATACGGCGCTTCCAGCGCCGAAGCGAAAGCAGTCCAGCGCGCCTATGCTGCCATTAACGTGGGTGCCGACGTGGCAGAATAAGCCGCGCAGCGACGCACAGGAACCGCCGGGGAAACCTGGCGGTTTTTTTTTGCGTGTCGTGACAATGTGTGATTGTGCATCAGCCACTTGTTGGCAGAATGCAAGTCATGAATGGTATTTTTAATGCGCAGCTTGGCTATGCAATGGCTGCCCTCTACGTACTGCTGGGAGTAGTCTCGACGGGTGTGGGATTGGCGCTGGGCTCGCGTACCAGCCAGTTGCGCGACCAGGTGAACGCCTGGTGGTTTATTTTCCCGATCGTCAGCTGTGGCTTGATCCTGTATCCGGTGGGGGCGCCCTTGCTGGCACTCGTCATTTGCGGCCTGGCCGCACGCGAGCTTGCGCCGTATTGCGGAGTGGATTCCGGGCGCTTCCTTGGCATCGCCATGGTGAGCCTGTTCGCAGCAGTGTGCGCTGGCTCGTTCGCACCTTCTTCCTTGCCTGCCGCCTTTGCACTGGCCAGCATCGCCGCCGCTGCCAACCTTTGGCGCTCACGCGAGCTGACTGCATTGCCCTGGTTGCTGTTTGCGCTGACCTGCTTCGGCATCAGTTTCATTCCCGCCTTTGTCCACCTGCCTTTTGGACCCAGGGACAACCTGTCCTGGTTGTTCTACCTGTTTATTGTGACCGCGCTGAACGATATTGCCCAGTTCACCAGCGGAAAACTGTTTGGCAGGCAGAAAATCGTTCCCACAATTAGCCCGCAAAAGACCTGGCAAGGCTTGCTGGGCGGCGTAGTAATTTCCGTCTTGCTGTCGCTTGTCCTTGGCTCCTACCTTGGCCTGGGCCAGCCGGCCTGGCTGGCGACGATTGCAGTGCTGCTGTCGGTAGGCGGCTTTGCCGGCGACGTGATGTTCTCTGCGGCGAAACGCAAGCTTGGCATCAAGGATTTTTCAAACCTGATTCCCGGCCACGGCGGGATGCTGGATCGCGCCGATAGCCTGGTGGTGACGGCGCCATTGCTATACCTGTTGCTCAATTATCGATAAGGAAAAAAAGAATGAAGATTGAACGAGGCCTTGCCTGGAGCGAGAGCCAGTCCGGATTTGAAGCGGCCGATGGCACGCGACTGTTCTACCGGAGCTGGATGCCGCTGGCGCCGCGCAGCGGGGCACCGCGCGCGCTGGTGTTCCTGCATCGCGGGCATGAACATTCTGGCCGTATCGGCACGCTGGTCGAGCAATTCGGTTTCCACGGCGACTGGGCGTTTGCTTACGATGCGCGCGGCCACGGCTATTCTCCCGGCGAACGCGGTTCGGCGCCAAGCTTTGCCACCATGGTCGAAGACCTGGATACTTTTGTACACCACATCTGCAGCAAGCATGGTTTCGCCATCGAGGATGTGCTGGTGGTGGCAAACAGTGTTGGCGCTGTCGTGGCGGCGACCTGGCTGCATGACTATGCGCCGCGCGTACGCGGCCTGGTCATGGCTGCTGCTGCCTTCGCAATCAAGCTGTACGTCCCACTGGCCAAGCCGGGCCTGCGCTTCGCTCGCCGCTTCAAGCCCGAGCTGTTCGTGACCAGCTATATCCGCCCGACCATGCTGACGCATTCGGCGGAACAGGCGCGCGCGTATGGTGAAGATCCCCTGATCGCCAAGAGCATCTCGGCCCAGATCCTGCTGGAACTTGCGGATACGGCGCAGCGCATTGTGCATGACGCAGCGGCGATCGATACGCCGGTCCTGATGCTGGCAGCCGACCAGGATTATGTTGTGCACGAAGCACCGCAAAAGCTGTTCTTTGAGCGGCTGTCGTCCCCATTGAAGCGCTATGTCAGGCTGCAGCGCTGCCGCCATGCCATCTTCTACGAAGAAGACACGTCCATCGCTATGCAGTCCAGCCGCGCCTTTATCGATGAATGCTTCGCGACGAAGCCGGCCGCGCCGGAACGCTTCGCGGCCGCTGACCGAGAGGGACAGGGCGCCCAGCATTACGCCGCACTGGTGAATAACCAGACTGGCAATGCGCTGACGCGAGCATGGTATGGGCTGCAACGCAATATGCTGAAGGTCATGGGGCCGCTGAGCGATGGCATGAAGATCGGCCTGAAACACGGTTTCGATTCGGGCGAGTCGCTGGACTATGTCTATCGCAACCAGGCGGGCGGGAAGCTTGGCTTCGGCGGCATGATGGACCGGGGCTACCTGGATGCTGTGGGCTGGCGCGGCATCCGCCTGCGCAAGGTGCAGATGCAGCAGATGCTGGCGGAGCGGATCGCTGCGCACCAGGGACCAGGCCCGGTGCGGATCCTCGATATCGCGGCAGGCTCCGCACGTTATGTGCTGGAGACCATCAAGCGCTTCCAGGACCGCGAGATCGAGGTCACGCTGTGCGACTATGAGCAGCACAACCTGGACCAGGCGAAGCGGCTGGCCGAGAAGCTGCAGATCAGCGCCCGTATCGAATACTGCCGCCGCGACGCCTTCGACGCCGACAGCTACAAGGGACAGGAAGGACGTTACGACATCGCCGTGGTGTCGGGTCTTTACGAGCTGTTCAGCGACAACACGCTGATCCTGCGCTCGCTCAGCGGCGTTGCTGGCAGCCTGCGTGAGGGCGGCAGCTTGCTGTACACCGGCCAGCCGTGGCACCCGCAACTGGACATGATCGCCTACACGCTGACCAACCACCGCGGCGAACCATGGCGCATGCGCCCGCGCGCCCAGGCCGAGATGGATGGCCTGGTGGCGCTGGCCGGTTGCCGCAAGCTGCGGACCATGATCGGACTGGAAGGAATCTTTACTGTTTCGCTTGCGGAGAAAGCCGCAGCGCCTGGCGCAGCCGGTTAAACACTGTCACCAGCGACAGCAGCAGGACCACGGCAAGAAGGGCGTTGTGCCAGACCGGCGCAACGCCTGCCCACACCAGCAAGCCAAGCAGGCCGAAAGCAAAGGCGCGGTCGCTTTTGCCCATCGGCCCATCGAAGCGGCGCGCCACGCCAATGCTGCTGGCCAGCACGCCCGCGAATTCGGCCAGCAGGGCAAACACGACGACCAATACCAGCAAGTGCGGCGAAATGCCGGCCAGCAGTGCTACCGGCAGGTAAAGCGCTGCATCCGAAACCTGGTCGCACAACTCGTTCAGCAAGGCGCCCATCGCCGTCTTGTTGCCGGTCGCATTGGCCAGCATGCCGTCGATGGCGTTCAGTGCCATGCGCAGCAACAGGAAAAACGGCAGGCCCAGCCACAGGCCCAGGCATTGCGGCGCCAGTGCCAGCGCAGTGCCGTAGCCTACGGACAGGAACATGGCGGCCAGCGTGACCTGGTTCGGCGTGATGCCCAGCCGCGTAAGCAGGTTGAGGAATGGGCGCAGCAATTGCTGGAAGCGGGGTTTCAGCTGGTAGATCGAAATGCTCATGGCGTGTAAGAGTGAAGGTAGATTCGTGCGATAAAAAGGCTGCGGCTATAGCCCATCGCGCAATGCAGGTAGACCGGGCGGCCCTGGCTGCGTTCAGTATCGATCGCGGCAAGGATAGTGCGCACCTGCTTGCGGCTGGGCGCCTGCATGTCCATCAATGGCAGGTGCCGGTAACGGCCGCGGCGCAGCAATTCGGTTTCGCTGAGTTCCGCACTCAGGTCGATGATGCTGCAGCCTAGCGGCAGTTGCTGCGCTTCCCCTGCGCTCAGGCGGCGGCCGACCCACAAGCCGTCGCTTGCCTTCGCAAACGGCGGCCTGTCGCGATGGCGCAGGCATACCAGCAGCCAGGTGGCCGCGTAGCCGGCAAGATAGGGCCAGAACAGCAGCCGGACCCAGGCTGGGTGCCGGCCCTGCTCTTTGCGCAGGAAGCCTGCATTGCGCTGGGCATACGCCCATGCCACCAGCGACAGGCTGAGCGCGAGGTAGAACCATGGCCACGCGGGCGCGAACAGGCTGGCAGCCAGCAGGGCCAGTCCCGCCATGACGGTGTAGTAGAAGGAAACGCTTTGGCGCGCGGTCGCGCCGGGACGCACTGCGTAGCAGGCGATGGCCGCAAGCAGCATGCCGCCTGCGATATCGGCCAGGGCATGCTGCCACGTCAGCAGCGTACTGGCCCCAACCAGCAGCAGCCAGGCTGCCAATGCTGCGCGCCAGGCGCGGCTTGCAATGGCGGGCCGCAATGCGAGCCACAACAGGATGCAGTAGGTGATGTGCAGCGATGGGAACTGGTTATACGGGCGGTCCGACGCATCAAGCAGGCCATAGGCTAGCTGGAGGAAACCATGTTCGGGTACCACCCTGCCAACAGGGAAGCGGGCGGGAAAAACGGCGAACACCAGGCTGGCGGCAACGGTGGAAAGCATCAGGCGGCGGCTGTACACGCGCAGCGCGTCGCCTTTGCGGACCTTGAAGAAGGCCCATGCCAGCAAAGGGCCCGAACTGGCATAGGGAATGATCATCCACGGCAGGAACGGGATGGCCTGCTCGAACGCAAGCGCCAGCGTGCGCTGGACCTGCGCCGATTCGGCCGCATGGTTCGTGAGCGTATAGCAAAGCCCGAATAACAGGGCGTTGATGATCAGGTGCAGGAGTTGCATTCATGGCATTATGTCACGCGATATGAGTGAAAATCAAAAGTACGAGCGCTGCATGGTGATGGCGGGCGGAGGGTTCCGCTTCGGCTATTACCTTGGCGTGCATGCAGCCGCGGAAGACAGCGGCATGGCGCCCGATATCATCCTCGCCAGTTGCGGCGGTTCGCTGGCGGCCGCGATCATCCATGGCTTGCCGGATGCTGCGCAGCGCAAGCAATGGCTCGCGTCGCAGGAGATGTACCGGTTCTTGTGCAGCCTTCGCGCGGCGCCGCATGTGCGGCCGTTGCCGGTGCTGGGTGCGGCGCTGCGGCGCCGGCTGTCCCACGCGCGGGCCAGCCATGTACCGGACGTGTTCGAGGATTACATGTTCGAGCTGCCGGCAACGCTGCCGCTGCCGGCATCAAGCGCTGGCGGTACGGCGCTCGCCATCGTTGCGGCCAAGCTGCTGTTCGGGCGCGGGCAGGCCGGCGAGTTGCGCGGCGGGCGTGCCTTGTTTGCGGAGGTCGTCCTCGGCCCTGAGCGCGCTTGCAGCCTGCTGCAGGGATGGCAGGCGCCAGCCAGTTCGCCCGCGTGGAGTTGCGGCGCGGTGGCGCCCGGCCTGTTGCTGGACAGCGCCATGCCCGTCGCCGACGCCGTGCGCAGCTCGATCACCGACATGCTCTATTTCGCCTGCCATCCGCACGGTGGCGAACACTATATGGGCGGCGTGATCGACCTGTTCCCGATCGAGATCGCACATGGCCTGGCAAAGCACGTCACGATGGAAGCCAAGCCACCGTTTGGACAGGTGCTGGCGATTCCCGCCCTGCGCAAAGTGTTCGGCATCGACGGCAACGCGCGGCTGAAGCATGTGCACGCACAGCATGCCCACGCCTGGGTCGATACCAGCGATATCTCTCATGCCTTGCGCGGCAGCGGCATGCAGAAGCGCATCGACTGGCTGGGCAACCGCATCAGGCTGGTAATGCCGCCCACGCTTGCGGACTATGTGAAGGACGTGGAAGCGCAATGGCAGTACGGCTACCAGCGCGGCATGGAAGCGTATGCCAGCCCGGGGCAGCGCCTGCGCCACGCGACAAGGTTCAACAGGGGAAGTCAATGAGGGTCATGATCATCGGCGGCACCAGCGGCATTGGCCTGGCGCTGGCTGGCCATTATGCGCAACAGGGCGCCGTGCTCGCGCTATGCGGACGCGATCCGGCGCGGCTGGATGGGCATCCGATTACCGCGCAGAAAGGACTGTGCCGCTATGCTTTCGACGTCGGCGACCGCCAGGCGGTGTTCGATGCGGTCGGCGATTTTGCCGAAGAAGGCCTGGACCTGCTGGTCGTCACCGCCGGCCAGTATGCCGACGCGCAGGCGCTGGCGCAGGACCCGATGCGCAGCCTGCCTGTGGTGCGCACCAATGTCTCCGGCCTGTGCCACGCCTTCGATGCGGGGGCGCAGGCGATGCTGCGCCATGGGCGCGGCCAGATGGTGGTAGTGGCGTCGATTGCCGGCTTGCTGCACGAATATCCGAATGGTTCGCTGTACAGCGCGAGCAAGCGCGCCGCAATTGCCATCAGCGACGCTTACCGCAAGGCGCTGGCGCCGCACGGGATAGCCGTGACGGCCGTGGTGCCGGGCTATGTCGATACGCAAAAGCTGAGGGATTTGAACGGGGGAAGTGCACAGCGCAAGCCTTTCCTGCAGACCGAAGAAGAGGCCGTGCGCCGCATCGCCCGCGCGATCGCAGGCGGGGATGCGCGCTGCATTTTCCCCTGGCAGCTGCACGCAATGGTGCGCGTGTTTAACCTGCTGCCCAAGGGATTGCAGCGCTACCGCAGGAAGTGAATCAGTAGCGGTAAGCTGCTTTCAGCATGAGGACGTCGACGCCGCTGTTCGGCTTCTTGATGCCGCCGTTGGAGTAGTGCTGCGCCTTGAGCGCGACTTCCCACTTGTTGTCGAACACGTAGCCGACGGCGATATGGTCGCCGAACTGGAAGGCGGTCGACAGGCCGTCGTCGTTGCTGTGGTAGGTCTTGGACAGCACGTGCGCACCGATGCCGCCCTCAACGTAGAAGCCCTTCTTGCTGGTATTCTCGAAGCGGATGACAGGGGTGAAGCCGACGTCGAACAGGTTCTCTTTGTCGCCGGGCACGTTGTGCCACTGGCGCGCCTGCCAGAAGCCGATGCTGGCGTCCCAGTAGCCGGTGAGGTGGGTGCCATTGGAGTTGAACCAGCTCCATTCAGGCTTGAAATCCTGCGTGGCGCCCAGGCGCACCATGCGGATCTTCGAGGCGGAGCCGGCCTCCACGTAGGCGGAATTGATGTCGAAGGCGAAAGCGGATTGCGCTACCAGTGCAGCGGCAGCAACAGCGAAAAGTTTTTTAATTTGCATATTTTTCTCTCTAAACCTTGCCGCAGTCTTCATATTTGCTGCGGCAATGCTGGCAATTTTACTTTCGTTCTGAAATTTTTTCAGGGGACCCCTTAATTGTTAGAATCACTGCAATATTGGCACATCTGGAGCTTATTGTGACGCATCCTCCGCGAATTGCTTTTCTTGGCATCGGCCTGATGGGCGAGCCGATGGTCCTGCGCCTGCTGGCCGCAGGTTTCAAAGTCACCGCCTGGAACCGCACTGCGGGCAAGGCCGGCGTGCTGGCCGCCGCCGGCGCGGACCCGGACGACGTGCTGCCCCATGCGGTGGCCGATGCAGCCGTGGTGGTATCGATGCTGTCGGCCGGCGATGCAGTTGGCGGCGTGATCGAAGCGTCGCTCGATGCACTGCGTCCCGGCACGCTGTGGATCGACATGAGCTCGACGCGCCAGGACGAGGCACAGGCTTTCCACGCGCTGCTTGCTTCGCGCGGGCATCGCTTCATCGACGCCCCGGTGTCGGGCGGCGTCGGCGGAGCGCAGGCCGGCGCGCTGGCCATCATGGCGGGCGGCAGCGCGGCGGATTTCGAAGCGGCGCGGCCGGTGCTGGAAGCGATGGGCAAGCCCCGGCTGGTTGGTCCGGCCGGCAGCGGGCAAGTGGCCAAGCTGTGCAACCAGCTGATCGTCGGCGGCACCATCAATATCGTGGCGGAGGCCTTGCTGCTGGCGCAGGCGGCAGGCGCCGATCCGGTGGCGGTGCGCGAGGCGATACGCGGCGGCTTTGCCGAAAGCCGTGTGCTGGAAGTGCATGGCCAGCGCATGCTCGAGCGCAATTTCCTGCCGGGCGGCCAGGTGCTGACGCAGTTGAAGGACCAGCACAATATCCTGGCCGCAGCAGCTGCTGCAGGCGTGGCGCTGCCGGTCACCAGCCTGGTGACGGAGCGCTACGAGTCGATCAAGGACATTTATCCGCGTGCCGACCATTCAGCCGCGCTGCTGGCGCTGGAGCGGCTGAACGATGGCGTGCGGCTCGGCACGCAGGCCGACAAGCTGCCTTAGCGCGCCTGCGGCAACGCAGCTTCTGCGAGGTGCACCCAGAAGCTGGCGCCGATCGGCAGCAGGCGGTCGTTGAAATCGTAGCTGGCGTTGTGCAGCACGCAGGGACCGAGCCCGTGGCCGCCGTCGCGGTGGTCGCCTTCGCCGTTGCCGATGAAGATGTAGCAGCCCGGCTTCTCCTGCAGGAAGAAGGCGAAGTCCTCGGCGCCCATGGTCGGTTCGACATTGGCGTCCACCATCGCTTCGCCGACCACCGACTTCATCACGTCCAGCGCGAAGCGGGTTTCCTTCGCGTGGTTCACCAGCGGCGGATAGTTGCGGCGGAAGGTGAATTCCACCTCCGCGTCGAAGGCGGCGGCAATGCCTTCGGCCAGCGACTGCATGCGCTTTTCCACCATGTCCAGCACCTCGGTGGTGAAGGTGCGCACGGTGCCGACCAGCTTCGCATCGTCGGGAATCACATTGGTCGCGCTGCCGGCGTGGATCTGCGTGATCGACAGCACTGCCGTATCCAATGGGCTCTTGTTGCGCGTGACGATGGTCTGCCAGGCCTGCGCAATCTGCACCGCGATCATGATCGGGTCGATGCCCTTGTGCGGCTGGGCCGCGTGGGCCCCCTTGCCGCGCACGGTGACGTGGAATTCGTTGGAGGAGGCCATCATCGGGCCTTCGCACACGCTGAGGGTGCCGGTGGCGGCGCCGGGCCAGTTGTGCATGCCGTAGATTGCGTCCATCGGGAAGCGCTCGAACAGGCCATCCTTGATCATTTCGCGCGCCCCGGCGCCGCCTTCCTCGGCCGGCTGGAACACCAGGTAGACGGTGCCGTCGAAGTTGCGGTGCCGGGCCAGGTGGTGGGCGGCGCCGAGCAGCATGGCGGTGTGGCCGTCATGGCCGCAGGCGTGCATCTTGCCCGGATGCTTGGAGGCGTGCGGGAAGGTGTTGATCTCCTGCATGGGCAGGGCATCCATGTCGGCGCGCAGGCCGATGGCGCGTTCGGACGTGCCATTGCGGATGATGCCAACCACGCCGGTCTTGCCCAGGCCGCGCTCGAAAGGGATGCCCCATTCGGTCAGCTTGGCGCACACCACATCGGCGGTACGTTCTTCTTCATAGCAGAGTTCCGGGTGGGCATGCAGGTCGCGTCGGATCTGCTGCAACTCGGACTGAAACGCGATAATCGGGTCGATTAGTTTCATTTTTGTTCTCCATCGGACTTGCCATTCTAGCCTCCCGGTGCGGTTTTCCGGAATCGTTTACGATACTGTTTTCAGCCGTCGCTAACCCAGATCAAGATGTCATCCACACAAGTCCGCGCCACCTGCCCGCACGATTGCCCCGATACCTGCGCCCTGCTCGTCACCGTCGAGGACGGCGTGGCGACCGAAGTGAAAGGCGATCCGGATCACCCGACCACTGCCGGGGTACTGTGCACCAAGGTTTCCCGCTATACCGAGCGTACTTATTCGCCGGACCGCCTGCTGTACCCGATGCGGCGCGTCGGCAAGAAGGGCGAGGGCAAGTTCGAGCGCATCAGCTGGGAGCAGGCGCTGGATGAGATCGCGGCGCGCCTGAAACCGCTGGCCGCGACCGAGCCGGAAGCCATCCTGCCCTACAGCTACGCGGGCACCATGGGCCTGGTGCAGGGCGAATCGATGTCGTCCCGCTTCTTCCACAAGCTTGGCGCTTCGCTGCTGGACCGCACCATTTGCGCCACGGCCGGCGCCACCGGCTACAAATACACGGTCGGCGCCTCGATCGGCACCGATATCGAGCAATTCCAGCATGCCAGGCTGCTCATCATCTGGGGCGGCAACCCGATTGCCTCCAACCTGCACTTCTGGACCCGGGCCCAGGAAGCCAAACGCAACGGCGCCAAGCTGATCGCCATCGACCCCTACCGCTCGCTGACAGCGGAGAAATGCCACCAGCACATCGCGCTGCTGCCCGGCACGGACGCGGCGCTGGCGCTGGGCCTGATGCACATCCTGGTGCGCGACGACCTGCTGGACCATGAATACATTGCCGACTACACCATCGGCTTCGAAGAGCTGCGCCAGCGCGTGGCGGAATGGACGCCGGAGCGCGTGGCAGCCACCTGCGGCATTACCGTCGAGGAAGTGGAAGGCCTGGCGCGCGACTATGGCGCAACCGCCAAGCGCGGCGAACCGGTCGCCATCCGCATGAATTACGGCGTGCAGCGCGTGCACGGCGGCGGCATGGCGGTGCGCAATATCGCCTGTTTGCCTGCCCTGGTGGGCGCCTGGCGCCACGCGGCGGGCGGCGTGCAATTGTCGTCTTCGGGCACCTTCAAGAAAAACCTGGCGGCGCTGCAGCGCCCGGATCTGCTGGCCAAGCAGCCGCGCACCATCAATATGACGACCATCGGCGACGACCTGCTGCGTCCGGCCTCGCCCGAGTTCGGCCCGCAGGTCAAGGCCGTCATCGTGTACAACTCGAACCCGCTGGCGGTGGCGCCCGATTCGTCCAAGGTGCAGGCCGGCTTTGCGCGTGAAGACCTGTTCACGGTGGTGCTGGAACATTTCCAGACCGATACCGCCGATTACGCCGACATCGTGCTGCCAGCCACCACGCAGCTCGAACATACCGACGCGCACAGCGCCTACGGCCACCTGTACATGATGGCCAATAACCCGGCCATTGCGCCGATGGGCGAAGCCAAGC